>JAEEGL012454774.1_pt1 | contig 13069 bp, 14 predicted proteins | sample 9134231 | NCBI WGS metagenome assembly JAEEGL01 (sample SAMN16246548, study PRJNA631951) | gut metagenome | biome: gut microbiome; feature: rumen; material: fiber-attached | host: Bos | place: Iran: Karaj | collected 2018-10 | reverse complement strand
TTTAGAAGGGCCAGCCCCTCACGACTGACCCTCAAAAACTTTGGCAAACCCTCAAGAACTTTGGTTACCCGGGCTTTGAAATTTGCTTTGAATCTTCTGAAATGATCAGATTACTTCATCTCAGCGATTGCAGCCTGTGCTACCATGGTCAGGTATCATAATTTTCTGATCTTTAGTCCTGCATTTCTTCCAATCTGTCGTATCGATGTAAAAGCGTTGGTTACCAAGCTTAGGGTTAAGATACCATATAAAGGCACCCTTATCATAAATCACCTTTTCTACAAAAGCATCTATTAATGCCTCAGGAATCTTCCCCCTCGGATCAAAGGCCTTCATGTTGATAAATTCGGTCAGGCTATTAATGCGCTGCTTTTTCGCCTTATCATCTTCCGACTCAAGAATCTGCTGTTTGCACTCATTATTCAATTTTTCCAAATTCATGATTTGATCTTCGAGTTTCTGTTTCTTCTGGCGAAAAACTTCTCTGGAGATATCACCCTCGGTACACATGTCGACAAGCGTGGCTATCTGTCTCTTTAGCTTATCAATCTGGCGAATGTTATTTTCAATCCTCTCTTTGTCATTGGATCCAGTCACCTGAATGTTGAGCAGATCACCGGCCATAGCGATTGCCTCATCATAAATTGCTTGCCTGTTGCTTACAAGCTTCTTAAAAATGAAATCGGCCATGAAATCGAGCTTCCACTCCATGAAAGTGGTATTGTCGCAAATCCCTTCGATATCCAAGCCTTTTTTCAGCCTTCCCTTCGGGGTACCAGTCCGTAACTGTCCAAAGCATTGATAAAGAATTGAAACATCTCCCGACTTACAAACATAAGACACTCTGCGATTCATGGCATGTCCGCACTTACATACGCACTTGGCGCCCCAAACATGTTTGCAGGGTGATTTGCCTTTTCGAACCACAGCGCCGCCCTCGTCTGTCTTCGAGATTGTGCGGGCTTTCCTAAGCTCCTGCGCCCGATCAAAGTCTTCTGGCGAAATAATGGCTTCATGCGTACCTTCCACATAGATTCGCTCGATTTCCCCATGGTTGTTGATCTTCTTCTGCGTCAGGTAATCAGGAACATATTGCTTTCGATACTCTATCCTTCCACAATAGAACGAGTTCTGAAGGATCCTGTTGACATTACCAGACTGCCATCTTGTCAACCCCATGGCCGTCTTGCGTCCCTCCTGCTCCATGATATCCTGTATCCTGCGGACGCCATTCCCGGAAAGATATAATTCAAATATCCTCTTAACAGTATCTGCTTGCTCCCTATTGACGATCAACTTGCCGTCCACGCGGTCATATCCGAGGATATTTCCATTTCCGTATAGAACGCCATTCTTGAATGAGATCATCTGACCAGCTTTTACACGCTGAGAAATCTTCTTGCTTTCATTCTGAGCCAGAGTCGCCATGATCGACAATCGCAGCTCTCCGTCTTCATCATTCATCGTCCAGATGTTGTCTTCTGTGAACCACACCTCCACGCCATAGTTTTTGAGGATTCTCGTTTGTTGCAGGGTATCCACCGTATTTCTTGCGAAACGTGAAACCTCTCTTGTAATAACAAGATCAAATCTTTTGTTTTGAGCATCCTGCATCATTCGAAGGAAACCCTCCCTCTTATGAATGGAAGTTCCTGTAATGCCCTCGTCGATGTATCGGTCGACAAGCTCCCACTCAGGATGTCTCTGTAATAACTCATCATAGTATTGCACCTGGTTTTCCAGTGCCGAAATCTGCGCTTCGTGCTCTGTGGAGACGCGGGCGTAGATAGCAACTCTTCGGTTCATCACGTTAACCCCGTTTCTTTCCAGATGTCACACTATATCGTATGACATCATTATACTGTCAATTTTTCCTCTTCGCAACGGAAATCTTGTATTTTTCCTCGAGATATTTGAGTTCTGCTTCGGTAATCTTACCCTCCTCGCAGAGCTGCCTCATGATGTCATAGGCCGCGTAGGTAATGGCTATTTCTTCGGTTCCAGGAGGAAATTCGATGCTTTTCATTTTCTTCATCTCGATCCCCTCCTAGATTCTTTCCATAAAGAACGCCGTCATGTCCTCAAGGAGCATTTTACGGATTCTGTTTACTCTCTTACGCAGCGCTTCGACAGTTTGTCCCGTTTCCATAGCCAATTCACTGTAATCCTTACTGTGTTTTAGCAACGGGATAAGGATCTTCTGTTCCTCAGGCATAAGCGTATTCAAATGCTTTTCAAAGACCGTATATTCTTCCTTCATTACCAGAAGAACATGATGCTTTCTCTGCAGGCGAACCTGAACATCATCGGAAATGCGATCACTAAGATGGATCTCTCCCGTTTCTTCAATGCCCTCTTCCAGTGCAACCTTGTCGATTGCCTCTTTCGCCGTCGGATCGCTGTAGTGTCCGAGCTTCTGGATGCGGACTCCAAGCTCGTCCCTGTTATGACTACGACTAAACTGCTCCTCTGCCTGGATCTCATAGACCAAGCGTGCCTTGCAATCATCAATGACCGCCGCAAATATGCAAAAGTACTTGAAAATCAGTTCTGCGCGATCCCGCGCCGTTCCTTCCTCGTAAGATTGATAGATACTCTTTGACATCGCTTTCACCTCTCGAATAAAAAATGCGTATGAAAGCTAAACCGGTTTTGCTTTGATAAGTTAAGTATATCCGGCAAAAGCAGGGATGTCGTTATCCAATGATTGTACATGAAGTACAGTGGGACTGGACTTTCTCAGAAATAAAAAAGGGTGAGCATAAGCTTATTACTTGTGCTCACCCTTTTTCATCTTATCTCGCTTCCGTCATAAAAAACTAGCTTTCAACCTCTCCATACCTTTCTGGTATTAGATTATAAATAATGTCTGATTATTCATGAGTCCGCGAATCATCTTACCTAATGATAAAGCCTGCCTCAATTCTTTTCAGTGCTTTCTTAGGATCTTCCCTTAACTGAACAAGCAATGAAAATGCGCCTTCTCCATCCAATAAATCTGACAACTTTGCCAGTTTTTCTGCTGTATAGTTTTCAACCATAACACAATTATCCTTAGAATAGCTCTTGTTTTGTAGCCAATACTCAAATTCTGATGCTATGTCTTGATGCTTTTCAAATAATTCCATTTTTTTGTTTACCAAAATTGCAGGTATGCCTGTCTTTTCATAATATGCCCTAATTAGCTTAAACACTTCTCTCACCAACCCTTTCTTCAAATATCTGAGCAAACGCATTGGCCTCTGCTTCAACCAACTGACTTTGATATAAGTCAAATGATTCAGATGGTTTTATATAGAGTTCAAAATTAATCGCGTATAATGCATCTTTTCTTGTAGTCGGATGTTCTGAGCGTTGCCACTGATATGCATGCCATGTTTCATGAGCTATTGTGCCAATCACATTATACTGAGGCGAATCAATTACATTTAGGTTTATCTTGATTGTATTCGTTGCTCTAGTATACGCTCCATATTCATTTTGAGGGCCATAATAAAACGCGATTTTGGGCGGATTCTTCAAATCCAGCATCTTTGCCAAATACATTCCAAATCCTTCTATCACCAACTGTTTTTCAAGCGGATCCAGCGTCTTCCATTCTTTAGGATCGAAGAAATCCAAATAACCCTCTAATTCTTCATCCTCCAAATCAAGATCTAGGTCTTCAAAAGTGAAATCTTCAATACTACATTCAAAAATCTCTGTTAAAAGATCCACATCTTCTGCATCGAGCTCTTTCTCGCTCTTTTCAGATTTAAGATCCTCAGTAATGACATCATAAATTGAATCGGCTTTTTCAGAATCAATGTCCGTGTTTGGCTTAACATCTGGAATACTAATCTTTTCATTTAGAGCAGTCTCTTGTTTTTCCTGCAGTTCTTTTGCTATTTCACTCACTAAGCGTATACCTCCTTTCGCTTCTTAGTAGAGTACTTATTTCATTTGAACATTACTAAAGCATATGCCTTTTCTCTGCCATATGTTCCATCAGGCTTAAATACCCAGATTCAAAATTCTTATTATTCTCATAATGCTCTCGTACCAAAAGAGTAATCAGAGTATCTATTTCTTCCTCTTCAAACTCCCTAATGGAAGGCTTTAATGAATCCGTAATCGCCTGAATCCACTCTTCAACGCTTTCCGCTTCTTCAATATGATTTAATGTATCTTCTGCATTGAAGAAACTATACGCAATTTGAGCTAACTCTTTAACTCTTTTTTCATCCGTCTTAAGGTAAGTAAGAATCTTAACCTTTAGCCAATCCGGCAGCGAAGATACCACTATGTCTTTCGTAATTTTTTCGCGATAATCAACATCATCAAGCCGCTTTCTAATGTCAGACTTCATGATGATGTTAAGCACTTCCGTTTCCGCGATATCCTCTATATCATGCCTGTCCCTTTTCACATATACGGTCTCATCGGTTTCATATTTATCAAACTGACACAGTACGGGAGAAACCCAGTTGTTTTGATAAACGGCAGCAACGCCTGTCTTCAGTTTTGCCAACTCAGCAATCTGATCATCGTTCAAATTAGCAGCCCTACCAACTAATTCCCTGTCAGAATAATCTGGCAATCTTAATATGACTTTCGTGTTAGTGTTTCGAATGACAGACATATCAAGAAGGCCTGGTGCTTGATCGGCGATAATGAAAGCCTCTCCATAGGTTCTCATTTCCGCAATTGAATTTGATAGCATTTCTACGGATTTTCCAATCAAATTGGCTCCTTCTGCGCTCTGCTCCGTTGAGGTACGTTTCAGCAAATTATGGGCTTCTTCTAGCACCGTAATATGTTTTAACTTACTGTTTTTCCTTGATGTTCCAGAACGGTATTCCTGCAAGCGCATAACCAAAACGCCCATAATCAGTGCTTTAGTTTCTACTGAACCAACGCGGCTCAAATCTACAATGACATTTTCATCAAATAACTGTTCATTGGTTAGATCATCTGCGCAAAATATCATGCCGTTAATTCCATTGGTCAGAGATTCTAGCCTGGTAAGCAAAGCACCTTTGTAGTTTCCCTTATTCTCATCAGAATATTCAGAGCTATCAATATACTTTCTTACTTCTCGCGCAACCGTAGCAAATGTCGGGAAAAGATCCACTCCGAGGTGGTTAACTGATTTTTTCAGATCCCAACCTGTTGCAATGTATGCATTCTCTAACGCTGCCTTTAATACGGCAGGCATGGCAGCGTACATTGGCCAACATACATTAAATATTTCAACCAACCTGTCCATGTGTTCGTAGACATGCGTCGTCTCTGGAAATCGAAACGGATTTATTCTCAACAGCGGCGTCATTTGCGGATTTGTTCCATAAACGCTTGTAGGGACATCCTCGTTCATTCCAAAGATATCCTTATACTCGCCTTTTGCTGGCTCAATGACCAGGAAAGAAACATTCTTTTTTCGTGCAAATAGCCCCGATCTTTTCCAGTTTGATCTGGAGGTATCGTCTGGAGTATTGTTATAAGCTTCGTTTAGAATCTGATATATAGCATTTGATTTACCTGAACCCGTAGATCCCGTGACAAACACATGGGATGTCAGATCATTGGAAGACAATTTCACAATTTCATCTTCTACTTGATGCATGTGATAAACTCTGCCGATCTTCAAATCACCAGTATGTTTGCCATCAACCGTCAATACATTTCTTCCAAATTCTGCGCACTCCACTATTGGAAGTCCACTAATCGATTTCTTTGGAAGCGAAAACTGAAATGCTAACTCCTTTCCGCTAACCATAAGCGCTGGCGTAACCGGCAAATATCTATTGTCGTCATCATTGCTTGATTTAACTGTTTGCAACGCAAACATAGGATGATAAAATCTTTGAAGATATTGTGTCAGCCACTGCAAGTCTTTATTATTCGTCCAAACATTTATGGCCGCAGACTCAACGGAAGAATTTTCACCACGAATTAACGATTTATATGCACTTGCCGCCGAAACCGCGTTTTCGTACTTTTCGGATATAAAATATACGCAACTGTCAAATAACCCAAAATCCTCGCAACTTCTTAGCCTTTTTATTTGCTCATCAATTCTGTCCAGCAATGTTTTTACGGCTCTGTTATCATAGGTGATCTGTAGGGATTCGCCGCTTCCTGATGTCAAAGCGTTTGCAACGCTATTTTGCTTTGACAGGGATTTTGCCTTTCCTTCAGTTGTTGTGTTTGCTTCTGATTCGTTTGTCCCCCCCGTTTCACCTTCGGAATGGTGGTAATCAGCAGACAGTCCAACACCAACCTTAACACCTATTGGTGTCGTCCCACTTACATTGACGCTTACGCTACCACCAATTGTATCCGTTTTCGTAATGGAATGAGATGTTCCATGTGTTACGGCTTTGGCCAGACTTTCGTTTGTTGTATTAACAATGCCTTCTATCAAACTTGTAGTATCTGTTTTGGATTCATTCTCATTAAGTGTGTGGATGGATTGCCTAAAAGGGGATAATTGCGAATAAATGTCCTCGTACTCTGAACAGATTTTTTCAACAGTAGCCGTACTCATTGCATCTGCGATATAAATAGCCGCATACTCTTTTCCCCGCATTGAGTCAACCAGTTTTTCCATGCCTTGAACAAATTGATTGCTTTCATGCTCGTTTGCATTTCGTAGGTTTGCAATACCACTAACTGCTGCTATAGTCTTAACTTTACTAAAGCAATCTTCAATAACTAATTTTACGCTTTGCCCAATTGGCTTACCGTTTTCATCTTTTTTAGGTGCGTTATCTACCCGATGTAATTCTGTTCCAGCAAAATTTCCCTTTAAAACGCCAACTAATGATTTTCCAGCATTATCTAGTACTTTGGGTGGCGTACTACCTTCGCTAATATTCCTGCCCACGGCTCCTAAGTAAAGATCTACATGCGTTTTTAACCCTCTAATAATCATTATTAGTGATATTTTTTCGCTTGATGTCAACGATGTATACACCGTCATTAATTTGTCGTGAATATTTTCATTTTTATCATATACAATTTTGTCCACATGATAAAGGCATGCATTTGATCCAACTTTAATCTTCGTTATGTCATCGCCAACCTCAATCATTGGAAGCTGATCCAAGTCATTTACATATTTCTTTAACAGAATAGTGTCTGCATTTTCAAATGCATTGTATAAATCCGCTCTTTTCCTCTCATCTTCCATTATGTGAATCATCTCCTTTCGGATGCCTGCTCAAATCATTCAAATACTTACCATTCACTTGATTCCTGCCACTATTACCACAAGAACGACTACTGCCAAGATAATTACTCCCAGCAACATTAGTGGCTTTGCCTTTTGAGGAACCATTTGTGAATTGGTCTTTATCACTTGTTCTTTTTCCTCCATTGGCTCTTGTTCTTGTGGCACCTGAAAATTTGTATTTGAGCGTTTGTCAATTTCCTTCCCGATTTTTCTTAAGTTTTTATATCTATCAAAGCAAAAGTTCTCCCCCAACAAGAAAGTTTGTCTCAGAAAATATTCCTTATCCCAGTTTTCTCTTTCATGCTCATCGAAAGGATGTTCAAATTCCAATACTTTATACTCAGAAAACATTTCTGGCACTTGTTCATACAAGATGTCCATTGCTATTCTAGCTTCTGTATATTTTTGCCCTTCAGCGACTAAAAACGCAGGATTATTCCTAATAGAACTAATGACGGCCGTCTTTAGTCTTACATAATCCTTCTCTTCTATTGCTTTATAAAATGCATCATTATCCAAAGTCTTAAATCTAAACATAGTTTTCACCCCCAACGCTGATGGCGTCAACAAGTTTCTGCAAGAACTCTTTCTTTTCTCGAATAATCTTCAATTCTTTTTCCAAAGCACTTATGTCGTCACCACATTTGTTCATTCTATCAACAAATTTCGATATGCGATTTGTCGTTGCCATGATATCTTGAGGAATATCCTCCGCCATCTTAAGTGCTTGATTCTTCATGTTTTCGAAGTCTTCACTATAGTTCTTTGCTGTATCCTCGCAAAGTTTCTTAAAATCAACCAAAACTTTTTCCAAATAATCTTTAATAGGCGTCGCTTTGTATTTATCTACTTGGACCGGAACCCAATCCAACACTTTTTCTGCGGCAAAATGTTGCTTAATCTTTTTACCAAATTGCCACCATTTATATGTCTCCTTCTTAATAGGATTGTCAACCCAATCTCTAACCTTATCTTCTCCCAAGAATTTCGTTGTTTCGACTTTTTTGCGCAATGATTTAGCATCCATATTGACAATTTGGGCTACACTTATTGTTTCACTAAACTTATATCCATTGAAATCGTAATCATCGCTATTTTGCAGCATGTCTGAAATTGCTTTTAACTCTTTACAAATTTCCTCCAATTTGCCCTTATATTCCTTCGTAAGATTCCCAAATTGTTTTTCCGCATCCAGCCATGCCGACGAAAAAACTTCATCCAGTTTCTTTATTAAACTCTCTATTTCATCCTCGGAAAAAGCTCTATCTTTTGCCCATTCATGGCGTATATAAGCAACATCTTCCCTTCTTTCAATCGCAATTTCCAAATCTTCTGCTATTTTGGAAAACATTCTTTGGTTAATATTCATGGTGTTAATTTTCCCTTTCTGAACATTAACCCTTCCTGCCAAGAGAGCCAATTTAGCTTTTAGTTTTTCCTCTTCTTCTTTTTGTCGTTTCACCTCCTCTCTCTCTAAAGTACCTTTTCCCAAGGCTTCAATTCTTTCCTGTAATTTCTTGCTTTCATAATCATTCATTTCGCTTACATTGTGCAGTAATTCGCTAAATGTCTCCACGAGATCCCTTACCTTAAACGGATAAGCATAACGAGCGATATAGTCCTTAATTGCGCTCTCAATACAACACATTCCAGACTGAATTGCAACGGCTTTGCTCTCGTCATTGCATAATTCAGCTTCAAATTCTTTGTTCAATTCCTCTTTTCTATACTCTGGGATATCGCATGCTGACACTAAATAATAGTTCTTATTCTTCCATTGCATAACAAATGCACGAAAAGTATTATAATCACCGTTAAGGGCCTGTTTAGTCTGGTTTTCCATCATCTCCTCGTATGTAAAATTCGCTGCCCCCATTTGTACTGCAAATTGTATGTAAGCACTTGTCATGAATATCTTAGGTACAAATCTCGGAGAATCTTCATCCTCTTCAATCCCCCATCTTTTAGTATCCATTAAGTATTGCGCAAATTTATCTTTTTTCTCTGTTATGTTTTCACGACTAGTGTATTTTATATTATCACTCTTGTTGAGGACAAAGAGAAAACGATCATTAAAATCCCCTTTATCACCTTCATCCTTCGCTGTATCATTAATTGCCTTAAGAAAATAACCGAGGCTCACATCTTCATATTTTTGCGCATCGGCGCAAATAATTACCATGTCCTTTTCATCATTGTTAATTGCATCCAGAGCAATTTTTATATGTTCCTGGTCCTCAGAGCTGTCAGTACCTGGTGTGTCAATTATGACTAAATTGAATTCCTTTTCCATCTCTTTAGACGGATATAAATGTGATAAATTCAAGCATATCTCTATCGTATCCACGGATTCTGGCACGCTCTTTTTGGATCCCAGTGGAGTAATTTCCCAAAATCTAGTCAAACATGCCTCATCATTATCAAAGAACTCTTTGGGCACAACAATTTCACCCTGCGCATCAAAGCATTCCAATGATATTTGATTTTTCATTAGCTTATTATGCTTTATTCTACATATTCTTGATGTACAGGTATCATCTGAAGTTGGCAAAATGTTATGCCGAATCAATGCATTTAAGAGCGTAGATTTTCCACTACTATACAATCCTGCAAAAACAACCCTAAATTCCTTGTTCCTTGCGCGTCTATACGCTTCTGGCAAGTTCTTGTATTTTTTTGCAATCTGCGATTCGTCATCATTTTCTTTTATCAACTCAGAAAACTTTTCAGCCAAAAGAGTTTCCATAACCTTCTCAATGTTTTGGGCTAGTTTTGCATCGAATAATTCGTTCTCGAGCTTAAATGTTATTTCCAGTCTTTTCTCTTCATCTCTTTTATTATTTGCAGCCTCACATGCTCTTTTTAGATCCTCAAAATCTATTTCCCTTCCCTCAAAAGTAATTTCCAATTCGTCACGACAGTCTTCGGCCGCAAGTTCATTAATAATTCCTTTCCAACCCTTATATGGAATTGGTTCAGCCCATGTTTGCAGTGGAGTATCTGATTCAATAAATTCTCTGAACTGCAAATAGTCATCGGTATCACATACATTTATGCCATTCACCAATACTATAGTCTTCATCTTATACGGATTATAAGCAATTCTTATCTTCTGCATGTTTGTCTCCTTGTCATCATTGTTCATTATTTGATTCAGATCCCTTTATCTTTTTTCTCCAATTCCTGTACGTCCCCGTTGTTACTCTTCCATCCTTCGGTCTTTCCGCGTTTTCAGGTATAACCCATACGGTTCCAAACTTGGTCACGCCTTCGATTTCTCCGTCCGCGCACATTTTTTGAACCCTTCGTTTTGTGAGATTCCACTTCTCAGCGATCTCGCCAATGGTCATGTATCCTTCCATCTTACCTCCTGATTTCAAACAAAAAAGCATCTGAAAATGCTCCCGTCACGGTCATTTCCGATGCTTCATCCTCATTGCAACTGGCTACCATTTAACAGGTCCTTCAGCTTTGCGTCGCAGCCTTTCGACTGTTTTGCCGTAGATATCTAACTGATAGTAATATTATACTTCCCGAGCGCGAAATCTGTCAATAATTATTTGAATATTTATTCTGTTTTCGAAATATTTTTTGACAATTTTCTCCTGGCCGTCATTAGACCTCTCGTACATGATCGACTTGCGTGCTTTAAAATGTTAGAACCTGGCGAGATTCCCGCCAGGCCCTAACACGAAAGGAGTGCTCAAAACAATAACTACAAGAACGATATTAACCCTTATCAGAGCACCAGCTTATACAGTGCTCCCTTAACAATTCCGATTCCCTCTTCGCCAATTGCATTAAACGCCTCCGGGATTGCCTTGAATGCCACGCCCCCGAGAAACATCTCCCAGAACAAAGGGCCCTCAAGGATTCCCATCACGCGGCAAAGAAGGCTTCCTGCAATCAGAACAATTCCTACGATGCTGCCGATCAGCTCGCCTATGCCACCAAAGACCGAGAAAACGACTGAACAGACCGTCAATCCAAACTGGAGGATCATTACGATTGGTACCAGGATCAGACGTGCAGAGAACTTAAATACTTTTGTAACGCTCATTTGATGTTCCCCCTCTCTTTCTCGATCTTCACCTTATAGGCGATCAGTCTAAGAACATACTCGGGGACCTGAGAAGTGGCCAACTCCCAATCTTGCATCGTGCGATAGGGGATGCCAAGCCAGTCGGCAAACTCCTTGCGATTCATGCCGGTCTGCTCTCTAATGGAAACAAACATGGCGGCGAGCAGTCGCTTCTTCCCTCCGTCTTCATTCTTGGCCACCTCAATGGGCATGTTATTTGCAATGTAATCAATATCAAACATGTTATCTTTGTTCATGACTCTCCTCCTTCGTATACGGATTCCGTGTGTTTCTGTTTTTATTATATATACGGATTCCGTATATGTCAACATCTTTTTTATGTAATTTCTGTACAACACAAAGAAGCACCCCCACACAGGGATGCTCCTTAATAGTTTACTACATTATTTCATGTAAAGTTCTGCCGTATGGTAAGCCGCATTAAAATCGTCGTCCACCTTACTGAACCCTTCTGAAAACGAATTTAAGCTTCCTTCACAATAGACCACATGATTTACAAAAGCCAGATAGGAATCATACAAGTCCTTAAGGGCTTTATACTCATTCTCACACCCTTCTGGAGGATTGACCATTCCCTTCATGTCTGCCTTGATCGCCTGCTGATTCGACTGAAGCGTTTCCATGTCTGCCTTAAAGTTCTCATCCGCGAAAAGCTTTGCAAGCGCGTCATTAAAATCCTCAACAAACTTTCCGTTTACCTTTGTGTACTTGTCCGTTGAAGAATCCTGTTTTTCATAGATCACATTATGCCATACCTGGACAATAAGATTTCCGCTCTTCTCAGACAATGCTGCATCTTCGAGCATGGCCAATACCAGTCTGTCATAATTCTCCCGATACCTCGCGGCGGATTTTTTGACTGCATTTTGCTCTTCGATCGCAACGCTGTATTCTTCGGCAAGCTTTTCGGCCTGCGTCTTTTCATTTGACAACTTCATGCATAGAATTGTCAGCACAACAATTACGACAAGAAGAAGCGGCACTAAAAGAGCCAAGACAATCAGTAGCGGACTATTTCTTCTCTCATCATCCATCAAAGCACCTCGTCTCTATTAGATTTCCGATTTGATTTAACCATACGCAGCATAGCTTCCACCTTGGCCCTTTTGGCACCCTTGGGAAGCAAACAATATCCTCCGCCGCATTGTTCGTACAGATAACATGTTTCGCAGACTATCATTTCGATTTCTTGCCGCATCAATTCTTCGTCGCTGGGCAGTTTGTATGCTTCAATCTTTGTAATCTGCGATGGATTTCGAAGCCCAAAGTCGATCCTCTTCCCATTCCCGGTTTTCAAGTAGCGATACACTTCCGCGAAAAAAGAAACTGAGTCGCCGACTTGATAATCCTCGAAGCCCTCAAGCGCCATCCATACATGATCTTCCTTTCCTTCAAAGCACACACCGTCATTATACATCCCATCAACATAAATGCGCTTGAAGCATATGTTCCTGTCGTTTTTCTTCTCAATCTCTCCCTTAAAGCCCAAGGGGCAATAGAAATAGCACAATTGAAAAGACCCCCGAACATGTCCCGCTGAGTTTTTCTGAATTTCCAGGTACTCGTCGTAGGTCAGCTTCTCGCCTCCCACAATGCCCTTCATGGATTCAGGATCGTATTCTATGATCCCGTTCTCCGTCTGCACCGCCGTCTTTGTTCCGTAGTTTACATCCTTGTTTGTTCTTTCGTCATTCATATTGACCACCTCCGTTAATAATTGTTGCCAGTGGTGACCTGTCTTGTTAACTTCG
>JAEEGL012207503.1_pt1 | contig 13069 bp, 10 predicted proteins | sample 9134231 | NCBI WGS metagenome assembly JAEEGL01 (sample SAMN16246548, study PRJNA631951) | gut metagenome | biome: gut microbiome; feature: rumen; material: fiber-attached | host: Bos | place: Iran: Karaj | collected 2018-10 | reverse complement strand
TACAGAACGCCGAAGTCAACAACTGTAGCAGCACGACGTTGAGCCTTGGTGACGCCTCCCAATAGCACATGGAAGGCGTCGGCAGCGGTTTGGGCGTGAATGGCGAGACCGGCATTAAAATCATCGAGAAGTTTGTGACCACCAGCAAGTGCAGCAGCGAGACGTAATTCGAATTGTGCATAATCAGCGGAGACAAAAGTTCTGCCTTGCTCGGCGATAAAGCAATTGCGAATACGTTTACCATCATCGGAGCGAACCGGTATATTTTGAAGGTTTGGATTAATACTTGAAAGGCGTCCAGTTGCGGTAACGTCCTGCGTGTAGGTGGTATGAATTCGGTCGTTTTGGTCGGCAAGCGCCGGAAGTGGCGTTACGTAGGTAGTAAGCAATTTATTAATTTCACGATAACGCTCGATTTTTTCAATAATCGGATGGAGTTCGCGAAGTTTGTCGAGCTCTTTGGCGCCCGTAGAATAAGCGCGCTGAGTTTTCTTGATTCCCTTAGTTGGTAGTTGCAGCTTGTTAAATAAAATATCTGACAGCTGGATCGGCGAGTTGATATTAAAGCTTTCGTCGGCGAGCTGGTAAATTTCTTGTTCGATTTGCTTTGTCTCGGTAGAAAATTCTTTGGCAAGTACATTGAAGCGTTTATGGTCGATTTTGATACCGGTTTCTTCCATTTTATAGAGGACTGGAATGAGCGGTAGGTCAAGCTCTTCGGCGACATTTTCAAGTTTTGGCACGTTGGTAAGGCGTTGTTTTTGGTCAACATAGTCACCTTTTGTATCGCTAAGGTCTACTAAGCTTAACTGGGCGGCGCGGCGCGCGAGCGGATTAAGCAGGAACTCAACTTGGTCTAAATCCCAGAATGGGCGGCCCTCTAAAATTTCTTTAGCAAGCTTTGGATGATCGTGCATGTCGCTTTTGACGTTGTGGCTAATATAGAGATTGTCTGGGATATCTACTTTTGTTGTAGTTTTTACAACACTCTGATTTGAGGCTGACTCTGTTGTTGTATTTTCTACAACGTTTTGCGGTTTTGGTAGCTGTGCATGCGGGAATAGTTTTATGAATTTGCGCAAAAGTGAATTGAATTGAAGTTTTTTGAGCTCTTCGATGACCTTCTGCTGATTAAAATCCGCTAATTTAGTGGCGGCAGGATCGAATTCGAGCGGTGCGTCAAATTGAATTTGCGCAAGTTTTTTACTGATAAACGCTAATTCGCGTCCGTCGATAAGTTTTTTGCCAGTTGCGCCAGGAATTTCATCGACGTGCTCATAGATATTTTCGAGTGTGCCAAATTCTTGTAAGAGTTTGACGGCACCTTTTTCGCCAATGCCTGGAACACCCGGAATATTGTCGGATGAATCGCCTTTAAGGGCTTTGAGATCGAGGAACTGAGCTTTTTTGAGACCGTATTTTTGCTCCACTGCGGCAATGTCGAATTGCGACACGTCTGAAAAACCGCGTTTGAGCTGATACATTTTGATGTGCTCGTCAACAATTTGCAACATATCAAGATCACCAGAAATAATTTCGGCACGAACGCCGGCCGCTTGAGCCTTACGGGCTAAGGTGCCGATGATATCGTCGGCTTCATAATCGTCAAATTCATAAAGCGGAATATGAAAGGCCTCGAGCAGTTCCATAAGATAAGGAATTTGGGCGTAAAAATCTGGCGGTGCTGGTTTGCGATTAGCTTTGTAATCTGGATATATTTCGCGGCGGCGACGAATGTTAGTTTTGGATTTATCCCAGGCTACAGCAATGTATTCCGGTTGAAGTTTCTCGATGATTTCGATGAGCATGCTAGCGAAGCCATAAACACCACCGGTTGGCGTGCCGTCTGGCAGCGAGAGGTGTCCCATGGCGTAGTAGCCACGATAGAAAACGCTTTTACCATCAATAATTGTAAGATTTTCACGCTCGTCCATGTATTTAGTATAGCATCTGTTGATAAGATGGATGCGTGGCCGGTTTTGCATTTTTACGTTTATGCTTATATATTAAAAGTATGAAGAAGAAAGATGGCGAGTCGAAATATAGCAAAAAGTTTATTATTTGGTACCATACGATTCTGATGGCGTTGATGGGCGTTTTGTTTTTGGTCTATTTCTTGATACGCGTAAATGAAATTCGTACGAGTTGTGGTCTCGAAAGTTGTCCGGATGGGCCAGCAATTACGCTATTAATGCAAGCGCGCACCGAAGCAATGATGTCGTTTGGTTTTGGTATGATGTTTGTAATTGCGGCGATTACCTATAATCACACGAAGCGTTTTATTGATTAGTAACCTAAAAAAGTGAGCCGGCGCTGTGTGCGACGGCTCTTTTTTTGTGATTATCTATAAGTTTCAGGCTTCTCCGAAGAAGCGCGCGCTATCGACCTGATAGGCCTTGGCATAAGGGATGTTTTCGCCCTCCGCGCCATCTAGGAGCACTGTGGAAAGTTTGGCGGCAAGCTTACACATATCGCCCTGCTCTTTCGCGAATTTGCAAAGGTGCGGATAGTCCGCGACATAATCGTCGACGTTCTTCCTGACGTCGAACGCGGCATTTAAGACGATTTGGGCCATATCGGCAGTGGCCAAATCGCGTGGCGGCAGTAACTGCGCCACCAACCTCGCAAAGTCGTTTAGTGCGGGCGAATCTGTGTTTGCGCCCATAAGAATATCTTGGATTTCTAGCATAATCTTCCTCCTTTTCTGCTAGTTTTTCAGATATCTTTTTAGATAATCCGAAGGTTCAACCTTTACTCTCCCGCGAGCAAAAGGTAGAGTGCTATTTTAACAGATATGCGTATCTGTTGCAAGCATAAGCATTACGTAATGGAGTGGTCTAGGTAGCGAACGGAGCCGAAAGGAATTTTGGTTTTAACATGATCGGTGCCCATGCTGCGCGCAGAGTGAATCGTGCGAGCGCCAAAACGTAGATTAATTTTGTCGATGGCGGCACAGATATGCTGGGCGTGGTCAATTTGGCTTTGCTCGAAACATAATTGAGCCTCTGGGCTGTCTTGGAGTTTATATAAAGTGACGCCAATGATGCGCACGGGCGCGGGGAGATTATCGTAAAGCTGCATAGTAACGCGGCAAATGTCGGCATCGGTATTGATGGCATTTTTGAGGATGATAGATTTGTGCGAATAGATATCATCGTAGCCATAAGTCCAGACAAATACGCCGCGGGCATAGAGCTTTTTGCTACGAAGGCGGTAGCCAACATCTTCGGCGAGATGAAAAATTCGCGCTTCGATTTCGGCGCGGCTAAGGAGTCTACTTTCGAGAACATATTGGCGACCAACGGATTTGATATCGTAAAGTACATCGTCTACTTCAATACCGCGTAGACGGTAATACCATTTGCTACCATCGATACTTTTGCAAACAAGTTTAACGAGTGTTGCTTTGTCGGCGTCAAGAAACTGGAGTGGCGTAAAGATTCCGACGGCATTGAGTCGGCGCTCCATGCGCACATTGATACCTGGCAAATCAGTAAGTTTGAGCGTGGCGAAAATATCGCGTTGATTTTGCGGGGTGATTTCGTCGAGGCCATCTGGCTTGTGGAGTTCGCCGGCAAGTTTAGCGAGAAAACGATTACTAGCTATGCCAACGTTGCAGCGCATCCAATCGCCGACTTCAGTGAGAAGTCGTTGCTTGATTTCGCGACCAATATCATAGCGGTTGCGTGTGCGGATATGTTCGGGCGCCTCGCGAAGATCAATGATGCCTTCGTCAATTGATTTCATTACGACTTTGGCGGAATAGTCTTGCATGATGTTCTTTAGTTTTTCGTGTACAAAAATATATTTGTCGGGTTCCGTTTCGGCGAAAACAATATCTTTACAGATTGCTTCGGCCTCGCGGCGACGCATACCAACTTTGATGCCGCGTGCTTTTGCCTCGTAACTGGCGGCAATGATGCAGGCATTTGGCGTAATGCGGTTAGTGATGGCGATGGGACGACCACGTAGCATGGGGCGAGCTTGCTGTTCGATGGTGGCAAAACAAGAGTTAAGGTCGATAAAAATAATGTCATTCATAATGATCGCCCTCGAATTCAAGATACCAATTGAGCGCTTCAGTATCGAAAAGCAAGCGATAATCTGTGGCGCCATCTGTGACGTCGAAGGCAAAAGTGGTCTTAAGACCGTCGTACTTTGGATGAATGAGACCAATTTGGGAAATTTGCACTTCTCTGCCGCTGGGTGTTCGAAAAGCGAGTGGCCGACAATGCCCCAAAAAACTACGAGAGAAAGTGGTGTCGACATCGATAATTTCATGTAAGTTTTGATTCATAAAAATCCTCTACAATTAGCGTTTATAAGATGTGTTTGACGCAATATTGGCGTCGGATAAATATGAATCAGAGTCAGGGGCCGAAGCATGACTCGACTACTTTTATTATAGCATAAAAAATGCTCGTCCTTGGTGCGCGAATGGGCGCAGGGCGAGCATTAAGGTTGGGCGAATGGGCCCTGACGAAGACGGTTAGGTCTTGCCGGTGCCATTACAGTGGGGACAGGGCGTCTCGGGGCCGAATAGGCTGTGAACGCGGCCAGTGCCATTGCAATGGGTGCATTTGGGGCGTCCTTCACCGAAGGGACGAAACCCGGTGGCTCCCAGATAGGAAGCGCAGTTGTCGCAGATTCCGTCGCGGCAGTATGTCAGACGACCACAGCGAGAACACCTCATATAAAGCGGCGCTGCCATCCATATCACCTCCTTAGATTGAAATGAGCGAAACTTGTTGGATTATAGCATTTATAGACCAGATAGTCAATAAGGGTAGAAGTGGATATATCAGAGGTAAGTCGTTCTTTAAAAAGCATAAGCACTCTTGACAAAAAATGCTAAGTGTGGTATAATGGACTTATGCCTGTTGAAAAATGGACGGGCAAGCATTTTAGAAACCTGAAAGGGGTTTTGGAGTATGAAGAAATTCGCGATCTACCTTGGCATCATCGCTACGTTGGTGCTCGTCTCTCTTCTCTTCTGCTCGACCGCCACTGCAGAAACGATGTATGTTAGTGGCAATAACGTGCGTGAGCGCGTTGAACCCAACACAGACTGCGAAATCGTGAGAACCCACGTAAAAGGCAAAGCTCTGGAAGTCGTTGCGACTAATGGGAAATGGGCAATGTTGGATAACGGCCACTATATGTCGTTGGATTATCTGGTGCCCGAGTCCGAAGCGGACGCGCTCTTCTACGACCTGCCGATGTACGTGATTGGCGAAGGTGTTCGTCAAAGGACTTCGATGTCTACTTCCAGTAAGAGCAATATTGCCCACACGCATGGTGCCGGTGAAACGGTGCGCGTAGCGGCAAGACTGGATGGATGGTATATGCTGATGAACGGCAACTTCATCCGCAGCGATCTGTTGACTGTCGACTTCATGGATGTCGTAAACCACTTTGTTGAGAAGTACGACGACATCGTAATTGTTTCGAAAAGTCATCAGTACGTCAGATACTATCAGAATGGTGTGGTGATTGCTCAAGGAAAATGTGTGACTGGCCATTCGACTAAGTCACCCACTCCCACTGGACTTTACACGGTTAATCGCAAAGACCATGACTTCGACATGAATGGTAATCCGAAAAACCATGTTAAATATGCAGCTTATTTCAATGGCGGCATCGCGCTTCACGATGCGGATCATTGGAGGAGCAGCTATGGTGGAACTATCTACATAAAGCATGGTTCGCATGGATGCGTGAATCTTCCCGAAAGTCTCGCTAAAGTGATTTACGAGAACTGCCGAAAAGGTCGCACACGTGTGTTGGTAATCGAATAACCTTTCATGGAGAATGATGCCCGGGCTGCGCGCTCGGGTATTTTCGTTTTTAAGTTTTTTTGTAGTATACTGAAGTTAGATTAACATAAGGAGTCTCATTAAATGAACGACGGAAATCCAGCACCAGCAGCACCAGCAGGTGCAGCAAAAACCGTAGATAAGAACCTACACGTTTGGGTGTGGTGCTTCTTGCTCGGCGGCTTCGGTATCGACCGCTTCATGCGTGGCCAAATTGGCCTCGGTATCTGCAAGCTTTTGTTCGGCTGGGTAACGATGGGCCTTTGGGCACTCATTGACTGGATTATTGCCCTCTCGAAGGCTTACGGCGCTTCCTACAAGGACGACAAGGATTTCACCTTTGGTCCTGACGGTAAGTACCTAAAATAATAGTTAATCAAAAATACCCCTCGTTCTGAGGGGTATTTTTTATGCTTCCGAGATGAGCTGGTCGTAGAAAGCTTTGGTCGGGTTAGATTTGCCCAGCACCTCTGATGTGTCTGGTAAATCAAGGGTTTTGATGTGGCGGAAGACGACTTCAATGAGGTGTCTTATTTCGAGCGCTTCATCATCTTTGAAAGTTAGTTCGAGTGGAGTGATGTCACCATCTTCATCTGGCGAAATATAATCGATGCGACCTTTGGTGACCTTATAATTCTTAAAATCGCGTGAATTTTCGAGCAAGAATTTGTAGAAATAGAGCTGTATCTTATAGCCAAAAGTACTGTCGCTCGTGCTCCATTTATCTTTCGGGACGGCGGTCTTGAAGTCGGAAACGGTGATAGTCTTCTCTTCTTCGTTGATTTCTACGCGGTCAATTTTGCCAGTCAGGATGGCATTGCCAAGTACGATTGTTTCTGTGAAAAATCCGCGTTCGGATTCGGCATTGACATCGCGGATGAGATTGCCGCGTTCGGAAAGGAATTTTGGCAGTTCGGCGTTGGCGCGTTTTTTAAGGTCTTCTTTTTCGGTTTCGTCGGCGTCGGCGGCATCAATTTTGGCCATGAAGCGTTCGATGGCTTCTTCGTTAGTGATGTTTTCTTTATTTATTTCGTCCATGATTTCGTGGATGTAGGTGCCATAATTCATGGCGAAGTTGCGTTCGCTTGGCACGCCAATAATATAACTGCGCAAGAAACTGGCCGGGCCGTCGCCATAGCGTAAATCAATGAAGGTGTTGAGGTGAGTTGGCGATAAACGATAATGCTCGACGTATGGTTTGAGCAGGTTTTTGCGCGTTTCGTCGTCTGGGATATATTCGTCAAACCATTTGTTCGGTGAGATAGCGGCTGGGTCGATATCTTTATTTCTGCTGACAATGACTTTACTAAAGGCCTCTGGCAAGACATGGCTAAAGAGCTCTTTATTTTCGTCTTCGCGCTCATCGAGATATTTGAGCCGTTTCGTGTCTTGGCCGGCAAAGTTCGAAAGGCTATACGTGAGATAGAGGTTGGCCTTTGCGCGAGTGATTGCGACAAAGAAGACGCGGATTTTCTCGTCGGCGGAGTCGCCGGTGTGGCGGACATGTTCGAGGTTACGCGGCAAGGTGATTTGGTCGTTGTTGCCACCGGCATCACTCCAGTTTTTATTATCGGTGGCGATAAGAAAAACATGTTCGTACTCGAGGCCCTTGGCAGAGTGAACAGTGTTTAGTTGTACGGCTGTTTCAGACTCGTGGTATGGAGACTTATTGAGAATTTGCATTTCGGCAGCATTGTAGGCATTTACGATGTCGCAGAAATCTTTGATGTAAAGTTTTTTGCCGGAGCGTTTTGATTTTGCGGCCACCATATCGCGGAGCGTGTTGAGATTACTATAAAGCTCATAATTATCGCTGTTTGCGTATAGTTTAGCGCAGAGATTATTGATGATAAATTCGGCCGAATAGATATTTGCTTTAGCGGCAAGTTCCACAAAATAATTTGCGGCATTTTTGATATTGTCGTCGTCGTTGGCGAGCATGAGCTCGAGAATAGTTTTGTGTTCGCGGCGAGCGTCTTGAATGAGTTGAATGATTTGGGCGGCCGAAATATTCCAACACGGCATTGATAGCGCTTGGAACCAATATGGCTCGGCGGCTTTCGGCGAAGCGCTAAGGGCGAGAATTAGGTCGCAGGCATTAAACAATTGAATGACTTCCTCGTTTTCGAGGATGTTTTCGCGACGTGCGTAAGAAACTGGGATATTTAGTTCGTGCAGATACGGCAAAATTGAAATGAGATATTTGTGTTTTGGTGCAATAATGGCAATTTTGTTTCCGGGCGTGCCGCTATCGATAATTGCGCGAATCTTCTCTGCCACAAATGAGTATTCTTCTTGATAAGCTGGGAATTCGCGGAGTTCGATATTAGTAGTGGTTGGCGGATTTTCGGCAGAAATACGTTTGTCGATATTAACATTTGGTGCTTTGCAGAAGCGATCTAATGATTGTTCGATTACGTTATGCGACAGTTCGAGAATTGGCGCAGAAGAGCGGTAATTTTTTGTGAGGAAGATATGTTTTGGATGATATTTTTCGTCAAAGTCAAAGAAGTTTGAAGTGTTGGCGCCTTGGAAACCGTAAATAGCCTGGTCGTCGTCGCCAACCGCCATAATGTTTGGTTTGCCTTCGTTTGCTGGATTATCAGTAAGTAGCGATACGAGCTGGGCTTGCGCGTCGTTGGTATCCTGGAACTCATCCAACAAAATGTATTGGAAATGTTCTTGGGCATTAAAGCGAGCTTCGTCGTCGTTTTTGAGTAGGTCGATAGCCATCAAAATCATGTCATCATAGTCGAACATACCGTTTTGGCGGAGGCGCTCCGAATACAATTCCATGATATTGGCGAGGCTGAGTAATTTTTTATTGGCGATTTCGTCGCTAAAAACGAAGCGGTCGTTCTTGTCTTTCTTGAAGAATTTTTTGCGCCATTTGCCGAGTAGTGTCGTGGATGGCTTTTCGGAATTTGCTTCGGTTTCGATTGCTTCGCTAAGCGTGCGATAGTAGATTTTTGCAAGCGGTTCAATTTTTCCGACAATGTATTCACTCGCGCTCGGTGCGGCTGCAAAGGTACCGATCGCGTCGAGGATCTTGCGGTAAATTGGCTCGGCTTTTTTCCAGGTCAGGCCTTTTGTGAGCTGAATGTCCTCTTCGATTGCGGAATAGATTTTGGCATTATCGATTTGGTTTCGACTAACAATTTTACGAATATCGTCTGGTGATAGTGCCGCAGCTTTAAGGTCTGAAATAGCGGAGATGATTTTGTCGGTTTGGTGGTCTGGGCGAAGAATGTCGGTTGGATCAAGAGAGCTTTGGATTTCGCGGATGAGCGTAAAACGTTCCAAGTCATCGATGGCTGTCGTGAAATCTGGACGATGTTCTTGGAGTATATACGAGCCAAAAGAATGATAAGTTTGAATTTGGACCTTGTAGGCTTCTGGGCCAATGAAATCGGCGAGGCGTTTTTGCATATTACTGGCGCCAACTTCTGTAAATGTGAGACAAAGGATGTTTTCTGGGCTGACATCAGTTTGTTTTAGGATGTTTGCAACACGAACGGAAAGAAGCTGAGTCTTGCCGGTTCCTGGACCAGCAATAACTAATAGTGGCCCATCGATATAGTCAACGGCGGCGCGTTGTTGTTCGTTCAATTCTTGATATGCCTTCTCGAAATCCATATAATTATTATAACAATGAATATCTATTTTGATATTGATGGTGTGCTAAAGGGGGTTGCTTCGCCGATTTCGGATTTAACTGAGCTGGTAAATTATGCACTTGATAACTTTCCTGGTCACGTTTTTTGGTTGACGACACATTGCAAGGGTGGAGCCAATAATGCAATTTATGCGTTGCAGGATGTTTTTGACAATAAGACATTGGATAGAATGAGCAAAGAAATTCTACCAACTGATTGGGGCACACTTAAGACTGACGCGATAAATTTTGACGAGCCATTCTTTTGGTTGGATGACGATTTATGGCAAAGTGAGCTCGAGGTTCTTAAGGAGCACCGTGCCGTCGATAGTCACATTATGATGGACTGGAAAGACGAATGGGCGGCGAAAAAGGCATTATCGAAGATTAAACGCTCGCAAGAAATACATGAAGTTGGCAATGAGGATATGCTTGATCGGGCGCGCGGGATGCTAGTAGGTTTAGCGGTTGGTGACGCCCTTGGTGTACCAGTTGAATTTGGTTATGTAGCACAGGATATTATTGCGAATATAGACAAAATAAAAACTATGATGCCGTATGCCGGTGAGCGTGGTCTGTGGTCGGACGATACTTCGATGGCGCTTTGTATGGGCGATTCTTTAGTAGAAAACGAAGGTTACGATTCCTATGATGTGATGACGAAATATTTGATGTGGCGCGACCAAGGTTATAATTCGCTGGTTGGAATGGGCTTTGGAATTGGTCGTCAGACTGATGTAGCGATTTCGGCTTTTGAAAAAGATCCAGTCGTACATAAGGAAGTTGAAAAAGAATATAGCGCTGGCAATGGTGGGATTATGCGGATTGCTCCTGCAGTTATTGCACGGAAAAATGATGATATCGAAGATGTGATTGAGCTGGGGCGAATTTCGGCGCGTGAAACGCATAATTCTTTAATGGTTGAGATGACGGCAGAAATATTTAGTGCGGCGCTTTATATGGCGCTGCATGGTGAGGATAAAGAAAAAATAATTGCCGATTGCGATAAATATATTAGCGATGACTTACGCAAGTCTTACGACCAAGAGAAAACGAATATTTTTGATCGTGTAGCTGGTGATGGCGAAAATTTGAAGGATTTAGGCGGTTATACGGTTGACGCATTAACGATTGCGCTTTGGGGATTGAAAAATGCCGATAATTTTGAAGACGGCATGATGAAAGTCATCTGTAGAAGTGGCGATGCGGACACAAATTGTGCGATATATGGACAGCTTGCTGGGGCGTATTTTGGATATAAAGGTATTCCGCAAGCGTGGCTAGAAACTACTCAGCGACAACCGGAAATAAAGGCTTTAGCGGATAGGTTGTTTGCGATGAAAAAGTGTCCGATTATTGCGACGCGTTTCGAAGAGGATATTGAAAAAGGTTACTTTGAGTGACTAGATACTAAATCGCGGATTTCGCGGAGTAGTTTATAATTTTCGACGTCTGCATTTAGGAGTGCCGTAAGGCCTTCAACGGTTTTAAGTTCGGAAGTAATATCGTCGATGCTCTTCCCTTCGCGAAGCATAACTCCGCAGCGGTAGTTGCGGGAAGTGTCATTAGTGCAGGTTAAAATTAAATCGCCAAGACCGCAGGCGAGCTCGGCAGTTTCAGCTTTGGCGCCGTGGTCGACGAGATATCTTTGCATTTCGGCATGAGCGTGCTGTAAGAATGTAGCACTCATATTTTCGGAATTACTATAGTATCCGGCACCGATGGCATAAATGTTTTTTATGGCGCCACAAAGTACGATTCCGATGGTATCTTCACAGAGCTCGACGGTAACTTGTTGGTTTTGGAATAAGCCCATCGCAAACGGAGTTGAAGCTGTGAGCGTAGTCGGCTTGCCGTCCATAATTTCTTGGGCAAAGCCAGGTCCAGAAATAACGGAAAACTGAGAAAAATCGGAGAACTTTTCGATGTTTGTCATGCCTTTAGATGCAAGAATTGTCGGAATTTTTTTGATGTTTTCTGGATAATTTTCGATAAGTGAATCGAGATACATGCTTGGAACGGCAATGACAATAGTGTCGGTCCCGAAAGTGGCTGCTTCTATACTTACGTCTGGATAGACTGCTGGATCATAAAAAGTAATTTGATGTTGATTGTCTGATAATATCTTTGCCAATGCTTGTCCATAGGCGCCGGCGCCAAGTATCGCGATTTTCATATATATTAGTGTAGCATGAAAATGCCCCGACGTGAGTCGGGGCTGGGCTGGGGTTGGAGGTTGATTAACGTTCGTCTTTTTGTTTGAAGAAGAACGAGAGTACTGTACTACCGGTATGGGCGCCCACGATGGGGCTAACGTGTGTGAGCTGAATTTGCGCGTCGGTTAAGCCGGCTTTTTCTTTGAGTAACCGTACGAGTTTTTCGGCACGCGGAAGCTCGGCTGCGCCGCCATAGCCGATGCGAACAAATTCGTTGTCATCCGCGACATGCTCGATGTAGTAGTTTACCCACTCATGAAGCAGTCTGTCGCCGCGGAAAATCTTGCTGCTCATAGTGAGCTTGTCGTCGCTGGGTGCATACATCCACGGGCTGATATGCATAGCGCCCATGGCAAGCATGGCAATGCGCTCGATGATGTTATAGCGTCCGCTTTGAGCCGAGTAGCGGAAATCGCGTTCGGTAAAAAGATGGACGATGTGTTTGCGCAGCTCCGCGGCATAACCTTCGATGTCGTCGCCGTCATATTTGGCGAGATATTCTAGGAACGTCGCTTGCCCATTACTTATGCATTGAGTGTCAATGTAGATGAACTTACGGTCGGGATACTTCTCGGCGTAATCTTCAAGCGCGAGTTTGACGGTCGTGACGGTTCCAGACGACATGAAAGTTGAAACGCCGGCGTAGACAATAACTGCGTCGGGGTCGGCCTTCTCGATGATATCATCGAGAAGGCGGTATGCTTCTGCGGTACCGCGTGATGCGGTCTTGAGCGATCCGGGCGGGTATTCGTTATTGTCGAAGTGTTTGTAGAACGATTCAGCATCAATATGGGGGACTTCTTTTCCGTCGCAAGTCATATCTTGCGTAAAGACTTCTGGCCAAATGCCGTACAGTTTGCGTTCCTCGCGGGTGAGGTCGCAGGTTAAATCCGAAAAAATGACATACTTCATGGTTAATTCCTCCTGTAAATGTGCGTCTTTGTCCACTAAGGAACGGTAGAATTTTTTCTGTCTATTATTCTAACATATTTTCATAAAAAAGCAAAGCATTACTCTGGCGTGCTAAATGTGACTTAGAACGGCAAGATTTTCGATATGTGGTGTGCGTGGGAAGAAATTGTATGGTTGCAACTTCTCGATTTTATAGTTAGGCGCGAGTGCTGCAATATCGCGCGCTTGAGTGATTGGATTACAGCTGAGATAGATGATTTTACTCGGCTTAATGATATTTATTCTTTCGATGAGTTTTTGGTCGCAGCCAGCGCGTGGTGGGTCGAGGATAACTGTGCAATCTGGCGTAATGTACTCTGTGACATCTTCAGATTTTGCGAGAACGCATTTAGCGCTCGTGCCCTTCGCATTGTTTTGCATTTCCGCAAAGGCGGCGCCGTTTACTTCAACTAGGGTTAATTCTTTGTCGC
>JAEEGL011735998.1_pt1 | contig 13069 bp, 17 predicted proteins | sample 9134231 | NCBI WGS metagenome assembly JAEEGL01 (sample SAMN16246548, study PRJNA631951) | gut metagenome | biome: gut microbiome; feature: rumen; material: fiber-attached | host: Bos | place: Iran: Karaj | collected 2018-10 | reverse complement strand
TTGGCTCGTCCACGTGAGCAGACAACAGAGAGAACGTATCCGGTATGCTGGTATTCAATTGTCAAAGAACATGGAAGTATTTCAAAAGCTCTACGCTCGTTTCTTTTAACAAGAACAATAAGGGCTTCAAAAAGCCTTCCAACTATTACCTCACTTAGAAGCGATTTTTTACACCTATTTTGAAAAATTCTTCAAAAAAATTTTTATTTTTTCTTTTGCGCGCTCTACAGCCATATAAACAGAGTGAATAGAGCAGTTTTCCAACTCTGCAATTTCGGCATATGTATAGCCGCCAAAGTAATAAAGACACAGTCTGCGACGCTGCTTATCAGGAAGAGCTTTGATCGCCTGACGAAGCTCACGGTTGATGATTTGCTCTGAAGCATCATTTTCTACATTGCTGTTTTTCTGCGATGGAGAAACAATCGTTGTTCTTTCTGTGATTTCTACGTCCGAATAGTGACGTTCCACTTCATTGAGAAACGCCAGATCGTCAAGCTCAAACCTGTCAAACAGTTCGTACAATTCTTTGCTGATTTCCAGACAGCAGGGCTTGCCTGAATTATCGGTAAACGAAACAAAATAATGGGGCGTATCGGTTTCTATACCGACTGTCAATATTGTATAAGGGTTATCCTTGTCCTTGCGTCTGTTAGGGCGAGGATCAAACTGAATAGGATTATTTACATCCACTATTTTTAACCTCCAATTAATGCTTTGAAAATCGTGAAATTCTTGAAATTCAAAACGATTGAAGGCGGTGATCGACACCTTATAAATAGTTCATGCAGTTTGATGAACACGCATATGCAAACCGACCGAAATAGTCTGAGAGCATAAGAAAAAGCTGCAAATGTACTATTTCCATTGTGAAAATAAGCACATTTACAGCTGATGTGAAGATATGTGACTTCTATATCAAGATTATAAGAATGCCACACGCAAACAAGGCTTTTTTTAACGAATTATCCTTGTTTCCGTGTGATATTCCATATAGTCGCCGCTTCGTATAAGCAGCGTATTGTTAGAATCTGTCCAACACATGATCATCCCCCCAAGCAAAAACGCGCTTGGAGGGATGAAAAATAAAAATTGGGCGCAGCTATTTCAGCCTGCCAAAACAGCGTTTTTTTTTGGCAAGCCTAAATAGAAAAAGCCAACGAACTTACTGAGGTTTCTTACAAGTTCATTGGCTCTGCGTCTATGCGTCTGGCTCTAATAGTTGTTGATCTGCCGTGTTTATCGTAAAAACAAAATTAACCGACATATTGAAATGCTTATAGTATCATGCCTGTCCGTGTTTTTTCATATCATGTGTTTCGATCATCATCATTACCTTATCATATATTCTCTTTTTGCGTTCTTCTTCTAACCTTTGGAGTGAGGTTGATTTTTGATAAGCCGTTATATTTGATTGGGCATGAAACGATTTATCAGTTAACTGTTTGAATGATTTAGCCATCAATTTACTTTTTTCCATTTTATCCAACATCATTATCTTCCTTTACAAATCTTCCATGCTCTATCTTGAGGATTTCATCAGCAGCACTTTCAAGAAATTCTCTCTCATGGCAAGCAAGGATAATCAATGCACCGCGTTCCTTTTCGGCTTGAATGATTTTCGCCGCGAGTTCTGTGCCGTCTGCATCGAGGGCATTGGTCGGTTCGTCCAGCAAAATCAGATCTGGTTTCTCAAAGATAGCAGCGGCAATACCGAGACGCTGTTTCATTCCAAGTGAGAACTTTTTGAAAGTACGCACATCATTCGGATCAAGATTAACACGAATTAACGCATCAATGCAATCCTGTTCAGTTGCCTTTTTCTTAAGACTTGCAATCAGCTTCAGATTTTCGAGGGCAGTATAATTATCCAAAAACGCCGGATTCTCAATCATGAGTCCTATGCTTTCCGGAAAGTCCATATCCCTGCCAAGCTGCCTGCCGTCAATGCTTACCGTTCCCTCTGTGGGCCTGATCAGACCGGCAATCAGCCGCATAAGCATGGTTTTGCCGCAGCCGTTGTAGCCGCAAAGACCGTAAACCCGACCGCTGTAAAATTTTGCGCTGATACCGTCAATTACCGTAGATCTTTTAATTTTCTTTGTCACATTGTCAATCATGAGTTCCATTATATCCTTATCCTTTCTTCTTCAGATCAAGCTGAACATCAATTTTTTGCGGGCCATAGGTCAGGTTTAGCCGAAAATCTCTCTTTTCAATAGCTTCCCATGTTTTTTTGCCGAGACTTTTTTCGCCCAATCCAAACACCAACGTCACTTCTCTCTGTTCGCCTACGGGGGCAAAAATCATATAGGAATCATCCAACTGCTCATTAAAGAAATGAGACAGTTCTATCAAATTATAGCCATACCAATCTGCCGAATACAAAACGAAGTTTCGGCTGTCAAGGCAAGTATCCCAGTTTTCTGTGCAGTTCTCATTTTCAAACACACCCTTCAACACAATCAGATAAGGATAGGGACTTTCCTTTGCTTTGGAATCCTCTGTCAGCCATGAGATGATCTGAGAAGCGTCTAATTGATTTCCCTTGACAAAATCATCAAAGCTTGTTGCATAGGCTTCAGTAAAGGTGACATAGTATCCGTTGGCGGTAGTATACATTCCCATAAAATTTTCGCCAAACGCAATCCGGTCGCCCATATGATAAACAATCTTTTTTGGTGCAAATTTTTCCAATCTTTTTTGATTGCAATATATACCAAATATGTATAAAGCCGCCAGCAACAAAGCAAGAGACAGAGCGGTGAGACGAAATCCCTTTGTCTTTTTAAAACGGTAAAACCATTCCGCCGCAGTATCAATTCCTCCGCTTATTTTTGAGAGGAAGGGCTGAAAATTGAACATTACTACGCATCTCCATTCTTTTTAGGTTCAATCAAATCAACGTATAATATGGCCATTGCTCCGATAATAACACATCCCGCAATCATTGCCAAAACATACACAATACCAATTGAATAATCAAGTCCTTCGCTGTAAAAATAGGAGCATCTCTGAAGCATTGAAAAATTAGTTACAATAAATGGCGACATACGACTTGAAACTACCAGTAACATAAACAAACCTGCCATCATAGAAAACACCTGATTGAGCAGCAAACTGATAATGAGACAGAACAAGTTCAATGCCAGCATAGACAAATACGGCATGATAATCAGAATGAATACCGACTGCCATCCAGTGTATTGATTAAATCCCACATTACAGAAGTTCAGTATAGACATCATATTTCCTTGTTGAATTTCCAATGACATTCTGACTCCGAAGAACGTTCCTGCCACTGTTGTCACAAGTACGCCTACAAAATAATATATCAGTACACTTAAACTCAACCAAACGCATTTGCTAAACCACCATTTTACACGGCTGCCGCATCGAACTATGACTTGCTGCCCGAAAATATTCAGATCCCTCGTTGGATATTCCAATGTAAAAAACAAACAACCAAGTTGAATAATCAGCCATACGATGTGTGGACGGCTTGCTCCCAGTTCAGAACCTGCCGGTATAGAACCATGAAAATAATAGGCAAGACATTCACCGAGCGACATACAGCCACCTTCGTTTTGTATTAAACGAACAGTTCCGTCAATCTCAAATGCACCGACCGTAAAAACAATAATCGGCAGCAGCAACCATATCATACGTTTCCTGATTCCGTTATACAAATCGTATTTTATTATATTAATCATAGTGACCCCTCACGCACCGTTCTTTTTCGGCTCTAAAATATCTTTCATTGTAAATAAAATAAGTGATATGACGGTAACTCCTACCGAAACGCACAGCATCAAAGCAAGTCCTTTGGAAAAAGACAGTCCATTAGTACAGAACAAATCACAGCGTTCCATCATAGCGTAATTTTCTAATGCAAATGGTGTTTTCACACAAGCAGACCATACAATGAAGAAAATACTGACGGAAGCTGCCAATATTTCGTTTAACAGCACTGCCAGCATCATTTGTATCAGAGCAACAGTTAGCGATGCGGCAACAGGAGCAATCATCAACGGTACAACCGTTTTTGATGCATGATAAGCATCGGCATATATATCGCACGATGGCAGAACTGAAGGCGGCAATTCGCCGTCAATACACAGTGAAATAGGCAACCCGTTTATGACACAAAAAAGCGAGATAATAAGCCATCCAATTCCCCAATATATTACAATGCTCGAAGTGAGCCATATTGTTTTGCTGATAAGCCAGTTGCGCCTTCTTCCGGAGCGAACCATAATCTGTTGCCCGAAGATATTCATATCTCTTGTGGGATATTCTATAGTAAAAAACATGTATCCAAGTTGTAAAAACATCCACAGTACAGGCAAGGTAAAGGATTTTTGTCCGATATCCACCGGTTCACAGCCTGCCAGAACGATAAAAAGGCAAGAGCCGAAGGACAGATTATCATCTGTTTCAAGATAGAATCTGACAAAGCACACCGCAATACCCCAAAAGAAAATCGGAAGAAACCAGCCCTTTCGGTTTAAAATGCCATTACGCAAATCGTATTTTATCATCTGTTACAGCACCTCCGATCTCAAATAATTGCTCAGCCCTCCTACAAGTCCAATTGCAACCAGCATAGTGATTTCTGTAAAAATGATTGTTCCGGTCGATGAAGTGCAGAGAAAGAAATTGCACATAAATGACCAATCCGCCATGCGAAAAACTACCGTGCAAAGATTATCCCATAATACCACTATAAAAAATGGAAATAGCAGTACGAAGATGCTTCTTTTGAGAATCCTTGATACGATCAATGTTAATCCTGCAATCGCACCGCCCCAGAGAGCCGATATCATTGTCCAGATCAAAGCTGCCAGCATCGGCTTGGTATAATATAACTCCGCGGCGACATTGCGATGGATAACGCTTGTGGTCATCGTGTAGCAAAGAGGTGCGCCATGTTCTCCAATCAGCGCACAGAGTGCCAGATTGCTTATCAGCATAAAGGCTACCGGTATGCACCCCGAAAGAAACACCGCAAGATATTTTGCTGTGTAATATTTGACCTTGCCCACACGACAGATGGCATGATAGCAATAATTCTTCTCATTTTCGGAAAACAGCGACCAACCGAACGGCAGTACCGCCAATATCGGGAGCATATATCTCGCCAATGTAAATCCCATCGTATAACCTTCTTCACTCAGCCACATCACATACATATTCATCTGATCGTTGCTGCCGCGCCAGTTGGGACTAATCAATTCCAGATTGGAATAAGCAAACTCCATTGCCTGCCTGACATAATCCAAATTGGAAAAAAAGCTGAAAAGCTGCACAATGAATGCAAGCAAAAGAGATATGGCAAACCATCGGTTGTGGACACTTTTATAAATCTCGTTTTCAACGACGTTCCGCATTTTTCTTCATCTCCTGTATCATTTTAATCCTGATCTGTCTGTAACATCACGGTAATCACAAAGTTGCCTTTCTCTTGTTTCACAGCAACATTTCCGTTGTAACGCTCCGCAACACTTCTGATATTCCGCAATCCGATTCCGTGAATATCCCTGTTGGATTTTGTGCTTTCAGTGATATTCTTTTTATTGGCATCCTGCTGAGAAAGAGGATTGACACAATGAAAAATAAGAAATCCTCCTTTGTTCCTTACAGTGAAACTGATGATTTTTCTGATGGGTTCCCCATTGTCTGATTTGATGCGTTCGCAGGCTTCTATAGCATTGTCCAGCATATTGCTGATCAGGGAGCCGACGTCGGTCGTGGAAATATTGTACAAAGACGATACGGTAGCTTGGATGTTCATTTGAATTCCCAACGAAGAAGCCCATTCATACTTGCTGTTTACCACAGCGTCAATAATAGATATGCCACAGTCACAATGAGGCTTTAAGCGGCAAAGCCTCTGTGAAAGCTGATCAATGTAACTGTCAACCTCTTGCATATCTCCTGTTAATCGAATACGCCTGATGGTTTCGAGATGGTTATTCATATCGTGCCACATAGAGCGAACGCTCTGATCCCTTTGCTGAAGCTCATACAAATAGATCTGCTGCAAATGAATCTGCTGCTTCATGAGTATGGATTCCTCAGACTGTTCGGAATCTTTGGAAAGATTTCGGAACAGCCAAAAGATAAAGATATTTGAAAACAGTACCGATGCAGCAGCAAGAGTAGTGAGAATAATGCCCGACTCTTGCGTGATATAAACCCAATCCAGAGGATATATGACGATAACTTCAATTATACTTAGCAGAGGCATCAGCAAAATCGCCGCATGATAGAGTATGGCTTGTTTCTTTCGCTTTCCGCTTTGTGTCGCACATATAATCACAACCAAGATATATGAAATCAGCTTTGACAAAATCAAGGTAAATAATTGAGCTTGCAACGTATTGCTGCTGTGTACTGAATACGTGGAAATCAGCGACATGGCGATATATTCCGCAGCATATTGACCGATAATTTCTGCCGACACAAAAAGTAATAGACAAAGTAAATTTTGCAGGAATGATCCTCCATATAGTAATGCTATCACCAGTGACAGAAGCAAATAGAAAATCCCTGCATTAACAGCAGAGGAGAATGGAAGATAAATCTTTCCTATTGTTCCCACAAAAGCCAACACCGTTATGATGAGATAATGCCACAGCTGTTTGTTTTGCAAAGCATCACGGAACCACCAGAGAATTTGCTTTCTCCGCCAAATACTTACAGACTTTTGTTGGTTTATGGTGTGGGTATTATCACTTGGGAGCATTTCCAATGTGCAAAAAACAGAAAACGTCATGGCTTCAAACAAGGCTGTCAGCCATTCAAAAACAGAAAAAGGATTCATATTCATAAATCGGCTCCCAAATAATCAGTCAGTCTATCGAGCATCAGTTTTCTATACGGACGGCTGACAGGAATTTCCTTTCCGCCAGTCAGCTGCAAAAAATCCTTTTTGACTGCCGTAATATGCTCTACATTGACCAGATAGCTTCGATGACAGCGCATAATATTGCTGTTTTCAAGTTCTTTCTCGATAAGTCCGAGTTTTGCACTGAACCTGTACACATCATCGATACAATGAACCATCAAATTCTTGTTAAGAGCCTCGATGTACAATATCTCGCGCAGTTCGATACGTACAATTCCGTTATGCTGATGAATCAGCATATACTGTTTTCTGGACTGCATTAGCTGATATGCGCTTTCCAACGCACCAGTCAGATCATCGTTGGATTTCTCACCGTCTTTCGGTATAAACCGGTGTGCATTCACTTCATATCCGAACACTGCATAGCTGATCCAGCTTGAAATAAAAATGAGAATCACATCTTGGTCAAGGCTGCGTATCATCTTGGAAGCGTCATCGCCGTTCGTCCTTTTCAGCTTCATATCAAGAATAATGATGTCAAACGGCTTGTCACAGCTATTATATGTCTGTACCAACGGTTCTCCGTCATCAAAGGTTGTTATTTTACATTCAACGCTTGTTTCTTTGAAATATGCCTCTGTCCGGCTTTTGATATCCTTTACCATAAAAGAATCATCGTCACATATCGCTATCTTTATCATGTCTTTTCCGTCCTATTGTGAATGATTTTTACTGACCATACAAATCCAGCCAACAGAACACATTGTTCTCATTAAAGGGATAAGCCCATACATATGAAAGACCGATCTTGGAAAGGGGCATAGATGATTTGTCATATACCAGATATCCTACCTTGAAGTGTTTGGTTTCACCGATATTCAATTCAAAACAAGGATACTGCTGAACAGCACATTGACCGGTCTGATCGAAATAAGCTGCATCATTTGCCACATCAAAACCGCCGTCATTTCTTTTGATGATGATATTAGGTAGATGGTTCAAGCTGAAAACATTTTTATCATTCCACGAATTTTTGTCATTGCGTGCTTTGACATTTGTTATCTCAATATCCATGACTAAAAGATAACAGTGTTGAACCAGCCGCCCCGTTTTCTGATCCACATAGTAATTCAATTTACTGTTGTGGGGATTGTTTTTGTTGGGATGGAAAAACACATTTTGCGAATCCAATCCCACGTCACAACTGATACTTACATCACTATCCAAATCGGATAAGGTAATTCCGGCATCATTAAGGTTGGTATACGGTGTTATGGATTGGAGAGTGCAATAGATTTCTTTCTCTTTAAATCCAGACAATGCCATTCGCTGTTTGACCGATACTTGATGAATCGGTATCTGATCCGTCGTATAATCTGTGTTGCTGACATTGCTTGTCTGCTTAGAGGAAGGTGATTGTGAATTACTGCTGTCTTTTCCGCCAAAAATGGTAGTAAAGATCAGTACAACAATTACCACAAACAGCGCAGCGGCTAAAATCAGCATGGTTTTGTTTCTGTTGGATAGATTCATCTTTTGCTTCCTTTCTTCAGGCTTGTTTAGTATTGATCATAGCCTGATAGTACAGTTATACCATACCCTTATGAAAAAATCTATATTTCTGCGTGAGTTGTACGATTTTTGGTGTGAATAGCATAACCCATTTCGTATATCACTTATTGCACAAATCTTTCATGGCATTTGATATGACTTGAATCTTCAACCCCTTTGCATTCACCAAGCTGATATGCTTACATTTTGGGCAAAATAGGGGATAATTTATTAAAACGGTATCTTCTCTGATTTGAGTGCGCGTTTTGCTGTGGCAGAACGGACAAAGCACCCATTCTGTTTTTGGTTTCATAGAACAATGCCTCCTTGCGAATTCTGTTTTTCTACCGAGTCTGATAGTAAAGATTACGATGTTGAATTTCTATTAAATAGATATTTAATCTCTTATAATGGGAAATATTAACTCGTTTAATAAGAAGTTTAATCTCTGTAAAATGATATTACCAATATTTCATTGTAGGAGAATAAACTTATGAGTGAAAAAAATGACTGCTTATATTTTGACTTTAAACCTCTTGGGAATGCCATAAAAAAAGCCCGTGAAGCAAAGGGTATGACCAGAGAGCAGCTTGCTGAAATAATTAATTATGCGCCAAGACATATCCAAGCTGTTGAAAACGATGGGCAGTATCCAAGTATCGAACTTCTTGTCAGGCTTGTCACGATGTTTGATATTTCAGTAGACGAATACATATTTCCAAAATCGCAAGCACAAAAGACATCTGCCCGTCGGCGATTAGATACGCTTCTTGATCAGTTAGATGACAAGGAACTGGCAATCATTGAAGCTACTGCAACCAGCTTGTATAATAACAAACTATGATTAAACCAAAATAAAAATGCTTTTGTACATTTCAGTCTTGATTAATTGGCTCATTACGCTCGTTCCTCTATTTTGTATCTTGTAAATTGTTAATGATTTCTGATAAATCAAACCAATAGAATATATTACTATCAGAATAGGTACTCCCTTTAGAGGTATTTCCGCCATATATACTGGTTAATCCCATTTTGCTGTAAGGCTTATCTGATGTATCTACCACATCGAACATATATCCAAAATAGATCGTTTTTGTTTCTCCCGGTTCTATTTGACTTCGCCAAGTTACCTCCTTATTTGTTTGGCTGCTGCCGACTTCTTTAAAATACGCATGCCGCGCATATACCGGTTTTTTTCCGCTTCGATTTACAACTCTGAAGAGCCCGCTAAAATTGAAAAGATACGGATTATCATATAACGCGTTTTTGGCGTCGATGTTTGTTATTTTAACTTCAAACACAAAGAAGTAATATCCGTCCATGATCTTTCCGGTATTGTAATCAAAATAATCGGGATACATAATATGCTGATCTGTCACAGCATTTTTATCAATACCGTAAAAAGCTGGGTTTGCAATATCAGACTTTAACTCAGTTCCCACCATATCATAAATATTGTCATAAACAGCAATGTTCTGGAATTGATATTTTATTGTTCCACTAATAGATTCTTCCATATCAAAAGTAAATTCCTGACCGATCAATTGCTGTGTTATAATTTTGTCATCTGGCAGTAGTTCTCCATATTTCGTATCATCCGAATTGGACGTCTTGCCTTCGTCCTTACAACCTACGATTGTTGTTAAGAAACATAATGTAAAAATTAATACCATAAAAAACTTTTTATACATTTTCTATTTACACCTCAATTAATATGAAAAAACGATTTATAGCACATCTTTTTTCGTGTAATAAATTAATCCTCCGCCAAAACTCAGCAAAAACAAAATCAGAATCTCGCCAAACAAAATAAAAGGCGATTGGTTGTTCAGATAGAAAAGATGAATAAAGGAAATATTGGGATCATTGATGATAAACTCGCATATGTTATCCCACAGAATAGTTATGAAAAACGGAAACAGCACGACCAATACGCTATTGTCCAAAAGAAGTGAAGCGATCATCGTCAATCCAGCCAGCGTTCCACCCCATATGGCGCTAATGCCTGTCCACATCAGCATAAACAAAAAGGCATTTTGATAGAAAAGGGTGCCGCCAAAGGTGTTAATGTCTATTCCTGTTGATAATGAATCCACAGACGGCGTATGGAGGGGGAAAAATAAAGCAAGCACAGCGTAATTGGATAAAAGCATAAATGCAATCGGGAAAGCTCCCGAAATAAATGTGGCAATGTACTTGGATATAAAATACCGTGCCTTTCCCATTCTGCATACAGTCTGCATCTGATATCCACTAACTTGTTCTCTCAAAAAAGACCAGCCAAAAGGCAATACCGACAATATGGGCAGTAAATATTTTGCAAGAAGACTGCCCATTGAGATTCCCTCAACAGGCATCCAAAACGTATAAATGTCCAGGGATTCAAAGAAAGCCTTGGGTGTGGCTATACCTTTATTGATTTGTTCTAAATCAAACGCCAATGCTTCATTTTTGAAAACATAATAGGGATATACGTTAAAAAGCTGAATGATAAAAGCCGTTATCATTGATATGGCAAAATACTTATTATGAATGCTTTTGTAAATTTCGGTTTGGATTAATTTATTCAATGTTTTTTCTCCTTGATTTTGGAATTTAACAAATAAAGCGCTTACTTGCTTTTTTGATATGCAATGTAAACGCTTTATAATATTTGGCCAAACGGTTGTTAATACTGCGAAAAAGAAAGCCTAAAGTTCGTTATGAAGGAGAATTGACGTTTGACTCGTAGATGTTCGCGTTTATCATGGTCATAACTCTGTTGTATATCTTGGCTTGACTAACCTTGTCTACTTCTTTTGCTGAGACTTCATATTTTGCTGCAATTTCTTCAGCAGATTCGCAGGAAATGTTGTCGAATAAATCGGTTAAATCTCTTTTCATAATGTTTATCCTTTCTCGAATTAAGACAGCTTTATTTGCTGAGATCCAGCATTGCCTTAATGACAGTCGGACCGTAGGTGACATGGAGGTAAATGCCTTGTTTTGTTGCTTTGTTCCAATCGGATATTTTGTCCATTACGGGATATACAAGAATCATATCGTGGCTCTGACCGGGATCAAAATCCGCAACGCAGCTACCGCCCTCGCTCACCATACCGGTGAGGAAGGGGTCAATCATGGTGTACCAGTCAAAGCCGCAGAGAGAAACATCATTAAAATAGATGCCTTTTCTGCCTCCGCCTCTGTCGAGCAAATCTTCTTCGGACTGACTGCAATCTACATTTTCGACATTAACCTTGACGATTACTAAAGATTCGGGAAGCATATAAGCTGTATTTCCATTAGCATCTTCTCCCGCCTCAAAAAAGTGCATAACCGCATCACGATCCAGTTTATAATCCTTGATGAAGCTGTCTACATCCGTCACATAAGCGTCGTTGACTGTCATAAAGAATCCTGTTGCCTTGCCCATCTCCATAAAATTCTCGCCCAATTCAATGCGCGTATTCATTGGGTATTCCACCACTTCAGGGTAGAAGCTCTCAAAATAATGGTTGTTGCGATAAACGCATACACCGTAGGTAATTACAAGTATCGCTGCCACTACCGCACAACCGATGCGGAAGATTTTATTATTCTTTACATCAAACCATTTGCGGCTCATTTTTTCTTCCCATTCCATTAACATCATTCTTCATCCTCCGTTTCATTTTCATCTTCCACAAATTGACCGTGTTCAATCTTGATGACCTCATCAGCGGCATTCTCCAAAAATTGGCGTTCATGGCAGGCAAGGATAATCAACGCGCCGCGCTCTCGTTCTTCTCGGATAATCTTTGCCGCAAGTTCCGTACCGTCTGCGTCGAGCGCATTGGTCGGCTCATCGAGCAAAATCAAGTCCGGCTTCTCAAAGATGGCGGCGGCAATACCGAGGCGCTGCTTCATGCCGAGGGAAAACTTTTTGAAGGTTCTCAAGTCATTAGGATCAAGATTGACTCTTTTCAGTGCGTCAATACAGTCTTCCCTCGTCGCTTTCTTCTTCAAACTGGCAACTAATTGTAAATTCTGCATAGCGGTGTAATGATCCAAAAATGCCGGATTCTCAATCATCAGCCCAATGCTCTCAGGAAAATCAATATCTTTGCCAAGTTCTTTTCCGTCAATTGTCACACTTCCTTCGGTGGGACGAATCAAACCTGCCACCAGACGCATGAGCATGGTTTTGCCGCAGCCGTTGTATCCGCAGAGACCGTAAACCTTTCCGCCCGTCCATTTGGCACTGATGCCGTCAATCACAGTCGCTTTTTTTATTGTTTTCTTTACGTTGTTCAGTATAATTTCCATGTTAATCATTTCCTTTCGTGATGTACTATTCGCCGTCCTTTTTCGGCTCAAGAATGTCTTTGTATTTAAATAGAATGTAATTGGCTGTGATTGTAATCACCATAAGTGTCAGCATCAAAGGAATACCCACCATCGGACTGACTCCGTTCCGACGAAATACATTGGATCGCTGCAGCATACTGTAATTGCCGATGGCAAGTGGATTCAGAATACACATTGACCATACCAGTATAAACATGCTTGTTGCTACGGCAAAAATATCGTTTAGCATAATTGCCACAAACATCTGAATAAAACTGATGGTCAACGATGTCAAAAACGGCATGAAAATTAATCTCAGAGCCATAACATTTGCCTTAAAATAGTCCCGAAAGATATCGC
>JAEEGL010867407.1_pt1 | contig 13069 bp, 12 predicted proteins | sample 9134231 | NCBI WGS metagenome assembly JAEEGL01 (sample SAMN16246548, study PRJNA631951) | gut metagenome | biome: gut microbiome; feature: rumen; material: fiber-attached | host: Bos | place: Iran: Karaj | collected 2018-10 | reverse complement strand
TCGTCGTTCAACGCGCGCATCGTCTGATAAATATGGCGATGTTTTTCGTTGTAAAATGCTTCCGGAGACAACTTCCCGACGTATTTCGACGCGGCGTTACCATCGATCAATAAGCAACATAAAACGGATTGCTCCGCTTCAAAGTTATGCGGAAAAATTTTTGCGGTTTGAGTCTCTGTTTTTTCTTTTGCGGGCATGATTTACTCCTTTTTCTTCCTTTTTGACAAATAAACGGCAAGCGGAACGGACATTACAACGACGCCTGCGGCGATCGCAATGCAATACCATACCGGGGTGTTGGGTGTATGTTGAGTGATGACGACTTCTTTGTCTCGCGTATCGATCGTCATATTGAAAATGTGAAGATAAAGATTATTATCCGGCGAATAAACAATAGAATCGGCGTTGGAGCGGATCGTTTTTTCTTTATAAGGCGTTCCGTAAACGTATTGCAGAAGAACGTTGTTTTTTTCAATCCCCGCTTTTACGCATCCGACGGAATAGATCCTTCCGATAAATTTATATTCTTTGTCGATGTCCGTAAATAACGTGGTTGTTTTAAATGAATATTCGGAATAAAAAGGTGTTTTTATAATCGAGTCATAATTGTCTTGTTCAGCGACAAAGCCGTTATAATCGACGCTTCTGAGATAATCTTCGGTTGTTTCGAACGATAATGACGCTGTCATTTCGCCTGCGAAAACGTTGATGCTGACCGTATATCCGTTTTTGACGAACGATTCTTTGAGTTCTTCAAGAAGATTATTTAACGTGCTTTTCTTTTTTTGATAATAGCTATAATCGTAGGTCAGCTTGTATGCCAGGTATTTTCCCGTTCCGTATTTTACGTAATTATAAAACGATATCATGGCAAACGCGCCTTTAAGATCGGTACCGTTTTTTTCGCTCTCTTCGCTTAAAGAAGAATCGACCGCATAGGTACAACACGTCATCGTAAATGCGAGCAATAATAAAACGGTTATTAAGATGATGCTTTTAATTTTTTTCATTTCGTTTTAATAAGTTCGTCAAGCGTTTCGGAAAACTCTTTCATTACGACTTCATACGGGGACATTTTTGTCAGATCGATTCCGACGTAACCGATTATTTCTGTCGGATAGGCGCTGCCGCCCGCCGAAAGGAACTTTTTATACTCGTCGATCTTTTTCGGATCGCTTAGGAGCATATTCGCTATATTGACGGCGCAGGTTATGCCCGTTGCGTATTTATAGACGTAAAAAGCATTGTAAAAATGCGGAATGCGCGCCCATTCGTAAGAAATATTTTTGTCAGTTTCAACGGCGTCCCCATAATAATATTTATTGAGTTCGGCATATTTTTCGCACATAACGCGGAAACTGAGCGGTTCTCCCTTTTCGATCGTCTCGTGCGTGTATTTTTCAAACTCAGAGAACATTGTTTGGCGGAAAAGGGTCGTTCTGATCATGTCGAGATAGTATGATAAAAGGTACTTTCTGTCGTTTCCTTTTGCGGTTTTGAGAAGATACTTTATCAATAATACTTCGTTGACCGTGCTTGCTATTTCGGCAACGAAAATGGAATAGCCGGCTTTCTCGTAACATTGCGCGTTATTACTGTAATAAGAATGCATGGCATGGCCCATTTCGTGCGCGATGGTAAAAAGATCGTGTATGGTGCCGTTGTGATTCAGGAGTACGTACGGATGAGTGCCGTATACGCCCCAAGAATAAGCGCCGCTTCTCTTATTCGGCGTTTCTTCGACGTCGATCCAACCGCCTTCTTTTGCTTGTCGAAGAACAGATATATACTCTTCTCCCAAAGGATACAACGCCTTACAAACGATCTCGTACGCTTCGTCGTACGGAATATTCTTTTCGTAGCCGTCAAGAAGAGAAACATACATATCGTACATTTTTAATTTGTCGACGCGTAGTGCTTTTTTTCTGTATTCAACGTATTTATGCATTACTTTAACGTTTTTACGAACGGATTTAATTAAATTATCGTACACTTTGATCGGTACGTTATCCGCGTATAACGCTTGTTCCAGACTACTGCCGTATCTGCGTACGTTCGCATAGAAGCAATCGGCTTTAACGCTCCCCGCATATATTTCGGATACGGTATTGATCATGGATACGTATCCTTCGTACATGGCCTCGTAAGCCTTTCTGCGTACTTCTCGATCGGAGTTTTGCATCAAAACGGAATAAAGGCCGTGCGTCAGTTTCTGTTTTTTTCCGTCGACATCGATCTCGCCGAAAGGTACGTTGACGTTATCGAAAACGGAAAAAGCAGTCCTGAAACCATCGGCAAAAGAACCGCTTTTTGCCAGTATCTCTTCTTCTTTTTTACTGAGCAAATGCTTTTTTTTGCGAATGATCTCGCATAAATACATAGAAAAATAATTAAATTCCGGATCGTCTTTCATTCGCTCCAAATCCGATTTTTTAAACGCGGAAACGGAAGGCGCCACAAAAGAAGTATTCGAGTAAAAATCGGTCGCAAGCATTTCTATACGAGAAGAAAGTTCGGCGTAATGCGAGTCCGATTTATCTTCGTCCCATTTCATGTTCGCGTATACGAATAGTTTTTCGAGAATGAAACTCGTTCTGCTGACGGTAAGCAGTACTTCAAGGACGTTGCTTTCGTTGATTTTACCGGAAAAAGAGCGTATTGACTCGGTCGCGCCGCGTACGTCTTCGATCATTTTTTCGATCTGATCTTCCAATAAAATATCCGTGAGGCGCCACTTCCTGTTCGTCGGCACGTCCGCCCTGTTTTTGATTTGATCCATTTTACCTCATTATAATAATATGATTATTATACTATTATAACCGGACCTTGTCAATTTCATTTCTTGCAATCAGTTTTTTTAAAGGGTAATAAAAAAAATGCACCCACTCCGACGATAGATACCGAACCGGAATATAAACAGGTGGCTCCTTTAAAGCTTCCTCGTAACACATCCCATCCTTTGCTTAGTGCTGCTGCGATCAAACTCTGACACGGTTCACAATGTGAGATTGTACAAGACCTTACGATCAACACTCCTTATTTATAGCTGCATTCCATATATATCGCCTCGGTGGGCGTTCGATCCTGCTGTAGCGGATTGCAGGTTACAGGGCACCGCTGACTCCCCATCTAGCATCGTTTACAGTATAATACGTTTTTACAAAAAAATCAAGTGTTTTGGTTATATCCTTACCATTCGTATTTTTCACCGAACAGTTGCTGTGAAATTTCCGTTTTTAATTCCTGGATGCCCTTCCCCGTTTTTGCGCTGATACATACGCCGTCGAGCGGAAGTATATCTTTTTCCGTCAACTTATCCGTCTTATTGAATACGGAAAGTACCGGTACGTTATCGGCGCCGATTTCTTTAAGAACACCCTTCACAACGTCGTATTTTTGCACGAAATCGGCGTCGGATACGTCGCAAACAAGCAAAATGAGGTCGGCTTCCGTCGTTTCTTCGAGCGTACTTTTGAATGCTTCTATAAATTCGTGCGGAAGACGCGAAATAAAACCGACGGTGTCCGTTATGATAAATTCTTTTTTCGGAGCGAGCCACATCTTTCTGGAAACGGGGTCGAGCGTAGCAAAAAGCATATCTTTTTCAAGCACGTTTGCTTTCGTTAAGTTGTTCATTAGCGTCGATTTTCCTGCATTTGTGTATCCGACGATACAAACAGACTTAATTTCCGTTTTGTTGCGTTTATTTCGACGCAGTCGTCTCGTTTCGGCCGCTTTTTCAAGTCGTCGCTCCAGATCTTTGATTTCTTCTCGGATTGTGCGTCGATCCAATTCAAGTTGTTGTTCGCCGCCGCCGCGCCTGGCTCCCGCTCCGCCGCCTCCGCCGCCGCCCGTACGAGATAGGATCATTCCCTGCCCCAGAACACGAGGAAGAGCGTGTTTTTTCTGCGCCAGTTCTACCTGGAGTTTACCTTCGTTGCTCGTCGCGTGCGCGGCAAAAATTTCCAAAATCAAAGTCGCCCGGTCGATAACGGGAATTTTCAGTTCTTTTTCGAGGTTGTTCAGTTGACTCGGACTGACGTCGTTATCGAAAATAACTTTTTCGGCGTCGAGCGCTTTGATTGCCTCGGCCAGTTCCTGCACTTTACCCGTGCCGATATAAAAAGTATGATCGGGCTTTTCTCGACGTTGCGTCAACGTTCCGACGGATAAATATCCGGCGGTATGCGCAAGATCCGTCAGTTCCGAAAAAACGTCGTTTTCTTCTTTATCTTTATCGACTCTGACGAGAATAACTTTTGTGAATTCTTGTTCCGTGGAGTACATATCAGCCCATTTTTTCGGACAGCTTTTCACCGCCGAGCAGATGAATATGGATGTGCTTTACGCTTTGACATCCGTTTTCTCCGACGTTCGTGATCACTCTCATACCATCCTTGAAACCAAGTTCGTCTTTTTTGTCGGCGATCACGGAAAACATATGAGTTAACGTCTCCGGACTATTTTTGCTCAATTCCGTTATATCGCAAAAATGCTCCTTAGGGATAGCTAAATAGTGCAGCTTCGCTTGCGGATTGATATCCTTGATAATGATCATTTTTTCATCTTCGTACATTTTTTGCGAAGGGATGATCCCGTTTGCGATCTTACAGAAAATGCAGTCGTTCATATTTGTCTCCTTATTATTTTACTCCGTCTTTATATAGTTCCGACGGGGTGATGTTTACGATTTGTTCAGATGTCGAAACGTATGTTTTTATGTAATTTCTTGAATAACCGACGTAATATTCGCCTTCTTTTTCTTCAACGAGAACTTCTTGCGACTTGCCGAGAGAGCTTTTTAAGAAGCTGTCCTTCAATTCTTTTTTCAGCAAAAAAAGTTCCGCTTCGCGTCTTGCCACAACGTCGGACGGCAGTTTCTTTAAGCGATACGCGACCGTTCCTTCTCTCGGAGAAAACGGAAAAATATGCAGATCGGAAAAAGACGCTTCTTTGCAAAAATCAAACGTATTGCGAAAGGCGCTCTCATCTTCCGTTGGGTACCCGACGATGACGTCCGTCGTTATGGACGCGTCTTTGTCGTAAGAACGCACCAGGGCTATTTTTTCCCGATATATATCCGGCGTGTATCTCCTGTTCATGTCTTTCAGTACTTTTTCGTCTCCGCTTTGGAGTGAAAGATGATAATGCGGACAGAATTTTTTCAGCGAATACAAAGCGTCCATCAATTCCGTCGTGATACCTTCGGCATAAAAAGAACTGAGTCGGATCCGCGCGTCAACATGAGATAGAGCCCGGATAAGATCGGAAAGCCTTTCCCCTCTTTCCATACCGTATGCCATGGTATTGATACCGGTCAATACGATCTCGGGCGTTTTTTCGGAAAGAGTCTCCGCCTCTTTGACGATCGTTTCTATCGTTGCGGAACGACTTCTTCCGCGTAGGTAAGGGATAACGCAGTACGAGCAAAAATTATTGCAACCGTCTTGTATTTTTATAAAAGAACGTGTTCTTGACGGCGTAAAAAGCGCTCCCGCTTCGAAATCGGCCGATAGATCGTTCGTACGGACGAGCCTATCTCTTTGTTCGAGATGGTTTAATACGGCGTATTTCGCCCCGGTTCCGCCGATATAAACAACGTTATCTTTTTCGAATTCCCGCGCGTTTTTTTGAGAAGCGCATCCGATGATAAAAATACGTCCGTTTTCATTAAATTTTTTGCATCTTGCGATAGCTTGGCGCGATTTGCGTTCGGCTTCCGCAGTTACGGCGCATGTGTTGATTATATAAATATCGGCATAAGAAAGGGTATCCGACACTTCGTAACCTTTTTTTGTCAGTTCTTGCGCGATATAATCCGATTCGAAACGGTTTACTTTGCATCCGAGCGTAAAGACGACGGCTTTCATAGTTCGCCTATCCTTTCGCCGACGAGCGTTAAGGCGCTGACAACTGCCGTTGAAACGCGTAATATTCTTTTTCCGAGCGTTAGCACGAAAAAATTTTTTTCAAGCATCGTTTGATACTCTCGGACGGAAAAACCGCCTTCGGGGCCGATCAAAACACCGACGTCGCCTTTTGGTATAGGCGTTTCGGACACTTTATTGTTTCTCTCGAATTCATAAAAAGCATAGACGGTCTCGCCGTCTTTTCCTATTTCGGAAAAACAGATCGGATCGGATATTTCCGCAATGCGGGAACGTCCGCATTGTTTGGACGACTCGGCAATAATGGTTTCCAGCCTTTGACGATTGATCTTTTCGACGTTGGAGTGTTGCGACGTAAAAGGCACGATCTTACTAACCCCCAGTTCGACGGCTTTCTGTACGACGGTATCGATATCTTTATTAAGACCGATATATAACGTAACGTTTCGTCCCATCTCGGCGTCGTTTGGCTTGATCTCGTCGACTTTCGCTTTTAAATACTCTTTCGTGATCTCTTCTACCGTGCAATAATAATCTTTATCGTCGCCGTTACAAACGATCAATTTGTAGCCTGTTTTTAAGCGTACGACTTTTACGGCGTGCGTAAATTCCCGTCCGTACAGATAGGCATATTTATCGATCGGATTGTCGGTAAAAAAGCGTTTCAGATCCATATTATTCTTTAATAAACTTCAGTGCGTCCCATTCGCCCATCGTCGTGAGTTCTTTCTGTCGAAGTCCTGCCTCGGCAAAGGCCTTTTTTACTTCTTCCAGTCGAGCATGAATAATACCGGAGCAGATGAGGACTCCGCCCTTTACGATATGTTCGGGCAGACCTTTTGAGAGGCGAATAAGGATATCCGCGGTCAAGTTCGCCAGGACGATATCGCCTATTTGATTGCTTTTCGATAAAAGATCGGCGTTTTCGATCGTCGCACGATCGGTCACTTTATTAAGTTCAGCGTTTTCTTTTGCGGCTTTGACAGCTACGCTGTCGATGTCGCACATATAGCAACTTTTTGCGCCGGAAAGTAGAGCCGCCGTGCCGAGAATACCGCTTCCGGTGCCGACGTCGATGACTTCTTTGTTCGTAAAGTCTTCCGAACTCATTAGCATAAGGCACATTTTGGTCGATTCGTGAGAACCGGTACCGAATGCCATTCCCGGATCGATCAGTACTTTGACTCGGTCTTTATCGCAATCTTGTTGCAACCATTTAGGCACGATGAAGTATCTGCCCGCTTGGATGGGCGAATAATACTTTTTCCAGTTGTCGTACCAGTCAGAATCGTCGATCTCGGTAATATTGATCTCCCCTATCGGGAGCTCGTGTTCTTTGCAGTAATCGGTAAATTCTTTTAGCTTATTTTCCGCTTCTTCGGGACTGAAAAAACCGCTTACGCGCGCCGTTTCGTCGCTCTGCAACAGTTCGTCGTCGATATAATCCCATAAAGAGCCGTTGCGGATGATATCCTGCACGTCGTTTTTATCCATGATCTTAACGCCGCCGGTACATCCTACGGAAAAAAAGGCATCGGCTATTAAGTCGCTGCCCTCCGATGTTGTGTTGACAATAATTTCATACCATTTCATATGTTATAGATCCCGTAAACTTCTGTTGAATTTATCTATTTTGTCGTAACGAACCTTATCCAAGGCGTCTTGCGCGGCTTGGACGGCTTCGCGTTGTTTTCTGTTCAGTCCCTTCGGCACGTCGATCACGATATGCACGTACATATCGCCGTAGGCGTCCCTTCTGAGATCTTTTACTCCTTTGCCGCGAATACGAAGTACTGTTCCGTGCTGCGTTCCTTCGGGAATATCGATCATCGTAGTACCGTTCAGCGTCGGGATGGTCACTTTCGCGCCGAGTGTCGCCTGCATAATAGTGATGGGAAGTTCGAAACTGATGTCGTTTCCTTCGCGCACGAAAAGCGAATGCGGAGCGACTTTAAAAATAAGGATCAGATTACCGTAATTACCGCCTTGTCCGGACGGAGCGCAACCTTCTCCTCTGATTGTCATCATTTGACCGTTGTCGACGCCCGCGGGTATATTGACTTTAATTGTTTTTTGACGACGTACGGTACCTTTTCCTCCGCAATCCTTACATTTATCGGTTATCGTTTTACCGCGACCGCCGCACATATCGCACGTCCTTTGCGAGGTCATCATACCGAACAAACTTCTTTGTTGAACGTTGATATAGCCCGTGCCGTGACACTTGGTACATACTTTCACACCGTTCGGATTGCTCGATCCGGTTCCGTTACAGGTAGCGCATTTTTCGACGCGCATAAAGGATACTTCTTTGTCTTTTACGCCGAAACAAGCCTCTTTAAAAGACAAATTGATAGCGACTTCGATATCGTCTCCGTCCAGGTTTCTGCGCGAACGGGAAGAGCTTCTTCCTCCGCCCGTAAAGATATTGATGAAATCGGAGAAAGAATCGAATCCGCCTTCCCCTCCGAATCCGCCGGAGAACGGATTAAAACCGCTTCCGCCGCCGCCCATGGTGGGTCCGTCTTCGCTGCCATATTGATCGTATGCGGCTTTCTTTTGCGGATCGCTGAGCACGTCGTAAGCGTGTTGGATCTCTTTGAATTTTTCTTCCGCTTGTTTTTTTTCGGCTTCCGGAGCCGTAGCGTATACGTCGGGGTGATATTTTTTCGCAAGACGACGATATGCGGACTTTAATTCGTCCGCACTCGCCTCCTTACTTACACCCAGAATAGAATAATAATCTTTTTCTGCCATTTTATTTTATGTCGTCCGGGTTAATGTTGATCGTGCTGTCGTCTGCGTTCGCGTTCTCCGCGCCCGCGCCTGCTTGTTGCGTTTGTTGATACAACTTCGTGAAGATCGGATTGGTCGCCTTGCTGAGTTCTTCGGTCAGTTCTTTGACCTCTTCGACGGTCGTTGCTTTGCTCAATTTGTCTTTTGCGGTAGCGGCGGCCTGTTCGAGGGTGGTCTTGTCTTCCGGAGCCAACTTGTCGCCCGATTCGTTGATGGTCTTTTCGACGGCGAAGACGAGCTGTTCGGCATTATTTTTCATGTCGATCAGTTCACGACGCTTTTTGTCTTCTTCGGCGTACTTTTCGGCTTCTTTAACAGCCTTATCGATATCGTCTTCGGTCAAGTTGGTCGAAGCGGTGATGGTGATGTTGTTGGACTTACCGGTGCCCTTATCAACGGCCGTTACGCTGACGATACCGTTTGCGTCAATATCGAAAGTAACTTCGATCTGCGGGATACCTCTCATTGCCGGGGGAATACCGGTGAGTTCAAAGCGTCCGAGCGTTTTGTTATCGGCGGCCATGGCGCGTTCACCTTGCAAAACGTGAATATCGACGCTGGTCTGATTATCGGCAGCCGTAGAGAATATCTGAGATTTCTTGGTCGGGATAGTTGTATTTCTGTCGATCAACTTAGTGAATACGCCGCCCATCGTTTCGATACCGAGAGACAAAGGCGTAACGTCCAGAAGAAGAACGTCTTTTACGTCGCCTGCCAAAACGCCGCCTTGGATAGCCGCGCCGAGCGCAACGCATTCGTCCGGGTTGATGCCCTTATAAGGCTCTTTACCGGTCAAATTCTTGACGGCTTGTTGGACAGCCGGAATTCTGGTAGAACCGCCGACCAAAACGACCTTATCGATCTGAGAAGCGGTGAGACCCGCATCTTTCAGAGCCTGCTGAGTCGGTCCGATGGTCTTTTTGATCAAATATTCGGTCATACTGTCGAATTTAGCCTTGGTCAGGTTCATATCGATATGCAGAGGGCCGTTCGGTCCGACGGTAATAAAAGGCAGGTTGATGTTGGCGCTTTGAATGCCGGAAAGTTCGATCTTTGCCTTTTCTGCGGCTTCCTTGACACGTTGCATCGCCATCTTATCGGTCGAAAGATCAACGCCGGATTCGTTCTTGAATTCGCTTACGATCCACTTGATGATCTCGTTATCGAAGTCGTCTCCGCCCAGTCTGGTGTCGCCGTTGGTTGCAAGCACTTCAAACACGCCGTCGCCCAATTCGAGGATGGATACATCGAAGGTGCCGCCGCCGAGGTCGTAAATCAAGATCTTCTGATTGGATCCTTCTTTGTCAAGACCGTAGCTGAGAGCCGCGGCGGTAGGTTCGTTGATGATCCTCAGAACTTCCAGTCCGGCGATCTTACCGGCGTCTTTGGTCGCTTGACGCTGACTGTCGGAAAAGTAAGCGGGTACCGTAATAACGGCCTGCGTTACCTTTTGACCGAGATACGCTTCGGCGTCTACTTTCAATTTACTTAAGATCATAGCGGAAATTTCTTGCGGGGTATAGGACTTTCCGTCGATATTGACTTTATGAGAAGTACCCATTTCTCTCTTGATGGAAGAGATGGTCTTCTCCGGATTGACGACAGCCTGACGTTTTGCTACCTGTCCGACCAGTCTTTGACCGTCTTTAGCAAAGCCGACGACAGAAGGAGTTGTTCTTGCGCCTTCCGCGTTGGGGATTACGACGGCTTCGCCGCCTTCCATGACCGCTACGCACGAGTTGGTCGTGCCCAAATCAATTCCTATTATTTTAGCCATAATACAAATTCCTCCTTTATGTTATTGTGCCACTTTCACAAGAGCTGCGCGTAGCACTTTGTTATTTCTTTTATAGCCTTTCTGAAATTCTTCTACTACTTTACCCGCATTTTCGGGATCGTCGCTTTGCGCGATCGCGTGATGCACGTTGGGATCGAAGGTTTCACCTACCGAGGCGATCGCTTCAACGCCGTATTTCGTAAACAGATTATTCATCTGTTTGCAAATTAATTCCATACCGCTTTTCGCGCTGTCTTCCAAAGAAGCGATGCCCCTCTCGAAGCTGTCCATGATGGGAAGAAGTTCCGTTATCATTTCGTTGATCCCGTCGTTTCTCGCGTTTTTCGAGGACTCCAGGGTGCGCTTGCGATAGTTGTCGAACTCGGCTTGCAGCCTTTGCAAAAGATCTTTGTATTCTTCCGCTTTATCGACTACTTCCGGTTCGGGTTTGTTTTCTTCGGAAGGTATCTCGATCGGTTCCGTTATCTCCTCGCTCAATTCTTCTTCCGCAGTTTTCTTTTCTTTTTTACTCATTATCTCCTCCGTCTATATCGTTTAATGCTTTCTTGACAGATTCAAGAATGCTGATGACTTTTCCGTAATTCATCCTTTCGGGACCGATGACGCCGGCATGACCGATCTCTTTGCCTTTATAACGGTATTTTGCCGTAACGATCGCGCATTTATCGATGCCGCCTTTCTCGTCTTTACCGATCTTGACGCTGTATTCGATACCGGCGCCGTCGTTTATCATGTCCACGATCTTTTCGTTCGTATCAATCACTTCCAAAAAATCCTGCGTTGATTCTCGGCTCTGGTCGGAACTTTGCAAAAATTTGCTTCTTCCTTCCATAATGACGTTATTTTCGGACTTACAATATGCTTTCAGTATTTCGATAACGCTTTCGTATAATTCTTTAAATTCGGCAAGTTCCGCGTCGATCATCGCGTCGGGCTGTTGGATAGCGCCGATCGAACGACCGGAAAAGATCTTATTGATCATCGCGTTAGCGTCCTTAATATAAGTTTCGTCCACGGGATTGGTCAGATTGATGACTTTATCGCGGATGACGCCGCTGTCCGTAATAATGACGACGAGAACGCTGTGTTCGTCGAGTCCGACCAATTTGATCTCTTTCAGGAACACGTTTTCGATATTGCTCAGGATGATAACGGAAGTATAGTTCGTCATGTCGCTGATTACTTTGGCCGTTTGACGAACGATATCTTCTACTTTGCCGAAACGAGAATGGAAGGATTGTTCTATAAAAGCTACTTCATCTTCCGTTAAAGGCGATTTTTCAACAAAACGCTCAACGTACAACGAATATGCTTTTTTCGACGGGATCCTGCCGGCTGATACGTGCGGCTGAATAAGGTAACCCATTTCTTCGAGAGCGGATAACTCGTTACGAATGGTCGCGCTGCTGATCTCCGAGAAATGTTTGGACTGTATTTCACCGGACGAAATCGGATTGGCGCTGACAATGTATTCGTCGACAACCGCTTTCAATATTTTTTGCTTGCGTTCGGACAGATTATCGTTGCTCATTTTTTCTCCTGGCAATCATCGGTTTGTTTGTTAGCAGTCCTTATTACCGATTGCTAAAACAATTATATCACTATTGTATCCGATGTCAAGAGAAATATGCGTGATTTTAATAAAATTTTAAAATTTCTTTTTGTAAAACTCTTTGCAGGCTTGGGACTCGGCGTTTTTTTTCGTTTTTCCCTGCCCTTTTGCAACGGGTATATTATTGACGTATAAAACGGCTGTATAAAACGGATCTTTCATATCGTTATTCGATTCCGTATTGAACGAGTAAGAGATATTGCTTTTAGCGAAAATTTCCAATAAAAGAGACTTATAATCGGTATAATCCCGGTCAAGATATTGTTTTAGTAATTTACTTATTAAATTGATTATTAAATCCATATCTTTATCGGAGTCGAGAAGAACGGCCCCGATAACGGACTCGAAAAGGTCGCATTTTACGGCTTTTGAATTGAGAATGGGGTGGGTTTGAGTTCCTTGCGAAAGTCGAAGGTATTTTGTGAGTTCCAGCGTGTCCGCTACTTCGGAAAGAGTATCTTCTTTGGCGAGAGCGGCTCTTATTTTCGTCATTTCTCCTTCCCTTTTATTCGGAAAGTGTTCGTATAATAACAGAGCGAGCGCATAATCGAGCACCGCGTCGCCTAAGAACTCCAACCGTTCGTAATCTTCGCACTTATGCTCGTGCGCATACGACGAGTGCGTCAATGCGGTCTCTAACAGATTTTTATCTTTAAAGACGTAACCGAGCGATCCTTCGAGGACGGAAAAATCAGTCATTGGATATCTCTCCGGCGATTTTTTCAACTAAGTTGCCGACCGCAAGTTCTCTGGCTTGCAAAACGGCGTTGCGAACGGCTTTTGCTTTAGACGCGCCGTGACCTTTGACGACGATCTTTTCGAGGCCAAGCAGTACGGCTCCGCCGTTATCGTTATAATCCATTTTATGCTTGATTTCTTTAAAAACGGGTTTAAGAAGTAAGTATCCGAGTTTTGCGCGCAGGCCGCCGCCCATGATCCCCTTTTTAATCAGATCGAACATCATGACGGCCGTTC
>JAEEGL010457996.1_pt1 | contig 13069 bp, 6 predicted proteins | sample 9134231 | NCBI WGS metagenome assembly JAEEGL01 (sample SAMN16246548, study PRJNA631951) | gut metagenome | biome: gut microbiome; feature: rumen; material: fiber-attached | host: Bos | place: Iran: Karaj | collected 2018-10 | reverse complement strand
TAATGAGAAAATGGGCTATTAAAAAACATAAAAGTTTAAAAAATAATTTTGGAGATAGATATCCTAAAGGAAGAACTGCTTTTATTCCTTTTATTCTTTAATTTTTTTCTTTATTTAATTTTTTGATAAAATTTTTTTTTATTTTGAAAATTCTTTTCTTTTTTGTATAATATTTATTTTCTATAATAAATCATTTATATTTTCAATTATATAAATCTGTTATTACTATTAATCAATAGAGAAATTAAAATTTGTTTAAAAATTTAAAAAAATAATTATCAGGATAAATTAATAAATAATACATTTGATCAAATTTTTTCTAATGAATCTTTTTTTTTGTTTGGTTTATACTATTATTTTATTATTCTTTATGTTTAATTTTTTTTCTATTTTTTATTATATTTTTTTATTATTCTATATTTTCAACATATTTATATTAAGTTAATTATCAATTGATTAAATATTTTTCTGATATTTACTTTATTTTATTTAAATAATTAAAAAATATTTTTAAAAAATTCAATTTTATTCAATAAAGTTTATTTTATTTGAATTAAAAAGAATGAAATGAATTTTAGAAAAAATAAAGTTTAATAATTGAACATAAATTAAAAAAGTATATTTTTTTTCTTTATTAAATTCTATTATTTTTTAATACATAATGCTCATTGCTTGAACTACTATGTTTTCAAAAAAGAATCATAAAATCTTTTAAAAAAATTTTAAAAGATTGATTTGTATCAACTTGAAATATAAATACCCAAGTTCCCATTGTTACTCTATGAGTTATCTTTTAATTTCCATTTTTTCTGTCATGGAACTTTTTTTAATAACAATAACACACATCATGTCAACTATAAAATTCAATTTTTTTATATTATTTTAGTATACTATTTATTTCATTTAAAAAATTTATTGAATTTATAAAATTACTAATATACTTTATTTATAAATTTTACTTCACTAATATTAATTCAATTGAAGATAATTTAGATTAGAAGATAATCTTGAAATGCTCATAACAGAGCTTCACAGATATACTTCACTTTATCAATACTAAAATTAAGATAATGGTAGCTGTGCTATACTAAAAAAGTAATTTTATGAAGAGAATTTTCAATCCAAGGATTAGATATAGCAATCCGTATTTTATGAGATTGTTTTTTTTGAAAAATTTTCTTTGAATGATAATATAACAGTCAACAATTAATACAAAAAAACTATTTTTGGATAATTTTACACAATATATATTATACTTGTTCGAATTTCTAATTTACTTCTATTATAAAATTAAAAAATGAATGATGAAAATATGCCAAAATATAACAAAATATAATAAAATATAATTATAATTTCAAAAAATAAAAGATGTTGAAAAAAATATTATGAAAGTTAAAGAAAATATGATTAATCTATAAAAAATAAATTTTTTATATTAATTATTGTTGTTTGAGTATTGGGAGTTTTATTTTTTTATTTCTTAAATAAAACCAAATACAATTTGCTCATAATTTTAGTTTTTATAAAATTTGATTTGATGGAAATTTTATTAAATGAATTGGTTTAATTTGCTATAATTAATATAATTTCAAGAAGTGAGGTTTTGATAAAAACAATAGAGCCAAAATAATAAACTATTTTTTTATAATAATATAAAATTTAAAATAGTAATGATTTTATATTTAATAATAAATTAATTTTAACAATATTTTATTCAATATAATTAGAAAAATTTTACATCTTCTCCACATACATGGCAAAATCTCCAAGCTACAGTTCCAATATGTCCACAATGACCATTACAATTTCTACAATGATAGATATTTTCACTAAATGCAAGTTTTTCATGATAAACTGTTGGACAACCACAACAAGTAGTAGGGAAAGGAACAACTTTTCCTACAGCTTGAGCTCCATGAATTATAGCTTCAGATGTACCCATGGTTGCAACAGCCACAACTGCTCTTAAAGGATTCATTTCAGCTCCCATTAAATTATAAATACTTTCAAGTATTTATATATAAAAAAAATGACATTTTTTAACTGCTTTTTATAAAGTAAAAAATAGATAATTTATTTAATTAATAAATATATAATTTTTAATTATTTTATTATTTTTATTACAAAAATTCATTCATGTGGATTAAGCCCATTCACAATCTCCTAATCCCCAATTCTCAATTCATATTTTGAAAATTATTGATTTTAATTTTGTTTTATTAACAATTAATATACATTTTATTTTAAATTTAATGAAATGCTTATTTCTGGAAAATCAAAATAAAGCCTTTTAATTAAATAGGTTTATTTAAATCATATTTCATATGAATTCAGATTATGAAATTAAATTAAATTATTATTTAATAACATTAAATGAAATATGAATTTTAAAAAGATTAAAATCCACTTTATTATTGAATAATTATGTTCCTCATTTCTATTGATGTTTAGAATCTATTATATATCAAAATTTAAATAAAGATACTTTAATTTATAATTAACAATGAATATAAGTAAATAATTTTATTCCATAAAATAACATAAATTAACTATTTTTAATAATTTCATATAATATCAATACTATTTTTGTTGATAAATATTAAATATAATAAAACTGAATTTAATAATTTTAGTTTTTAGAATGAGATTAATATTTTTCTAATTTATCAAATAATTTTTTTATTTTATTATTAAATTATAATTTTAATACCTATTATATTATTAATTTTATTATTAAAATATTTTTAAATAATACATTATAATTATTATTTTACATAATATTATTTACATATTTTCTCAATATTCTGTTTTGAGGAAAACATTTTTTATGTTAAAGTTCATTGAAATAATTTCTTATAATATTATTTTTAAATTTAAGTATTTAAACAAAAATAAATAATCTCATTTCTTCAAAAAAAATATGCTCACATTTTATTTTTGATTGGGAATTTCAATTTCAATATATTTTTTCTTATTTTCAATTTCTCTTCTTACTTCTTCTTCATATTCTTCTTTGTCTTTATAAATTAAAACAGTAATTCCATTTCCACAAATAATATTATAAAGAGTTTTATTTTCATTATTTTCTTCATCAATATTATAATTCCAAATTAAAGGTTTATTACTATATTCACAATCATAATTTCCAATTTGTTTATTATCATTTTGACCAAAGCCATATATATTATTATTTTCTAATAAAACAATTGTATGAAAAGCACCGCAAAAAGCATTTTTAACATTAATGTTTTTTTCCTTTTTTCCAAAGTCTACAACTTTTACTTCAGTAGTAAAATTACTTTCTGTTTCATAACCTAATTGACCAAAATCATTTAAACCAAAAGTCATTAAAGAAAAAGTATTTTTATTAACATTTTCAACAATTAAGCAAAAATGATGAAAACCACATTCAATATTTATTATTTTATAAATGGAATTATTATATTCTATTTTTTCTGGTGTTTTTAAATTTGGAAAAGTTTTATCATAATCATAAAAAGGATTTCCCCAAATATAACAATTATTATTAGTTAATAAAATTCCACTTGACCATCCTAAACATAATTTTTCTATTTTTTCTATATCATTTATTTCATTTATAAAAACAGCTTTTTCAGGAATGAAATTTATTATTGTATTAGTTTCTCTTCCTAATTGATTATTTTTGTTATTTCCCCAAGAATAAAAAATGCCTTTTGAATCTTGAGCAAAAGAAAAATCACTTCCACTAAAAATGCTATTAATGTAAATATTGTTTTTTTGAAAAAAAGAAATTTTTGTTAATGTATTATTACATTTTACTCCTTCAATAATATTACAATTATCATTTGGGATTTCATAACCTAATTGACCTTTATCATTTTTTCCTACTGAATAAATATTTCCTTCATTATCTAAAAATAAAGAATAACCATCGCCACAAGTAATTTTTTTTATTTTCTTAGGAATTAAGGGAAAAGGTATTTTATCATTATAAAAATAATATTTTTTCTTTAAATTATTTATTATTTCTTTATATTTAGAAGGCTCATATGATAATATTGAAAAATTATTTTTAAAAGTATAATTATCTTTATTATAAGATTTTGAATATAAATAATTATCATTTTTTCCATTTGCTAATTGAAAAGTATTATTTAAACCCCATGAATATAAAATTCCTTTATTATCTATACCAAAACATTGAAAATTTTCACAAAATATTTTTTCAAAATTTAAAGGTCTATTTAAATGGGTTATATTTCCATATGAATTGTCTCCTCTTGCAAATATTGTTAAAACTTTTTTATTTTTTTGATTAGGATTAAATAATTCATTACCCATTTAAAAAAATGTAATTTTTAAGAAAATAAAATGAAATTAAATAATTTATTTGATGATTGGAATTTATATTTCAAATAAAGAGAAAATAAATAAAAAAATATGAAAATCAAAAGAAGTATTTAAATCAAATAATATGAATAAAGATAATATAAATATTAATATTTGAAGTAGCATGAATAAAATTAATTATTTATAACATAAAAAATGGGAATGACTAGAATGTTAATTAATGAGAATGATTTTATATTGTTAAATAATACAATATATATAATATAAAAATTTCCATATCATAACTTTCTTTTTTAAGTATGAAAAATAAAAATAAAAAAAATTTGTATTGTTTTTAAATAAACAAAAAAAAATAAATTATCCTTTAATTTTAAAAGTTTATTAAATAAAATTAAAATTGTTAATTTAAAAATAACAATAATAAATAAATGATGCTTTATATTTTGATTTTTTAAATTAATAATTACCTGTAAATGTATATCACTTATATAATTCTATATTATTATAAATATAGATAATAAGACTTATATTCTTTCTTTTTTTAAATTATAATAATGACAAATTTTTAAAAATGAAAAATACATTTTGAATTTAATCATCAAAAAATCACTTTATTTTATATTTAATTCTACAAAACTTATTTTGTATATTATATCACATTTTTAATTATTCATATTGCTTTTTAAAAAAAATTATTAATAAATAAAAAAATAACATCACTTGTATTCCAAAAACAAAAAAAAAATACCTGAAAACAACAAAAAGTTAAAATGAAAAATGAAAAAACTTTAGAAAAATACAAAAAAGTACATAAATATATAAAAAGAAAATAAAATCCAAAAAACCAAAATAAAAAAACAAAAAAAATTCAAAAAAACACAAAAAAACCATATAGTAAAAAAACTATAAAACCCTATGAAAAAAAAAACAAAAACATATAATAAAAAAAATGGATCCAAGACTTGAAAGAACATACCTCATGTTTAAACCAGACGGAGTTCAAAGAGGAATAGTAGGAGATATAGTAGCTCGTTTAGAAAGAAAAGGATTTAGATTAATAGCAATGAAATTAGTAAAAGCAACAAAAGAAATATTAGATAAACATTATGAAGAACATAAAGAAAAACCATTTTTCCCAAAACTATGCAATTACATAATGATGGGACCAGTTCTCTGCATGGTTTGGCAAGGTAGAGATATTGTTAAAACTGCAAGAAAAATGATGGGTGCTACTAATCCACTTAATGCTGAACCAGGTACTATTAGAGGAGATTATTGCCTTGATAGTGGAAGAAATGTTATTCATGGAAGTGACTCTGTTCAAAGTGCTGAAAGAGAAATTAAAATATGGTTCAAAGATGAAGAAATTTTAAGTTATAAGAGAGAAATTGATACTTGGGTTTATGAAGATCCACTTTAAATATATTCAGTGTAATTTAAAATTATATTAAAGAATTTTTGGGTGTTTTTTTAAGTTTGGTTTTTTTTTGTTTTTTATTTTTTTTTTTGTTTGTTTTTTAATTGTTTTTTTTTTGGTTTTTTTGATTGTTTTATTTGTTTTTTTATTTTTTTATTTTAATGTATAATATAATGTTTGAAAAGTTAATGATTATTTTTTTTGGGATAATTTTTTTGATTTTTGATTTTGAAATGAACAAAGATTTACTATGATTATATAACTTTAATAATAAAAAATATTACTTGCTTTATAATTAATTTACTTTATTTCATTATGAATATATAATATTAGTATTGCTCTTCATTATCTTCCTGTATTTTGATTATATTAATATTTAAAAAATTATATAAAATCTTTAATTTTGATTTATTTAGAATATTAATTTATATCTACATTTAAAGAAAATTAACAACTTGTTGAATCTGAGTTTGAATTTAATTTATTTAATAATTTCCTAAATAATAAAGGATATTTTTTTTTAAATTGATTGATTACAATTTGAAATTTATTTATATTTTCTTCTAAATTTTCATTTAAATTTTCTTTTTTTTTATTTTCTTCTAGATTAGTACTTTCAACTACAAAAATTGCTTTTTTATCTTTTAACTTAATTTCATCATTAATTTCATGTTCAAATAAAGATAACAAATTTTTTATATGTTCTATGTATAATTTTAACTTTTGTATTTGAATTATTAAATTATCAGATTCCATATTTTTAATTAATTTTTATTATAAATTATTTTAATAATACCCTTAATAATTATCCCATTTTTCTTTTTTCAAAATTAAATTGAATATTAATTACTAATACACAAACTTTATATTTTTTATCTTTTATTTTACTTTATTGTACAAGAAAATAAAGAAATCAAGATAAAAACTTAATTCAAATAACATTCATTTATTAGTTTCTAATTTATTAATTGCATTTTATCAATTTTTAAATAAATTTTCTGACACATTATTTATCTTTTTAAAATTTTCCTTAACATTTTAATTAAATTAAAAGATATATTTTTAATTATAAATCAATTATTATTATTATTAATTTTTTTATTTATTATTATTAACATTATATTCTTTGACTATTTTTAAATATTAAATAAAATAAATGTTTCGAATATAATTATAAAGTTCTTTTAAAAAATAAATTTATTTAAAAAAAACGTAAATATATTAAACATATGTTTGAATATTTTTTCTTTGATTTTCTAAATAATTCAATGTATTGGTTAATTCTCTATAACCAATATTACTAAAAGAAGGATTATATTTACTATCAATATTTCCATAACTTAATAAAGGTTCATTGTTACTTTTAATTTGTTTTTTTTTATTTACAATAAAAGAATCAGAACTTAAATAAAGATTATTCATATTTATTTTACCATTACTATTAAACAAAGAATTTTGTTTATTTAAATTGTTGTTTACTTTAATTGAATTTCCTCTATTATTAAAAGCTTCTAAATTATCATCTAATTTTTTTATTTTTTTACTTAATTCAATACTATTTCTTAAACTTATTTGAGACACTGTATTTTTTTTACCATTAAAATCATTATTTGAAACATAATTAAGAATTTTCTTATTTTTTAAATAAAGATTTGAATCAATTAAAATAGGCTTTTCAATTTTATATATTTCACTATTTCTCTTACTATTAATATTATTATTAAAAACATTAGTATTTTTATTATTATTATTGTTCTTTAATGGTAAATCAATATTATAATTATTTTTTTGATTCACATAAATTTTTTGTTCTATCATATTAACATTAATAACAGCATTATTTATCATAATATTATGATTTTTCTTATTTTTATTATAAATACTATTAGATTCTAAAGTATGAGTTGTAGTAGAACAATATTTTGATGAAGAAATTGAAGAAGGATTACTATGATTTGAATTAGCTAAAGTTTTAATATATCTTTGAGGACAATTTTTACTAATTAAATTCGCATAAGGTGTAATTTTACTTTCTTTATTATTATTATTATTATTTTTTTGAATAGTTCCTCCATATAATTCATAATTTGTAGGATTTCTATATGTTGTTGTTTGAAGATTTAATGAATTTTCTAATTGCTTTACGCTTTTTCCTTTATTTTGACTATTATTCTTTTTTGATAAATTATTACTTGAATTTATTGTATTAGTGTTTAAAGAAAAATTTGTATATCCTTTATAAGAATTTGCCTGTTCTGTATTTATTCTTAGATAAGGTTTCATATTCCTTTTTGGAGAATAAATTTGTATATTATTATCATTTTTTTCTTTTTTATAATATACTTCTAATAACCTTTCAGGATTAAATTCTTTTGTATTTCCTAATGTATTTGAGCGAATTGATTTTGGTTTTGTATTATAATTTGAATTATTTTTTGTATTTGAATTTATGTTAGAATTTAAGTTTGAGTTATAATTTGAATTTAAGATGCTGTTAGTGTTTAAATAATGAGTTTTAATTATATTTGAATTTATTTTTTCTGATTCATTTTCTTTTTTACTATTTATTTTATCATTTGAATGAGAATTTATTTCAAAATTTTTTAAATCTATTGTCTTTATTTTTTTATATACTTCAGGTTTTGAAGTTATTGGTCTTGTAGTTTTAATTTCTTTCTCTTTAAAAATTTTCTGTTTCCCTTGAGTAGAACTTCTTTTTTTTTCCTTATTTAATAAAAATCCAAATTCAATTTCTTGTCTATCACTAATATTAACATAATTATTAACTTTATATCCATTATTATGAATATTTTTTTTACTATTTTCACCATTATTATTATCGTTTATAATAATATTACTATTATTTTTATTTTCATCATTATAATTACTATTATTATTACTTTTACTATCATCCTTAGATAAATTAGGATGAATAATTTTAAAAATATTTTTCCCTTGAATATAAAAAGGATGTTTTTTAATTTCCTCAATTTTAATTCTTCTATTAGGATCACTCACCAAAATTTTCTTTAATAAACTTTTAACTGTATTAGAAACAAAAGAAGGATAATCAAGATTACATTTCATAATTTTTTGAAACAAAACATCATTATTTTGATCTTCAAAAGGTAAATAACCACAAATCATAGCATATAATATAATTCCAGTACTCCAAACATCAATATAAAACCCATTATATTTATTTCCAGAAACCATTTCAGGAGAAGCATAACAAGGACTTCCACAAGGAGTATTTAATAAATCATTTAAATTAAAATAATTTGATAAACCAAAATCAATAATCTTTAAAATTTTACCTTTTCCAATTAATAAATTTTCTGGTTTTAAATCTCTATGAACAACTCCTTTAGAATGAATATATTCTAAACCATTTATTAATTGATAATAATAATAACTTGATTCTTTTTCATTTAATCTTTGATTTTCTACTATATGATTAAATAATTCTCCGTTTTCACAATATTCCATTATGATATAATATTTTTCATTATCTTGAAATAAATCATGAATTTTTATTATGTTTTTATGATTAAAATTTTTAAGAATTGAAATTTCTCTTTTTATTCTTATTAAATCGTCTTTATTTATTATTTTTGATTTTTCTAAAATTTTTATTGCAACTTTTTCTTTAGTCGACTTTTTTATTCCAAGTTTTACTATACTAAAAGTTCCTTTTCCTATTGTTTCTTTAGTTTCATATTCTGATAATATTGTTATTGGTTTTTTTCCCTTTGATGAGATTGAAGAAGTCATTTTTTAATTTTTAAATTTAAAAAAATATAATTTAAAGTTTTTTTGAAAAATATTTATTTTTAAATAATAATATTTATTATTTATTAATGATAAAAATTAAAACTTTTATTTTATATTTGATTAGAGTATTTTTTATTATTATTTCAATTTATGAAAGTTATATTAGAGAAAATGAGAAATATAATTTTTATTTATATTATTTTGATTATTTTTTAGGTGTTGTTGGTTTATTAAGTTTATTTTTTGAATTTGTTTTTGATTTATTCCCTTTTGCTCTTTATTCTATTATATTATGTATTTATTTTATTATAAAAGAATCAAATGATTTTTCTAAAATGGGAAGTCATATTAATTCTATTTTTATTAAAGATGTTTTCAAATTTTTTTCTTTAAATTTTAAAGATTATAATGATATGAAAGAAACTTCTTTTAGAATTTATAATTTTTATAAATTCACAATTTTAAACACAATAAAAGTCATTTTAATATATTTTTATTATTTATTAAGATTTATTTTCTCTTATAATACAAAGAAAGAAGTAAAAAATAAGAGAGAAAAAGAAAAAATAATATAAAAAATAATTAAAACTTTTTTCAAATGGTTAATTCAAGTTTTTATTTAAAATATTATACTGTTTAATTTTTTAAAATATTCAAAATATCCTTATAATTTGTTTTATTTTTTAAATATTATTTATATTTAGTTTAATTTCAAAGAAAATAATTGAAAATCTATTTTTAATGATTTTTTATTTTTTTTTATTCTGTATTTTTAATCAGAAAAGAAATATTCAATTTTATTTATGAAGATATTATTAATTGTATTTTTTTCTTTTTCAAATATTTATTATGTTTTTCCACATTTTTTTAAAATTGATATTATTTCAAACATTTTATGATATTTTTTAAACTAAATATTAAGATTGTTTCATTTGCATTTTTAAGAAAGAGTTTTTGTTCAATTTATTATAATAATTACCTAAAAATATTAAATAAAAGTCATAAATAAAAAAAGTTTTTTATATTCTTAAAAAATTATTCAATTAAAAATAAAAACAAAACAAAATAAATTATACTAAAATTTATCAATTTCATCTTTGAATTCTCTCAGAGTTTCGTTTTTTTGATAAGAATTTTTTTTTAACAAATTATATGCATCGTTTAAATTTTTTGGCATAATTATATCTTTAGTAGTATCTCTTTTATTTTTTAAAGTTATTTTTTCTGTTTTTTTATCTTTTAATTTATAAAAATCATTATCATTATCATCATCATCTTCATAATCATTATTATTAAAATTTTTTTTGTTTGGATTTTTTAACAGAGTAATTTCTTTATTTAAATTATTATCATCAAATTGATTATTTAGTTTATTATTATTTCCATCTTCATCATCTTTTATAATATTTATTTGTATATCTTTTTTAGAATCATCATTATCAATATTGTTTTTACTAATTATTAAATCTTCATTTCCAATTTTTTTATTTATTAATTTCAAATTATTATTATTTATATCTTCTTCATTTGAGTCTCTTTTATTTTTTTTTTCATTGTTATCACTTAAAATATCATCTTCATTTTCATTTATTCCTTTTCTTTTATTTTTATTTCTTATAAATTTTTCCACCCAATCTTTAAATGATATATTCTTATCTCTATAATCATCTTTAATTAAATTTAATCTTAAACTTTTATCTAATATTCTTTGATAAGTATTGTTATTTCCAAGTTTTAACAAAGCAATTAATTCTTCATCATTTAAATTAATATTTTCTTTATATAAATAATTTAAAACTATTCTATTAAAGAATTCTTCTTTATGAATCCCTCCGATTAAATTAACAAATTTATTTATTTTTTCTTCAGGGTTTAATTCATCATCTTCATTTTCAAATTTATCTTTAGGATTTATATTAATATTTCCACTATTTGATAATTTTAATGATTTATTATATTTCTTATTTCTACTATCATTTAAGTCATCTTCTTTATTATTATTATAAATATTATCACCTTTATTTTTTATATTTTTTTTACTATCATCATTTATATTATGATTTAATTTTTTTTTGTTTGTTGTTTTTAAAGGTTTTTCTTCAATTAAAATATTTTCTATATTTTCAATTACTCCTTTTGAATTGATTCTCATTAATTTTTGATCACCCCCATTATAATTATATTTTGGTTCATTTTCAAAATCTTCTTCATTTTCATATTTTTTTAAAGAATTAGGTGTCATTATATTATTTTTATCCCCTAATGAAATCAATTCACTTTTTTTACTTCTTTGTGTATTTAATTTAGAACTTTTCTCATTATTATTATTTTCATCATTAACTTTTAAATTTTTATTTGAATTTTTTAAATTATTATTATTTATTTTATTTGAATTTGAATGACTCATTTTCTTTTGATTATTTTTATTGATTGGAATTTTATTTTGCTTTTTTTTATTGATATTTTTTATTATATTTGAATTTTCTACAATATTATTATTATCTAATAATCCTTCTGAATTTTGTTCAGAATCATTATCATTTATATTTCTTATATTTTCATTTTTTATTTTTTTTTTATCTATATTGTTTTTTTTATTATCATTATTGGTTTGATTATTGTCATTTGGGTTAATTTTTTTTTTCATATTATTATTGTTATTATTATTTAATTCTAAAGGAGGAAAATCATTATTGTTTATATTTTGATTAAAAATAGGATTATTATTATTATTTGGATTTTTATTTTTTTGATTTTCATTTATATAATTATTTGGATTTTTATTCTGTGGTTTATTTCTTATGTTTTGGATAGAATTTCCTTTTAAATTATTATTTATATTATTTTCGTTAGGTTTTCCTCTTATATTATTATTATTTACATTATTATTTCTATTATCTTGATTAGAATTATTATTTATGTTGCCAACATAATTTGTATTATTAATATTTTTTTTGTCATTTAAATTATTTTTATTATTATCGATATATTCATTTCTATCATTTTTTGCTTTATTTGCAATTCTATTATTATCAACTTTATTATTATTTCTTAGGTTCTGATTTAAATAATTATTATAAGGATTATTATTGTTTTTTTCACCTGCTAAATTATTATTATCGACATTATTTAATTCTATATCATTATATTTAACATTATTATTCATTTCATTATCATCTGGATTATTGTTTCTTATATTATTATTCATTTCATTATCATCTGGATTATTGTTTCTTATATTATTATTCATATTATTATCATAAGGATTTTTGCTTCTTAAATTATTATTCCTATTATTATCATCTGGATTATCAATTTTTATATTATTATTCATATTATTATCATAAGGATTATTATTTCTTAAATTATTATTCATATTATTATCATAAGGATTTTTGCTTCTTATATTATTATTCATATTATTATCATCTGGATTTTTATTTCTTAAATTATTATTCATATTATTACCAAAAGGATTATTATTTCTTATATTATTATTCATATTATTATCATAAGGATTTTTGCTTCTTAAATTATTATTCATAT
>JAEEGL017178809.1_pt1 | contig 13070 bp, 11 predicted proteins | sample 9134231 | NCBI WGS metagenome assembly JAEEGL01 (sample SAMN16246548, study PRJNA631951) | gut metagenome | biome: gut microbiome; feature: rumen; material: fiber-attached | host: Bos | place: Iran: Karaj | collected 2018-10 | reverse complement strand
GTTCCGATCTCCTCGATGAACTTACCCTGTACAGGGAACTTTGAATCAGAAACGATGATTCTGTAGAAAGGAACCTTCTTCTTACCAATTCTCTTTAATCTGATCTTTACTGCCATTTTAAATTTCCTCCATTAAATAAATATAAGATAGATAATAGTTTTTATATGTATGAAACAGCGATTAAGCTGCGAACATATCGTTATGAATATATATGGGATTTAGAAAAATCTTCCGCCTCCCGGGAACTTACCAAGACCGCCAAGTCTTCCAAGGCCACCCTTTTTGCCCATAAGTCCGGGCATCTGCTTCATCATCTTCTGCATCTGCTCAAACTGCTTAATAAAACGGTTAACATCAGCGATATCATTACCTGAGCCTTTAGCAATACGATGTTTGCGCTGAGGTGACATTAGCTTGGGATTCTGTCTCTCCTGTGGTGTCATGGAAAGAACGATTGCTTCCATTCTTGCAAGCTGCTTCTCATCAGGAAGCTGGTCATCACTTATCTTGCCCATTCCGGGGAGCATTCCCATTATTGATGAAAGGCCGCCCATATTGCGCATAGCCTTCATACTCTCAAGGTACATCTCAAAGTCGATCTTGCCCTTTTTCATCTTCTGGGCCATCTCGCGGTCTTTTTCGATGTCGCGTTCTGCATTGGCTTCAACAGCCTTGTCAATGAGGCTCAGCACATCTCCCATTCCCAGGATACGACTGGCCATTCTGTCGGGATAGAACTGCTCAAGATCTGAAAGTTTCTCTCCCATACCCACAAATACAATGGGCTTGCCGGTAACTGCCTTGGTTGAAAGAGCAGCACCGCCTCTGGTATCACCATCCATCTTAGAAAGGATGATCTCATTGATGCCGACCTTCTCATTAAACTCCTCAGCGACGTTGACTGCGTCCTGACCGGTCATAGCATCCACAACAAGTATTGTATGATGAACCGCAATGGCATCCTTGATATCGCGAAGCTCCTTCATCATGGCTTCATCAATCTGCAGACGGCCGGCGGTATCTAAAATCACAATATTTAAGCCTTTTTCCTTGGCATAATCCATAGCGGAAGTTGCAATCTTAACAGGGTTCACATCCGTGCCCATTGAGAAGAACTCTACTTCCTGTTTCTTTGCATTAATTTCGAGCTGATCGATAGCGGCAGGTCTGTATATATCACAGGCAACAAGAAGAGGTTTTCTGCCCTTCTGTTTAAACTTGCCGGCAAGCTTGGCTGCTGTGGTAGTTTTACCGGCACCCTGAAGACCGCACATCATGATAACAGTGATATATTTACTGTCCTGAAGAGTGATCTCTGTGGTCTCGGATCCCATGAGCTTGATCATCTCTTCATTAACTATCTTGATAACCATCTGTGCAGGATTGAGTCCGTTAAGCACATCTTCGCCTATCGCTCTCTCCTGAACGGCTGAAATAAACTGTTTAACAACCTTGAAACTTACGTCAGCTTCCAAAAGAGCCATCTTGACTTCCTTGAGGGCAAGCTTAACATCATCTTCAGTAAGCCTTCCCTTGCTCTTAAGGTTCTTAAACGCATTCTGTAATTTATCTGTAAGACTTTCAAAAGCCATCTGTTATGTAAGCTCCTCTATAATAACGCCCGAAATGTTCTTAAGTCTGTTCCTGAATTCCGTATCGGATATATTCCGGTCATCGGCAAGTGCGGATAACTCCTGTGCCTTTAGCCTGATTGCCTCAAAGCGTCTGATCATGTGAAGTCTGTCCTCATAGCCCTGCAAGGTATTTGTACATCTCTTGATAAGATCATGTACTCCCTGCTTGCTGATACCGTTCTCATCAGCAATCTCAGTAAGAGACATATCCTCATATACGGCGGCTTCATATATCTTTTTCTGATGTTCTGTCAGCAGCTCGCCATAAAAATCATACAGCAGGCCCTGCTCTACGATCTGTTTCATATAGTTGCATGCCTCAAACTAAAAATCATTCATTCCGCAAATAACACAAATGATATATTACATAAAACCAAAACAAGTGTCAAGTATTTTTTCTTGACACTTGCAAATTGCAGTATTTACTGGATTTTCTTATATTTTCACTTCAGAAGGAAGAACTCCGAGTTGATTCTTGAAAGCCCTGCTGAAGGTGGAATAATCCCTAAAGCCACAGTCCACACATGCATTTGTTGCCGGAGTTCCGGACATTATAAGGTTTCTGGCCTTCAGAATCCTCTTTTCCGAAATATATTGATGAATGGAATATCCCGTTTCATTCTTGAATATTCGCATCATGTGATACTTGCTCATATAAAAATGATCTGCAAGAAGATCTATCGAAAGGTCATTTCCGAGGTTATCCATAATAAATTCGATGATCTCTATAACCTTCCTGTTATATCTTGCCTCCGGTTTGAACCCGAAATCCTCCTGGATACATGCACGGTTAAAACATATAAGTGCCTTGAGAACATCAAGTCTTGTCATTAACCTGCCTGCATAAGAACTATCCTCAACCGCTATATCTTCCTCAATCCTGGAAAAGAGTTCAAACACTTCCGTACTCATAGCTGCGGGAAATCTTACCACATAGCTGCCAAGCTCCCTGGTTTTCTTAAAAGCATCGGTAAGCTCGTACTTACTAAGGAAATCATGATTCAGATAAAGAATTATCCTGTCATATTCGTCATCGGAGCTCTCTACCACAGGTTTATGTATCAGATTTCTGTTAACCAGCACAAAATCGAAGGGCAAGAGCTCATACTCTCGCCCTTCGATAAGATACTTAACTTTGCCGCCCAGTACCAGAATAAGTTTGTCAAAATCATGATAGTGGTACGGTATATCAAGTTTTTCACGATTCTTTATATGAAAGAACCTAAAGTCCTGATTCAGATATCCCTTCTGCTCATAATCCTCAAAGCTTAAGGATGAATCAAATTCCCTGTTTTTGCTCATAATATTCTAAGTAGTATTGTTATCAATAGTCAGTCACACAAATATTAAGGTCAACATTTCCGTCAATTCCATCAATCTGTCCGGTTGATGAGTATTGCCAGATATCAAAGTGATAGGGATAATACAGCGGTGTTCCGTAATATGCTATCCATATTCCGTATTCATCCACATCGGCAGCGTCCATCAACAAGGTAAACGATTTGACATTGCCGTATATCATTGGCTTATATCCTGCCTGTCTTACGGTGTCGCAAAATGTCTTTGCAACCAGTTCGTACTGATCGCTGGTCATATCAACAGTCCTTGCAGAATCAGAATCAGCCGATTCTATATCGATAACTACAGGGAATGTAACCTTATAGGGCTCAATAAGATCAAGAACCATCTGAACCTCTTCTTTTGCTTCTTCCTCATTGACTGCCTGTGAGTAGAAGTAAACTCCTACTTCTATGCCATTCTCGGTAGCATTCTTGATATTATATTCGAAATAATCATCTACAAGGAGCTTACCTTCAGTTGTTCCGCGAAGTCCGGCCCTGATAAAAGCAAAGTCAACTCCGGCGTTTTTAACCTTTTCCCAGTCAATCTCGCCCTGGAACCTGGATACGTCAATGCCACTTTTGAAAGAAAAAGAAGTATCACTCCCCTTGTATTCCAGAAGGCCTCTATCATTGATCTCGAAATCATCGGCAGAAAAGCCATGTTTTTCAATAGAATCAAGAATTGGGAAAAAGTAGTATCTTCCGGAGCTTGCCACAACCATCTGATCAGGGAAAAGAGATCTTATGGCAGATGTGGTGCCATCCCCGTTTTCAAGTTTCTCCTGAATACTCTTTCTTATGGTCCTGGCTTCCTCTTCAGCACCCAGAGTCTTAGCCTCTTCAACCATTTTCTCTGTCTCAGCGGTGGTATAATGACCCTCCGCAGTGATGGCTTCAAGTTCACTTTTTACAGCGTCCTCTTCTCTTTGGATCGTAGCATTCCTGATAAGAAGGACAACACTGAAGGACAGCGCCAAAAGCGCCACCAGGCTAAGAAAGATTATGGAAATAATATTGTGTGTATTTCTAACGCCTCTGCGTTCTCTTGATTCCAGTGAAACATTACTCATAGTTTACATTCTCTCGTCAAAATAACTCTTGTAGCCTTCACCAAATATTTCGCTTGCACTGGAGACTATCATAAATGCGTTGGGATCCTCATCTCTGACGATATCCTCAGCCATGGGTGAAAGTCTCTTTTTGATTGCACACATGATTACTTTTTTGTCTTCACCGCTGTAAGCACCCTTGCCGATTACATGGGTTACGCCGGCATCAAGTTCCTCCAGCAGTCTTGCGGTGATAATATCGGGTTTGTCTGAAATGATGTAGATTAGCTTGGCTCCGTCTCTGCCGTATAATACAAAATCAATCACAACAGACGTTACCAGCACAGACATAAATGAATAAAGCGCAGCTGCAATATCATCAAATACAATGGCTGCTATGATAAGAACCACTATATCAGTAAGCACATACAGCGCTCCGGTCTTGATATGCGGATATCTGAGCCTCAGGAGCTTAATAATGATATCTGTACCGCCGCTGGTGGCATGACACTTAAAAGTAAGACCAATGGCCACTGCGGTAGCAGCGCTCCCAAAGATCACCGCAAGAATCTTGTCGTAAATTACATAATCCGAAAAGAACTTCGTGCAAAAATCCGTGGCCACTGAGATCATTGAAGTAGCATAAATAGTGGAAAGAGTAAATCTAATGCCAAACTTCCAGATTGCAATGATAAGAAGCGGTATATTCATAACCAGAAACCACATACCTGTTCCAATGTTAATAAGCCTGTTCAGACAGATAGCAAGACCTGTCATGCCTCCCGGCGCCAGATTGTTGGGATCAATCAGCAAACTGGTCCCAAAGCCGTAGAGGATTGCTGCAAAGGTTATGATAACGTACTCTCGTACTCTTTTCCGTGCGCTTATTCTATTGTTATTCATAAAATAATTAAATATTTGTCCTTACAATTTTTGGTTTAAAGCCGTTGACCTCGAGAGTCTCAAGAATCTGATTCTTGTGCTCTGTACCAAAGGCTTCCAGTGTAATCCTGAGCTCAACTGCTGCGCTTCTGTTAATTGAAACGAACTGGTTGTGCTCAAGCTTGATGACATTTCCGTTCACCTTGGCGATAATACCGGAAACTCTTGAAAGTTCTCCCGGCTTGTCGGGAAGAAGTACGGAAACAGTAAAGATTCTGTCTCTCATGATAAGTCCCTGCTGAACTACGGAGGACATGGTGATAATATCCATGTTGCCGCCGGAAAGGACGCAGGCGATCTTCTTATCCTTGCAATTAAGCTGCTTGAGAGCTGCAACAGACAGAAGTCCTGAATTCTCAACTACCATCTTGTGATTCTCAACCATATCCAGGAAAGAAACCACGAGATCTTCATCGGGTACTGTAATTATATCATCAATATACTTGGATATATAGGGGAATATCTTCTCACCCGGTGTCTTAACAGCTGTACCGTCTGCAATTGTATTAACTCCGGGAAGTGTCACAACATGACCTGCCTTTAACGACTCCTGCATGCAGTTAGCACCGGCAGGCTCAACACCGATAACCTTGATCTTGGGATTAAGGAGCTTGGCCAGTGTGGAAACGCCTGTAGCAAGTCCGCCTCCTCCGATGGGAACAAGAATATAATCAACGGTGGGAAGTTCCTTGATTATCTCCATTGCGATGGTTCCCTGACCAGTGGCAACATCAAGATCATCAAAGGGATGAACCAGAGTATAGCCATGCTCTTTGGCCAGTTCAAGAGCCTTCTCATAAGCCTCGTCGTAAACATTGCCGTGAAGAACCACCTCTGCTCCAAGAGCCTTGGTCCTGTTAACCTTGATAAGAGGTGTTGAAGTAGGCATAACAATAGTAGCCTTAACGCCATAGCACTTAGCAGCATACGCAACGCCCTGGGCGTGATTGCCGGCAGAAGCGGTAATAAGGCCTTTGCTCCTCTCTTCATCGGAAAGAGTCGTTATCTTGTAATAAGCGCCTCTAACCTTGTAAGCACCTGTTCTTTGGAGATTTTCAGGCTTAAGATATACCTTATTGCCGGTCATATTTGACCAGTAATCACTGAAAATCAGCTTGGTCTCAAGAGTTACTTTTTTCACATCTTCGTATGCTTCTTCAAATTTTTCCAAAGTCATTTTATCCTGCGACATCTTCTACTCCCCATTTCCTATTTGTAATTTATTCCACTATATCAATTCCATTTTTCAGGAAAAAAGTGCGTCTACAAACTGCTCGGAATCAAAGCGCTCCAGATCGTCTATAGCCTCTCCGACTCCAATGTACTTAACGGGTATATTAAGCTCTGACACTATAGCAACAGCAATTCCGCCCTTAGCCGTTCCATCCAGCTTGGTAAGAATAATTCCCGTAAGGCTCGCAGCCTCACCAAATTCTCTTGCCTGCATAATGGCATTCTGGCCGGTGGTGCCGTCAAGAACTATGAAGTTCTCTCTGCAGATACCCGGAAGTTCCTTATCAATAATCCTGTTCATCTTGGCAAGTTCTTCCATAAGGTTCTTCTTGTTATGGAGTCTTCCTGCCGTATCAACGATCAAAATGTCACAATCTCTTGCCTTGAAGGCACCAACAGCATCATAAATAACACTGGCAGGATCTCCGCCCTCTTTGCCGGTGATGATTGGCGCTCCGGCTCTGTCAGCCCACTCACGAAGCTGCTCTGTTGCAGCCGCTCTGTAAGTATCAGCGGCAGCTATAAGAACCTTTTTACCTTTGTTCTTAAAAATAGCTGCAAGCTTGCCTACAGAAGTGGTCTTGCCTACTCCGTTTACACCTATTACAAATATAATGCTCTTTTTATCTTCGAAATCGTAAGCATCCTCAGCGGTTTTCATCTGCTCACGGATATTTTTAATAAGCAGTTCCTTGCAGGAAGCAGGATCCTTAACATGCTCCTCCTTGACCTGCTCGCGAAGCCTGTCCATAATCTTGCTGGTGGCATTGATTCCGATATCTCCCATTATGAGAGTTTCTTCCAGCTCCTCATAAAAATCATCATCAATAGAGGAAAATCCGCTGAATACATTGTCAATTCCCTTAGCTATATTGTCACGGGTCTTGGAAAGTCCCTGCTGGAGTTTTGCAAAAAAATTACCTGCCATTAGTTTGTCAGCTCCTTGTCTATAAGATTAACACTAACCAGAGTTGATACGCCCTTTTCCTGCATGGTAATACCATACAGTCTGTCAGCACTCTCCATTGTACCACGACGATGTGTAATTACAATGAACTGCGTACTGGAAAGTTTGTGAAGATACTTAGCAAAACGAACGACATTGTTTTCGTCCAGAGCCGCCTCGATCTCATCCAAAAGACAGAAGGGCGAAGGCTTAAGGTTCTGAATCGCAAAAAGAAGCGCTATTGCCGTAAGAGCCTTCTCTCCACCGGACATCTGCATCATATTAACAAGCTTCTTTCCCGGTGGCTGAGCATTGATTCTGATGCCCGCTTCAAGGATATCCTCCTCTTCGTTGAGTTCAAGAGTACCCTTACCGCCTCCAAACATCTCCTTGAACACCTTGTCGAATTCTACATTTATCCTGTCAAACTGTTCCCTGAACTGTTTCCTCATGGATTCATCAAGATCCTGAATAATACCTTTAAGCTGCTCCTCAGCTGCAATGAGATCGTCATGCTGAGTCTTCATGAAGGTATATCTCTCCATAAGGTTCTTGTAGTCCTCAATCGCATTGACATTGACGTCTCCCAGCTTTTTGATGGATTCCTTAAGAGATCCGATCTCCCTCTTCATAGCGGGAACATCATCCATCTCTTCATCCCTCATCTCAGCAGCGTCGGACAGTGTGATCTCATACTGGCTCCACATGTAATTGATCTGACCATCGATGTTTTCCTGGCATTTTTCTTTCTTGGAGGTAAGTCTTGTAACCTCTCTGTCCAGTGATGACATCTGCTCGTTAAGTTTCTGGGTCTTGTCAAAAAATTCTTTCTGGGCCTCAGAGAGTTTCTGCTTTTCCTCCTTCATGGCATCCAATTCCTTGTTGGCAGCGGATGAAGCTTCTACGGAAGCCTCTATGGTAAGTCTTATCTGCTCGATATCCTTCTTGCTCTGATTAAGGCTTTCTTCATTGTTCTTTAAGGAATCCATGATTTCCTGAAGAGCCTTGGTCTCATTGGCAATCTCTTCCTTAACACGATCAATATTCTGCTGCTGGAAGCCCTGCTTCTGAGCTACCTTCTCATATTGGATATCCCATTTGGAAACCTTGGCATTCTCCTGTTCTTCAATAACATGAAGTCCCTCAAGTTCCTTCTGGAATTTTTCTACCTTCTCGGCACAGCTCTTCTCAAGCTCTTCGGACTCTGATAAAGAAGCAAGCGCCTCTTCTCTGTCCTTGTTTATCTCCTGAATCTTACCTTCAATCTCATCACTCTCAGCCTTAAGATCAGTGTAGTTACCCTTCTGTTCTTCCTGTCTTGCCTCTTCGTTAGCAACATTTAAACGGGCTGTGTTCTGAGCGATGAATTTGCCCTGAAGCTCAGATCTTAATTCTTCCGAAAAAGTTCTGAGCGAATTTCTCTTCTCCTTGAGGTCAGCTATTTCCTTCTGAAGAGATTCTATTTTGTCTCTGGCCTCTTTAACCTGCTTCTCAAGCTCTTCCAGTTCACGTCTTCTGCTGAGAAGATTGCTTGTGTTCTTGAAGGCACCGCCGCTGATGGCACCGCCGGGAACAAGAAGTTCACCTTCAAGAGTTACCATTCTGACGGTATATTTGTATTTCCTTGCGATCTTAACCGCATTGTCAATGTTATCTACTGCTACGATTCGTCCCAGCATAGCCTTGGCAACAGCCTTGTACTTGGGATCCGTGGTAACAAGCTCATCAGCCATACCCAGAACTCCGGGTTCCTCAAGAGCCTCCTTGGCTTTGAGCTCCGGAGGATTATCCAGGGCTGTAAGAGGAAGGAATGTTGCTCTTCCTGCCTTGGTCTCTTTAAGATAGGCAATCATTTTCTTGGCTGTATCCTCATCATCTGTAACGATGTTCTGGATGTTTCCGCCAAGAGCCACCTCAATAGCTGTCTCATACTTTTTCTCAGTCTTGATGATATCGGCAACAACACCTATGATTCCCTTGGTGTCATCCTTCCTCTCCATGACCTTCTTGACGCTGCCGCCATAACCTTCGTAGCGCTCTGTAATGTTGGAAATAGACGCAAGATTGGCCTTCTCCATCTGATAGAGCTCCTGGGTCTTACGAAGCTCAGTATCCTTCCTGGTCATTTCCTCTCTGATTGAAACAATCTCAGCATCGGTAGACTTCTGCTTCTTGTTCATCTCAGAGATCTCGGCTGTTATCTTGTCGAATTCATCTCTGAGTTTCTTGATGGTTTCTTCCTGCTTGCTTTCGTCTGAACGGGCTCTTACGAGCTTGCCTGTAAGTTCTGCCTTTCTGATCTTAACCTGCTCGGTCATGGTATCAAGGGAACTGAGCTTAGACTTGATTGTAGCCCTTGAACCCAGGGTTTCAATAATTGTGCTCTTGCACTCTTCGATCTCGTCGTTGATAGAACTGATCTGGCCAATTACTCTGTCCAGCTCTTTTCTTGCTTCATTACGATCTGCGGAAAGAGATGCTGCTTCCTTGTCAATCTCCTCTTTTTCCTCGAGATATTTATCAAGCTCAAGGTTTCTTGCCTCGATCTTGGCCTCTTCATCCTTCTGTCTGGTTCTGAAATGTTCATCATTGGTTGATGCAGCCTTGATTTTCTCATTAAGGATACCTATCTGTCCTTCAAGCTTTTCTTTCTGAACAGAGGAATCTGTAATCTTGGCCCTCGCTTCTTCAATACCCTTATCTACTTCTGTCAGCTTGGTCTGAATACTGTCATATTCTTCCCTTGCCTTCTCATAGCCAGCCTTGGCTTCTTCCAGTTCTACGGTTGCATTCTCAAGATTGGCGGAAGTCTCTTCAAGGAGCTTATTCTGATTCTTATTCTCCAAAAGAAACATGTTAACATCGAGGGTTTTAAGACGATCTCTGTATTTGAGGAACTCCTTAGCCACCTCGGACTGTTTCTCCAAAGGACCTATCTGCTTTTCAAGCTCGGATAAAATATCGCTAAGACGTGTGAGGTTGATCTTCTCTTCCTCAAGCTTCTTGATAGCTGTCTCTTTTCTGGACTTGAACTTAACAATTCCGGCAGCCTCGTCAAAAAGGTTACGTCTGTCCTCAGGCTTACTGGAAAGGATCTGATCGATCTGGCCCTGTCCGATGATGGAATAACCCTCTTTACCGATACCTGTATCCATAAAGAGCTCATTAACGTCTTTAAGACGACAGGAAGCACCATTAATCATGTACTCGCTCTCGCCGGATCTGTACAGGCGCCTTGATACGGTCACCTCATCATAATCAATTGCCAGGGAATGATCTGAATTGTCCAAAGTGATGGCAACGTAAGCATAGCCAAGGGGCTTCCTCAGCTCTGTGCCTGAAAAGATTACATCCTGCATAGAGCCGCCTCGAAGCTGCTTGATACGCTGTTCGCCCAATACCCAACGAACAGCATCCGCTACATTACTCTTACCGGAGCCGTTAGGACCAACGATTCCGGTGATACCATTGTGAAAATCAAATTTTATCTTATTTGCAAAGGATTTGAACCCATGCACTTCAATACTCTTTAAATACATTAATCTTTACTTCTTCAATGCAAGAATCGCCTGATAAGCAGCCTTCTGCTCAGCTGCCTTCTTGGTTTTTCCTGTCCCCTCTCCAAAATTCTTTTCTCCGATATAAACGCACGTCTTGAATATTTTATCATGTTCAGGACCACTTTCGCCACAAATTTCATAACGGATTTGTCCCAGGTCTCCCCCCTGTACAAGTTCCTGCAATATAGACTTGCTGTCGCTGAACATCTGCATGCTCTCTACGTTTGTAAGGACATAGCTGTCCACAAATCTCTTGGACTGCTCGATTCCGCCATCAAGGAAAAGCGCACCTATGACCGCTTCCATAACATCGGCGATTATGGACTCCTTATTTCTTCCACCTGTGGCCTCCTCTCCCTTTCCAAGCTGAATGTAGCTCTTAAGGTCAAGGACCTCTGCGTCGTAAGCAAGGGCCGGTTCACACACAAGAGAAGCTCTGATTTTGCTCATCTGTCCCTCTTTTTTGTCCGGATAGTTCTTGAAAAGAAATTCGCTGGAGAGCATCTCAAGTACCGCATCCCCAAGAAACTCAAGCCTCTCATAATCCGGTTTCTTGTTGATCTTCTGCTCATTAACCAAAGAGCTATGGGTAAAGGCCTGTATCAAAAGAGCCTTGTCCTTGAAGGTGTAGCCGATTTTCTCCTCAAAGCTTCTGATTTCCTGTTCGCTAAGCATAATTATCCTTTCCACTTTGCATGTTTCTTTATTATATACAGCCTTGCGCTATCCATAATAAAGAAAATGAGGCAAGTCACCCCTGCCTCATCCCAAAGTCAATTATTATAGTTTATTATTTGCCTGAGATTGCAGTCTTCAAAAGCTCAACGGCTTCGCCAACTGTTGTTATGTTTTCTGTCTTCTCAGGATCGATCTGAACGTCAAACTCATCCTCAAGTCCCATGATGATCTGGAAAAGATCGAGAGAATCTGCCCCAAGATCCTCTGTAAATGTAGTATCAAGGGTGATCTCCTCAGGATCCACATTCAGTACATTAGCTATAACTTCTTTCATCTTCTCAAATTCCATAATAATCTCCGTTCCTTTTAAGCGTTTTGCTTATATATTTGTATCAGTAAAATTGTCTTTATGCAAGCTGTTCACTGATTTTTTCGCTAATTTTTTGCTCAGTAAAATCTACGCACTGAATTATTGAGTTCTTGACCTCAACATCATTAGCGCTTCCGTGAGTCTTAACTACAAGTCCCTTAAGTCCCAGCATAGGAGCTCCGCCGTACTTATCCATACTGTAATTGGAAAGTGTCGCCTTCAGATCCTTCTTGATCAAAAGAGCTCCGATCTTGGTCTTCAAGCTGCTCATAAGGCTGGCCTTGATGACATGCATCAAAGACTTGGCTACACCTTCGTACATTTTAAGGATAACATTTCCGGTAAAAGCTTCACATACGATGATATCAGCATATCCTGCAGGTATATCCCTGGCCTCAATACTTCCGATAAAGTTAATATCCGGGCAATTCTTAAGAAGTGGGAATGTCTCCTTAACAAGTGCATTACCCTTCTCTTCCTCTGCGCCGATATTGACAATGGCAACCGTAGGATTCTTCTTGCCCATGATGTTCTCCATATAAACGGTTCCCATCTTGGCAAACTGAACCAGGTGATTGGATCTGGCATCCACGTTGGCACCGCAGTCGATAAGAAGTGACTGTCCCTTCTCTGTGGGAATGAGCGGAGCAAGAGGTGCTCTGTCCACGCCCTTAAGCCTTCCTACTATTACCTGGCCGCCTACAAGTGTAGCTCCTGTGCTTCCGGCTGAAACGTATGCATCAGCCTCACCATGGTTAACCATGTACATAGCCTTGACAATAGACGAATCCTTCTTGGTTCTGATGGCCATAACAGGTGGCTCGGCCATTTCAATCTCTTCAGTTGCGTTAACAACTTCAATTCGGGATTTGTCGTAGGTATATTTGGAGAGCTCTTCGTTAACCTTATCTTCCTTACCTACCAGGAACACCTTGAGGTTACTGCTCTCATTAACTGCGTCGACTGCTCCCTTTACCGTAACAAAAGGTGCATTGTCGCCGCCCATTGCATCAACCGCAACTCTGACTAATTCAGCCATAAACTTCCCCCATATATGATCATTTTATTGTCTGCTTTCGCAGCCGCTAAAAATTAATATACAAGAGTAAAAGGCAAAAATCAAGGCTTTCCGAAATCTCGGAAAGCCTTAAAATCAATGACTATTCATCATATTAAGCATCAACTTCAACGATGCTCTTCTTATTGTAGTAGCCGCACTTCTTGCAAGCCATGTGAGGCTGCATAAGAGCTCCGCAATGACTGCACTTAACCAGTGTTGGAGCTGTCATTTTCCAGTTAGCTCTTCTCTGATCTC
>JAEEGL014855846.1_pt1 | contig 13070 bp, 10 predicted proteins | sample 9134231 | NCBI WGS metagenome assembly JAEEGL01 (sample SAMN16246548, study PRJNA631951) | gut metagenome | biome: gut microbiome; feature: rumen; material: fiber-attached | host: Bos | place: Iran: Karaj | collected 2018-10 | reverse complement strand
CTTGGGCACTTCCCCACCGAACCTGTTATGCCGGGTGTTCTGTTGATAGAGGCTATGGCACAGACAGGAGGCTTGCTTGTCCTTCATGACAAAGAAAAGCCAGAAACATTCAGTACCTATTTCCTGCACATCGACAACGTCAAGTTCCGACAAAAGGTAGTGCCAGGCGATACGTTAATCTTCCGTGTGGAACTGGTCGCACCTCTACGTCACAACATCGGCACAATGCAGGGCTATGCCTTCATCGGCGAGAATTGTGTGGCAGAGGCAACCTTCACCGCTCAAGTCATCAATAATAAATAGTCAACTTATAAATGAACATGATCAGTCCATTAGCTTACATACATCCAGAGGCCGTCATAGGTGAGAACTGCGAGATAGGTCCCTTCTGCTACATCGACAAAGGAGTCGTCATCGGGAACAACAACACCTTGATGAATAGTGTGACAGTCCTTTATGGTGCTCGTATCGGTGATGGCAACATCTTCTTCCCGGGAGCAGTCATCAGTGCCATTCCGCAGGACCTGAAGTTCAAAGGCGAGGACACAACCGCAGAGATTGGCAACAACAACAAGATACGTGAGAACGTAACCATCAATCGCGGCACGGCAGCCAAAGGTCGTACTATCGTTGGCAACGACAATCTGCTAATGGAAGGCGCGCATGTCGCCCATGATGCTATCGTAGGCAATGGCTGTATCATTGGCAATAGCACAAAACTTGCCGGCGAGATAGTCATTGACGATTATGCCATCCTGAGTGCCGGTGTGCTGATGCATCAGTTCTGTCGTGTAGGCAGTTATACGATGGTGGGCGGCGGCACACGCTTCTCCCAAAACGTGTTGCCTTTCAGCCTTGTAGCTCGCGACCCTGCGGCTTTCTGCGGATTGAACACCATAGGTCTTCGCCGTCGGGGCTTCGACCGAGACCTCATCAACAATATTCACATGGCCTATCAAATCATTCTGCAAGGCACAGGAAAACTGAACGATCTTCTTGCCCGTGTGGAACAGGAGATTCCCATGAGTCCTGAGATAGAATACATTCTCGACTTCATTCGCAATAGCGAACGCGGCTTCATAAGATAAACTACTGACCATGACACTTAAACTCACATTATTCAGCCAGGAAAAAGAGGACTTCGTATTGGAAATCCTCATCGATAGCGATGCACGGTTTTCCGATTTGCACCACCTCATCTTAAGCGACTGCAATTATAAAGAACACCCCAAACAGAGTTTCCTCATCTGTGACGAGGAATGGCGCGTTAAGCACCGCATCTGCCTCCAAGACAACGAGGACATGGGCTTTGACGAAGACCTCAATTTGATGTCTCGCACTCGTATAGGCGACTTCCTCGAGGACGAGGGGCAACGTCTGGCATACGTCTTCGACCCGGAAGGCAAACGTTTCTTCCTGATGGAACTTACAGAGAATGTATTTGGCAGAATTGAGAAGAAGCCAATGGTAAATCGACGACACGGCAAAGCTCCACAGGGAACAAGCAGCTCACACCAAACCTCCCCGAAAGGAGGCTACGAGGACGAATCCTCTCCATCTGGGGAGACAGAGGGGGGCATCGATGAGTCTTTCTATGGCGACGAGGGCTTCGAGAGCGATGAACTCGACCTTGAAGGCTACGAGATAGATGAATAGACCCCCTACCCCCCTTTAGGGGGAATAATGGTCAATGTCTAATGGTTTTATATGTCTTGCTTGGCCCTACGGCTGTCGGTAAGAGCGAACTTGCCTTGCAGATGGCCGAAAAGCTCGGAAGTCCCATCCTGAATTGTGACAGCCGACAGATTTATTGCGGCATGGAGATTGGAACGGCGGCTCCCACGAAAGAACAGCAGCAAAGGGTCAGGCATTACTTCGTGGGCACTCACAACATAGGTTCATACTATAGCGCTGCTCAGTACGAGCAGGACGTGCTTGCGCTTGTCAAGGAATTAAGGAACACACATCATTCGTTGTTGCTTACAGGCGGAAGCATGATGTATCTTGATGCCGTTTGCAATGGCATAGATGACATTCCTTCCGTCGATGCTGAGGTTCGCGAGACGCTTCGCCAAAGGCTCCAGAACGGAGAGATTGACGAGATGCGAAGTGAGCTTCGCCTACTCGACCCCAACTATTACCTAACAGCAGACACTCGCAATCCCAAGCGCGTGGTTCATGCCTTGGAGGTTTGCTATACGACAGGCCGACCCTACTCTTCTTTCCTGACAAAAGAACGCAAGCCGCGTCCCTTCACTATTGTCAAGATTGGTTTGCGACGTGAAAGGCAAGAACTCTTTTCCCGCATCAACAGGCGCATCGACACCATGATGGAAGCAGGATTACTCGAAGAAGCACGCCGTCTCTATCCCCTTCGCTCAGAAAACGCCCTTAACACGGTCGGCTACAAAGAACTTTTCCGTTATTTAGATGGTGAATGGGAACTGCCCTTCGCCATCGAGAAGATTAAGAAGAACACACGCGACTATGCCAAGAAGCAGATGACATGGTTTGCCCACGACAATAGCATACTTTGGTTCCATCCCAAGCAGATAGACGACATAATGCAAATAATCAGCAGAGCATGAAGAACATCAAAAAACCTTTTGTTGTGTTCCGAGACTTTCTCAGTAGAACTTATTCCGGTCCTTGGTACAAGAGGACGGCGGTCTGGCTTGCCACCATCCTTGTCTTCATTATCTTGTTCTTTGTCGCCGTTGACTGCAACTTTTGCTATCTTTTCGGTCGTTCTCCTGGCTTTGATGATATCAAGAATCCTGTGGTCAACGAGGCATCTGAAGTCTATACCTGCGACGGGGTGCTGATGGGCCGCTTCTTCAACGAGAACCGCACGCCTGTCACCTACGAAGACATTTCCCCCATACTGATTCAGACGCTTATCGATACCGAGGACGAACGTTTCTACAAACATCATGGCATCGACATTCCTGGACTTTTTTCTGCCGGGAAAGACATCCTGCGGGGACGTGCCCGGGGCGCAAGCACCATCACGCAGCAGTTGGCAAAGAACCTCTTCCGCGTCCGCACGCAGTACTCTACGGGCTTGCTCGGACGTCTGCCGGGCATCAAGATTCTGGTCATGAAGGCAAAAGAATGGAATGTGGCTCTGAAGCTCGAATGGTTGTTCTCAAAGGAGGAAATCTTAACCATGTACCTTAATACGGTTGATTTCGGTAGCAATGCCTATGGCATCAAGACGGCAGCACGAACCTACTTCGGCACCTCGCCCAACGCGCTTACCTACGAGCAGGCGGCAACCCTTGTGGGCTTACTCAAGGCAACCAGCCTTTACAATCCCCGGCTCAATCCGCAGAACAGCCTTCAGCGTCGGAACACAGTCCTTCAGCTCGTCTATGACCACCACCATATCCTTTTCGATGGAGAGGAGGCCACACCCTGGCAGCTCGACTCCCTTTTTGCCCTGCCCATTACGATGCGGACGCGTACCAGCGAGAGCTATCAGGACGGTATGGCACCTTACTTCCGCGAAGCACTTAAGAGTTATATTGATTCGCTCTGTACAAATGGATATGTACCTGGCTATGATGCCATTAACAAACTCGACCTTGATGCCGACGGCCTACGCATATACACCTCCATTGATTCGCGGATGCAGGCTTATGCCGAGGCCGCCGTCCGCAAGCAGATGCAGGTTGTTCAGGCACGCTTCAACGACCACTGGGGGCGCATGAATCCCTGGCAGAATACCCATCGTCAGGAGATAGCCGGCTTTGCTGAGGACATTGCCCGCCGCTCGCCTTACGGCAAATATCTTAAAACGAAATTTCCTGACAACGCCGACTCCATCGACTACTACCTCGCCAAGCCTCATCTGGTTCGTCTTTTCAGTTACGACGGTCCTATAGAACAGCAGATGAGTACCATCGACTCTGTCCGCTATATGCTTCGTTTCATGCATACTGGCTTCGTCGCCATCGAGCCGGACACACGCTTTGTTCGCGCTTGGGTTGGGGACATCGACTTCCACACATGGCAGGTTGATAACGTTCGAGCCATCCACCAGCCAGGCTCTACCTTTAAGCTTTTCGTCTATACAGAGGCTATGAATCAGGGACTTAACCCCATCGACCATCGCCCCGACTCCTACATCGCCTTTGTCGATACCATAGCAGGCAAGCCTAAGATTTGGGCGCCGCATAATGCAGACGGAGTCTTTACAGACGAAGAAGTCTCGCTCAAGAGTGCCTTTTCCATGAGCATCAATAGTGTGGCTGTAAGGGTCGGAATGGAATGCGGTGTACACAACATCGCCCAAACCGCCTATGCGATGGGCATCAAAACAAAACTGCAGGAGACACGCTCCATGGTGCTCGGCAGCAGCGAAGTATGCCTCCTGGAACTTGTCAATAGCTATTGTACCGTAGCGAGAGACGGCCGTTATCAGATGCCTATGTTGGTTGAGCGTATCGAAGACCGCGACGGCGACCTCATCTATCAGGCAAAGAAGAAAGAAAAGAAAGCCATCCCCTACCGCTCCGCCTATCTTATGCAAAGGATGCTCGTTGGCGGACTTTCCGGCACCAGCGGCGGCCTATGGCATTACATCCGTCCCTTCTATGCCGATACTGAGTTCGGCGGCAAAACAGGCACCAGCAATAACCATGCCGATGCTTGGTTCGTTGGCGTAACGCCGCGTCTCGTGGGCGGAGCCTGGGTAGGCGGTGAGTACCCCAGCATTCATTTCCGCACGGGTCAGCTTGGGCAAGGCAGCAAGACGGCCCTCCCCATCTTCGGCGAGTTCATACAAAGCGTACTTTCCGACGAGCGTTTCAGCAAGTACCGCACCAAGTTCCCACCCGCCAAGGGCATCGACCCGCGCCTCTGGACCGGCTCTGGCTATTCGTACCATCGTCCAGACACCACGTCTTTCGACTATGACTTCTCCGGCTCGTCCTCAAACGTAGATATACAAGAGGATTTGCCCGATGCGGAGCCGGAAATGTCAAGCCAACAAGACACCTTAAGATAATTCTAAATTGCAGAAGAACCTGCCAAGTCGTTAAAAATACTAAAAGTATTTGGAAATCACCGCAAAAAGTCGTACCTTTGCAGCCGAAAACGTAAAAAACATTATTTCCCAGAAGTATAACAACACGGGGAAACGACTGTTTCAACGAAACAACACACAAATGGAAAGAACCCTGGTGCTGCTCAAGCCGAGCACTGTAATGAGAGGTCTGATAGGCGAAGTCACAAGCCGATTCGAGAAAAAAGGTTTGCGCATTGTCGGCATGAAAATGATTTGGCTCAATGATGAGATACTCAACGAGCACTACTCACACCTCGTTGGCAAGCCCTTCTTCCCTGCACTCAAGGCATCCATGATGCGCACACCGGTCGTTGCCATGTGCCTCGAAGGAACAGACGCCATCGAAGTTGTACGCTTCATCACAGGTTACACCAATGGCCGCAAGGCAGAGCCTGGAACTATTCGCGGCGACTATTGCATGAGTAATCAGCAAAACATCGTGCATGCTTCCGACTCCCCGACATCCGCAGCTATCGAGATAAAGCGCTTCTTCAAACCTGAAGAACTTTATGACTTGGGCGACCTCAACATGGACAGGCTCTATGCCTTGGATCTTTCTTAATAAAGTTAAAAAATATTAACGTCATAACGTCATAATTCAAAAGACAATTACCATCCCCATAATGAAGAAAATACTCACCACCCTGTTTTTGTTCCTTGCGCAATGGTCAATGTTTAATGTCCAATGTTCTATGATTTATGCTCAGGACCGTTTGGCAAGCATTGCTCCCATCGACCGCAAGATGCGCACCATTGATAGCATCTCCCTTGTTCGGCTCAGCGAACATGAGACTTTAACAGAACTCCAGAACCCGGCTGCAGCCCTTTATCCCAGCTGGAACAACGAATATACACGCGATTACAACGTGAACCTCCCCTCCGAATATAAGATTGACCTTCGGAGTTTTCATATGCCTTGCGACAGCCGCATGGTAACAAGTCACTACGGCTACCGCCGCTCCTTCCGCCGCCAGCACTACGGAACCGACATCAAGGTGTTTGTGGGCGACACCATCCGTGCAGCCTTTTCGGGCAAAGTACGTGTGGTGAGCTTTGAGCGTAGGGGTTACGGCAACTATGTTATCATCCGTCACCCAAATGGTCTTGAAACTGTCTATGGCCACATGAGCAGACACCTCGTTAAGCCCGATCAAATTGTCAGGGCTGGCGACGTGATTGGTCTTGGCGGCAACACCGGGCGCTCCACAGGCTCACATCTCCACTTCGAGACACGTTTCCTCGGACAGTTCATTGACCCCGAAAAGCTCTTTGACTTCGAAGCTCAGGACGTGAAGGGCGATTTCTATCTCTTCTGTTCTACTGGTCGCGGAACCCTTCTGGCCTCCAACAACATCGTAGGTGGAGAGGAAGAAATGGACGAAGATGCAGCTAAGGCTCTTATGGCTAAGGAAGCTGAAAGCGAGGCATTCCAACAGAAAAAGATTCAGGAGCTGAGGGAAAAGCCCCGCACACGTGTTCATAAGGTTAGGTCGGGCGAAACGCTTTCTTCCATCGCACGCAAATGCGGCACCACCATCGACCGCCTTTGCCGCATGAACAACATCAAGCGCACAACTATTCTGCGTCCTGGACAAATCCTAAAATATAGTTGACCTGCTCATCAACAGGTAACGTGCCATCAATCCAGTGGATTGTGAAGCCGCGACGTTCCATGCCGCGGAACCACGTCATTTGTCGCTTGGCAAATTGATGGATGCTGATTTCCAACTGCCGCACCATCTCATCGTATGAAAGCTGACCCAACAGGTAAAGGGTCAGATACTTGTATTCCAAACCATAATAGATTAGATCTTCCGACGGGACGCGCTCCAAAAGGCGGCGCACCTCGCCCACCATGTCTTCATGTTCGAGGCGATGACGCAAGCGCTCGCTGATGCGCTGCCGTCGCAATTCGCGACTGATGCTGATGCCCACAATGAAACTTTCTATGGAAGGGAACTCACGCTCCAATGTCCCATGCTCACGATAGTAAACCTGAATCTCGATGGCACGGATGGCGCGTTTCGTGGTATCAAGGTCGGTGACATTGTGCAATGTCTTATAGCCCTCGAGTATCTTCTTTAACTCCTGCAACGAGCAATCCTTTAGTTGTTCGCGAAGCGCAGGGTTCTCCGGAACTTCCTCCATCTTGTAGCCTTTCAGAACAGACTCGATGTAAAGTCCCGTCCCTCCACAGAGGACAGGGCGGTGCTGACGCGAAAGGATTTCATTGTAGGCAGCATGGAAGTCCTGTTGATAGCGGAAGAGATTGTACTTCTCTCCCGCCTCACATATATCAATAAGATGGAAGGGGATTGCCCTTCCATCTACTTTATAGTCAGCCAAATCCTTGCCTGTGCCGATGTCCATGCCCCGATACACCTGACGGCTGTCTGCGCTGATGATTTCAGCATCACCAAGACGAGCGGCAAGATGCGCGGCAAGCGTTGTCTTGCCAGAAGCAGTGGGGCCAAGAATCGTTATCACTTCAGAATCTTTCTGCCATTTACAATATTAATGCCTTTCTGCATCTTTCCGATGCGTTGGCCAGACAGATTGAAAATCGTCTGCTCTTCTTTCTCTTCGAGAGGAGAGACGATGGCAACAGGGTCTTCAAGGCGGGCAACCACATGAACCGTCTCTGTCTGAATGCCATTGGTGATGACGATATCGTCGTCCACGTCGCAATCATTCACATCATAACTGATGTGGATAACCTGCTCAGCATAAATGTCCATTCCGCCCTGCATCTCCGACACCGAAATTGTGATGGGACGGGGAGCCGTAACAGTTATCTTTCCTTGATTGGCATTAGCATGGGTGAAGGTGAAACTGCCAGTGCTTGTCGTCTCGTTAAGCTTAATCTCGTGCACATCGCACTCGAACTTGTGAAGTTCTGTAACAGAGATTTCACGATAGTACGCAGCACAATTGCCATAGTAAAAGAACTTGATGAAGCGTGTGTCGGGACTGAGCTGTAGATCATTGCACCAATAGGTGTTGCCATCAATGCCGCTACCCTTGTTGTCTCGCCATATCTCGGTGAAGTTCTCGCCATCGGCACTCTCATAGATAACATACTGACGTCCGGATGCACCCTTCGAGGAGCTGTATTTGAAGTTCAACTTGTCGGGGATGCCCGAGATCTCCATCACAAAGTCTTTATCACCCCAACTGAATATTTCGGAGTTGTTGCCCAGACGGATGCCTCCGTTGTCATCCCAGCCTTCGCCGCCAGAGATGTTCTCCTTCATTTCCTCATACAGGTCTTGCGTCAGGGAGAAAGGTACATGTCCGGGCTTGCCGACCTTCACGACATACTGTTGTGAGCGGGCATTCCACTTCACATTGCCCCTGCAACGAACCGTTATGACTGCGGCTCCAGTCTCCTCACCGATAATCAGTTTGCCATTCCTCATCTTTGCTATTTTCGGGTTGCTGGTAGCAAAGGTGAACAGGCTAGTGTCGCCTGATGTTATCTGGAAAGCATTCTCCACGACAGTATTCGGGGAATAGTATCTGTCCTCCACGTTCCAAACCCATTCTACATCGCGCTTGCTAACAGTGAACTCTATCTCGAACCTTCCTGCCTCAATCAAGTCCGTTTGGGGTTGAGTGAGGATGAGCGTTGTGGTACCCTGGGAAAGTGCTATCACCGTTCCGTCTTCGTATGCGATGATGCCAGGGACAGAGTATTCGGCAATGAGTCCATCGCAGTTCACAAGGATTAAATCCGTGCAGTCATCTACCAGAAGCGATGTCTGCAATGCTGTCACTTCGGGGATAACCCTTTCAATATCAGGCTCTGTCTTAAACTGAACCTTGTACTCCGTGAAGGAATTGGGGTTGGATGCGATGTCTTCTCCCTCCACGCGGATGGTCAGCACGCCAGTCTCTGCATCGTAGCTCTTCGTGACTTTTGCTGCCTGGCCTTTCACGGCGAAGGATAGTTTAGACTCATCATAAGCAACTTCAGAGAGGTCATAGTTGACGACTCCCTCCGAGAAATTCAACGAGGAACCTTCGAAAGAGAGGGCTGAGAGCGTGTGCCAATAGACAAGCTCAACATCGTCGATAGTCACGCTGTTGCCCGACTTGATTGCTTCTCGGTCATCAAAGAGGCCGTTGGAGGCAATAACGATATTCAGTTTCTCAACGTTGACGGTCTGACCTGCATACTCCTGATAGTCGAAGGGAATCTCTATTGTTGCCCAGTCGTCTTGTGCGGCATTGTTGTAATACTCAACAGAAGCGACGAGGGCGGCATCGTCGGTCTTGGTGACTTCACCGCCAGTCATATATTCCTTGCCCAGGATGTTATGAATGCGGTCGGTCATCGTCACCTTAGTAGCCTCACCCCACGAGAAGATGCCTACAGCCGTATTGGAAGGCACATCGGCCTGAGTCCATGTGCCTTTCCAAAGGTAGGCTATGACAGACATATTCTCCTCGCCGGCGCTCCTGTCACACTTGTAGGTGAGACGCACAGCATCGGGATGCCAAGTGAATGGTATGCCGCCGAACACACCTCCGTCTGCATTGCGGACAGAGGTCATCTTAGTCTCAGCGGTTGCCCATGCGGTGCCAAGAGTGATGTAGGCAGGTGCAGTCTGACCGCCTATTGAGGCCGTAACGTTGAAGAGTTTGACGCTCCTCCCTGTTCCATCAGTTCCAACCTCTTCGGATGCAACGACGGGCATTGCGGAGTTCGACACATTGGAGATGCACCAGCCTTCGGGTTGTGTGCCACGGGCTGTTGACACATAGTTGCCTGCCTCCCAAGGGTAACAGTCCACCCAGTCTGCATCGAATGTGGTGTTGGTTGGTTGCTGAGCGTTGGCAGCCTGTATTGTTGCTGCCAACGCAAAGAGGAGAAACGTCCTTTTCATATTGAATGTCAGTTCGTTTTTTATTCGTCTTCGTTCCAAATGTCCCAGCTGTTGTTCTCTTTTGTAAGAACTTCTGCATTGGGGTCGGCATTGCCATCTTGAAGACTGACGGCTACTATATTCTGTACTTCTGCCTCGTTAACCTGCAGTGCAGGCATCATATATGTCTTTTTCATATTACTTGAGAATCTTTTTGCCGTTGATAATGTTAATGCCTCTCTGCATCTTGTTGACGCGCTGACCTGCGAGATTGTAGATCGGAGTGTTCTGACTATTCAGAGTATTCTGATTATTCAGATTCTCAATGCCTGTTGCATCGTCTTCGTTGAAGTAGAATGCCTTGACGTTGGAATCAGGAACAGTCAGATAGCAACGGTTGGCACCGACGGTGGGCTGAGCTTGACCAACCTGATAGAAGCCTAGCACATCGTTATTGTTCTGCAGGACGTAGCTGCCTACAGGAGCGGGAGTGGCTTCATAGACACCAGTGAGCAAGCCGGCAGTGGGAGTGCCCTTGACATAGATACCGCTGGCAGGCATCTCGAATGCCTGAGGAATCTCAACAATAACAGGCGTATGAGCAGGAACAATACCGTCAGTGATGGGCTCGAGTGTCAGAACATTCTTCTCCCCGACACCTGTAACAGTACTTACCGTAACGAAGGATTGGTATTCGGCAGGTATAGCCACAGTGAAGGGAGCGCAGAAGGTGCCGATGAGTGCGTCGCCAACCTTGAACGTTGCTTCTGCCTTGTCGCCAACCTCTACCTCAACAGGAGCGCCGGGTATGTTGATGTCCAAATGAACATAGAAGTATTCGCCCTTGATGGTACCATTCAGCACGACAGGAATGTCACTCATTCCAGGACCTATCCACTCTTCTGGTGCCACGCCTTCCTTATCGCCAGCAGTAATCTGGATGTTGCCATCGAAGGAGAATTCACCAGCATTGTTTATTCCAAGGCCAGGAACTGTGACATTACCCACATTTGCGTATGCGCCACCAAGATCAAGGCCGAAGTTCTTCAGGCTGAAGTCGATAGTGTTGTCATCGTTGAATGTAACTTCAATAGGAGCAGCAACAGGTGCATCGTGTGCTACAGACACATACTTGTTATAGACAACAGGTTCAGCTGCTTCATAAACCAGTTCGACATCGTCAATATACAGATGGTCGCCAGCTTTGCCGCCACCAGGAGTATTGTTGGTTGCAATGTTGAGGAGGATATACATCTGTCCGTCAGTATAGTTGCCACTCCTCTCGAAAGGAATTGTCAACTCTGTCCAGTCACAAGGATCAAAGTCCAACTTAGCCTTGGCAATAACGTACGACCTGTTGTCGTCGTCATCATATTCATCCTTGCTGTATGTGACGTAGTTATGTGCATCATGAACGGTTGCTGCAATCTGTGCCTTAGGTGTACCACTGGCAGGAACGAATTTCACCCATAGCTTGATGGCAGCAGGAATCCTTGAGAGCGTTTCGCTCTTTGATTGGTCTGAAATCTTAGAGAAGCTGTTATTACCTTTAGCGGAAGCAGACATCGCACCAGCATTGATACAACCTGTAGTCAGAGTACCCTGAGCAACGACACCCACAACGCTGCGTGACCAGATGTCCACACAATAGAAGCCGTCACTGCCAGGACGTCCGCCCTCTACCTTGTCAACCTGCTGAGCACTCGACAGACTTGCATAGGAGCCTTCGCCTGTCTCGAAGGAGTTCCAGTTGTCTGGAGCATGATTGCTTGAAGAGGCATTGCGCCAGTCCTCGAAGTCGCCGTTGCCAATCTGGGTTACACCAGCAGCCACATCGTCAATGACGGTAAGGGTGTAGGAACCCTCGCTTTCGCCAGACTTAGCCTTGATGTAGCAGGAACCATTCTTCTTGAGCGTCACGGTGCCGTCGGCGGCAACAGTTGCGACGTTCTCATTGCTCGACTCGTAGGTTATTGCGTCCGTCACATTCTGCGCTGTCAGCGTCTCGTTCTTGTATGTGCCTGCACTGAGGTTTGCATAAACACGCGTCTCAGAATATCCGAGGATTGGTGCGCTTGCATCCTGGAACTTGGCATAGTATGCTTTGGTTGTAGGGCTGCTCTCGGTTGTTGATGTCGCATCAAATGTTACCTGATAAGCAGCATCTGTAGAGACTAATGCACTACATGCTTCATCCTCATACCAACCGACGAAGGTATTTCCCTCATCAGCCTGAGCATAAAGATAATACTTGTGGTTTTGGTCGCTTTGCTTTCCAGATGTTGCAGAAGATTCTGTTGCATAATCTGGATTATTAGCTGCAGAGCCGTATTTGACATACACTTTACCTGCACCAACAGCCTTTACCGTTACCTTGGAATAATAACTGCTACCGGCAAATGCCGACATACTAAACATGGTGAACATCACCATCGTTAGGCTTAAAAGCCTGATAAATTTTACATTCATAGTTTTTCTTTACAGTATTTAATCTTTAATATTTTTTTCCATTGTCCAATGTAATTGACAGCAAGTGCCAAAGCAAAGACGATATAGGCATTATCCACCAAAGGATTTCCTATGCGCGTCAGCATGGCAATGCTCCAACCAATACATACCAGAGCAAAAGGCAGCAGCCACCATCTACGCCAGCGCCAAAAGAGGAATGGCAGAGGGTTGAGCGGCACAAGGAGCCAACTGAAACTGGTATTAGGGAGTGAAGAGAAAACGACCAGATAGGTTAATGCCAAGCCGAGGACGAGCTGCAAGACCAGAAAGAAAAGGGACAGCGGACCCTGAATCCAAAAACAACTGACGACTGCCAGCAGTACTAAGAAGCACGCCACCATCACAGGTGTAATTGGGCAGCTTTCTTTAGCTTCAACGGTTTGTTTTACCAGAGTATTTACTTCGCCAAGGATGGGCTGACCATTGAGTGTTGCTTTCTGCAAGACTTCCACCAAATCGGGATAGACCACAACTTTCTCCGTAACGGCACAGGGCTGGTCGGCTTCTGTTCCTACAATGGTAAAGAGGAAGAAGCGGTTCCAGGGGAAAGCATCGATCTGATTGCGAAGTAGCGTGCGGCGTGTCTTCTTGATGAACTTCTCATCCCACTCCCCGAAGGAAAT
>JAEEGL013954125.1_pt1 | contig 13070 bp, 9 predicted proteins | sample 9134231 | NCBI WGS metagenome assembly JAEEGL01 (sample SAMN16246548, study PRJNA631951) | gut metagenome | biome: gut microbiome; feature: rumen; material: fiber-attached | host: Bos | place: Iran: Karaj | collected 2018-10 | reverse complement strand
CTTGCCGGCAAAGATACCTGCCTGAAGTTGGAACTCCAGCCGCCAATGCCCTTTCTTGGAGAGGGGCAGGACATAGCCTGCACCAATGCCGCCGCCGGCACCTTCGCCCACCCAACCTCTGTCTGCATCGAAGCAGAGGCCAAAGAGTGCGACATTGGCGTATGCCTGAACGTAGAAGCCCTTGAAGGCCGCGCCTTTTCCTTCCGGACGAACCTTGATGTTGCCGCCACGAAAGTAGTAACGCGTCTCAAGCTGATAGTTTCTTATCTGGAAGTACTTATGACCCCAATAGTTCTGCCACCAGGGGAAGTCGAATGAAGCTCCGTAAGTGAAGTGTCCTCGCAGAGGATAGTACTCCACTGAGACGTTTGGAATGGGGCACCAGCGGTTGTAACCGGCTGGCATATAGACACCATAGAAGAGCAGGTTGGTCTTGACCGACAGCAACTCTCGGCGCGGATAAAGCTCTACCCAAGTGTCTGGTTCAACGGGAGTAACGGGAGTAACAGGCTGGACGGAGTCAACTGGTTCTACAGGAACTATAGGTTCAATAGGCTCTATGGGTTCTATAGGTTCAGTCGGCTCGACGGGAGCCACAGGCTTCCGCTGGCAGACGATGACCATGCGGGCAGCACGAAGCGACGGGAAGTAGGTGACGAGCAAGCGGCGCCACAGACGTCCGCCATCAATGGTCTGCAAGGCCCTCTTCAGCTGGGCATACTGCTCGCGAGGCATATATTCGTCGAAAAGCTTTTTCACCTTTTCGCAGTCTGGGTCGCCGTCCTGGGTCATCCGTTTGTAGAGGTAGGTATAGTCCTCTGTCATTGTCTCGAGCACAAGGCTGTCGCCCTGCGGAATTTTCAGATAGTCAGCCACATAGTCATAGAGGGCACGTTGACGATGTTCACTAAGGAACTTGTTGAACTTGACCGGACCTTCCGGCGAGGCAGCACCACGCATCTTTACACAGACAACTTTCAGGCTGTCGCGGCTGATTCTGGGCAATACCGTTTCTTTCAGCTCCTTAAGTGTCTGGTCGTTGGCAGGCAAATCCCATTTCGACACCTTGAAGATGACGGAGGCTGCATATTGGTAGAAAAATTCGTCGCTGATGTCCACATCGTCGCCCTCGTCAATGAGGATGACGTAAGGATAGCGTGCATAGAACACAGAGTCGGGTTCTTCTTCTGTTTGAGTGCTCCAAACGTTCAAAGGGCAAATCAGGAAGAGGAAAAGGAACACCAGGGCCTCTATTCCGCATCTATGCAGAATGACCTGTTGCAAGTCGCGCAAAACGTTTCTTCCTATATTACCCTTTAAATACATAATTATATTTATGCACGCATATGCACACATTTGGATTGCAAAGGTACGACTTTTTATTGAATTATGAAACATTCTTATACATTTTTCCATTTACCCCCCCCCATTATTTAACATCGATTAACATTTTGCGGCTCAAATGCTTTGTTTTTGTGCATAAATTCGTCTTTTATCATGGAATCATGGTTGGGCCGGATTTTTACCCTTCAGAATGCATTTTAAGCAATATATTTGACCCCTACTCTACACTTTTCTTTTGTTTGCAGCCAGCGAGTCATTTTCTTCCCAAGAAATTTTCATTTTCTACCTACATACCTACATAAACAAGGTTTACGCATTGATGTTCAAATGTTTACAAGAAGACCCACCTACACAATTCCGCCATTTCTCCTTTTTATTGTTCAAAAACACTTCTGTTATCTGGCTTAATCGGGAAGGCAGAAACGCCTTTCAATTTTGTTTCCCCTGCGAAACAAAAAGTTTCCTTAGGGAAACAAAAAGTTTCGCAGGGGAAACAAAACACCTCTCCACTTTAAATTCAAACGCCCTCCACTTTGACTTCCCAATCAACTTCAAAAACGTCATTTTTGTCAACAGTTTTCGCAATAAAAGCACACAAACAATTCCACCAAATTTCACCTCATTTGCGTCACATTTTTCAATCTCGAAAAATTCTTTCCCATTTGTTTGCAAATGTGAAAGAATTGTTGTACCTTTGTGCCCGAAAAATACGAAACCGAAACATAAAATGGAAGAAATCGAAAAGAACACACAAGCATACAGCGCCTCGAACATACAGGTGCTTGAAGGACTTGAAGCAGTGCGCAAACGCCCAGCCATGTATATCGGCGACATCAGCGAGAAGGGCTTGCACCACCTCGTCTATGAAACTGTTGACAACTCCATCGACGAAGCCCTCGCCGGATATTGCACTCACATCGAGGTGACTATCAACGAGGACAACAGCATCACCGTGCAGGACAACGGTCGAGGCATACCTGTTGATATGCACGAGAAAGAGCACAAAAGTGCACTGGAAGTTGTAATGACAGTTCTGCACGCTGGCGGCAAGTTCGACAAGGGCAGCTACAAGGTCAGCGGCGGTCTGCACGGCGTAGGCGTAAGCTGTGTAAATGCACTTTCTTCCAAGATGATTAGCCAGGTCTATCGCGACGGCAAAATTTACCAGCAGGAATACAGCATCGGCAAGCCCGTGACAGGTGTAGAGGTCATTGGCACCACCGACCTGCGCGGCACACGCCAGCAGTTCTGGCCCGACAAAACCATATTCACGACCACTACATATAAATATGATATCCTCGCCAATCGTATGCGCGAACTGGCCTACCTCAATGCCGGTATCACCATCACACTGACCGACTTACGGCCAGACGAGGAAGGCAACACAAAGACCGAGAAGTTCCACAGCGAAGGCGGTTTGCGCGACTTTGTCCGCTACATCGACAGCAGCCGCACACACCTCTTTGACGATGTCATCTACCTCAACACCGAAAAGCAAGGCACACCCATCGAGGTGGCCATTATGTATAACACCGCCTACAGCGAGAACCTGCATTCCTACGTCAACAACATCAACACCATCGAGGGCGGCACACACCTTCAAGGCTTCCGTATGGCACTTACCCGTGTCCTGAAAAAGTACGCAGAAGAGAAGCACGAAAAGGAGCTGGAGAAGCTCGCAAAAAACAGCGTTGAGATTAGCGGCGAGGACTTCCGCGAAGGCCTGACCGCCGTCATTTCCATCAAGGTGGCTGAACCTCAGTTTGAGGGTCAGACGAAGACCAAGCTGGGCAACAGCGAAGTGGCTGGCGCCGTACAACAGGCTGTGGGCGAAGCTCTTACGAACTACCTCGAAGAGCATCCTCGCGAAGCCAAGCTTATTGTAGATAAGGTATTATTGGCAGCTCAGGCTCGTGTGGCAGCAAGGAAAGCCCGCGAGAATGTCCAGAGGAAAAGCCCGATGAGCGGCGGCGGACTGCCTGGCAAACTTGCCGATTGCTCGGACAAAGACCCGGCAAACGCAGAGCTATTCATCGTCGAGGGTGACTCCGCAGGCGGTTCCGCAAAACAAGGTCGTAACCGTCACTTCCAAGCTATTCTGCCCATCCGAGGCAAGATATTCAATGTGGAACGCGTAATGTGGAACAAAGCCTTCGAACACGAAGAGGTGAACAACATCATACAGGCCTTGGGCGTGAAGTTCGGCCTCAATCCCGACGACTATAAGGAAGCGAACTACGACAAGCTGCGTTACTACAAGACCATTATCATGACCGATGCCGATGTCGATGGTTCCCATATCGACACCCTGCTCATGACACTCTTCTTCCGCTATATGCCGCAGCTCATCAAGGATGGTCGTCTCTATATCGCCACACCCCCACTCTATCGCTGCACCTACGGCAAGGTTGAGGAGTATTGCTATGATGAAGACGCTCGTATCCGCTTCATTCAAACCTACTGCGACGGCGATGCCGACGACACGAAGCTCCACACCCAGCGCTACAAAGGTCTTGGTGAAATGAATCCCAAGCAGCTGTGGGAAACCACAATGGATCCCCAGCAGCGCCGCCTCAAGCAAGTCACCATCGAAGATGCCGCCGAAGCAGACTATGTCTTCTCCATGCTCATGGGCGAAGATGTAGGCCCCCGCAGAGAATTCATCGAGAAGAATGCAACCTTCGCGAACATAGATGCCTAGGATTATCTAGGAGAGCCTAGGCTTTCCTAGGACTTCCTAGGCACTCCTAGATAATCCTAGCAACTAAAAAAGGCCGCTCAAATGAGCGGCCTTGTCCGTTATAGCTAAAAGAATTGACTCGTTAACCAAGCTTCTGGATGTACTTTGCCAACTTCGACTTCAAGTTAGAAGCCTTGTTCTTGTGAATGACGTTGATCTTAGCAAGTTTGTCGAGCGCCTTCTGAACGCTGGGCAACATCTCTATTGCAGCGGCCTTGTCGGTCGTAGCACGAAGCTTGCGCACGGCATTACGCATGGTCTTGGCGTAATATCTGTTGTGGAGTCTTCTTTTCTCCTCCTGACGGATGCGCTTAAGTGATGATTTGTGATTAGCCATCTTTTATCTTATTTTCTTATTATCTTTCTCTTATTCTCTGTAGTCCCTAGGAGAGTCGAACTCCTCTTTAGAGAATGAAAATCTCTCGTCCTAACCGATAGACGAAGGGACCTTACCCTCGGCTTTCAGCCTGTGCTTTTGAGCATGGTGTCTCAATTGCGGGTGCAAAGGTATAACAATTTCTTAGACTGGCAAAATAATTTCAAGAAAAAATGTTGCTTTAACTTCATTTTTCCATGTTCTTGCTTCTTTAGTGCACTATTTTGACTAATTTTGTGCGCTACAGAAAACCATTCTTAACATAAAACGCTCCTCCCCATAGAGGGGGAGTTAGAGGGGGTCTATGCTCGAAACAACACAAGGAATCGTTCTGCATTATAACCGCTATGGCGACGATAGGGCCATCGTGGACATCTTTACGCTTTCGCACGGCAGCATCCAGTTTCTTGTACGCGACCGGCGCAACCAGCGCAAAGGAAGCCTCCAAACAACACTGCTTCGCCCACTCAACATCATAGAGTTAGTGTTCGACTACCGCCCGTCAGCATCGCTATACAAGATACAGGAATTACACATAGCCCATTGCTACACCTCCCTACCCTACGACCCCATCAAGGAGACTGTAGCCCTGTTCCTCTCGGAGTTCCTGCACAACGTTCTACGCAGCGAAGTGCAAAACGAAGAGCTATACCATTATATAATATATAGCCTCCAGTGGTTCGATGCCACCCACGAGGGAATCGCCAATTTCCATATTGCCTTTCTTATCCGCCTGACACACTATCTCGGCTTCTGGCCAAACATAAAGGGCAGGGAAACCCTGCCCTTCTTCGACCTTCGCGACGGTGTGGGAACAGAAGAAATGCCGTCGCACGGCCTTTTCCTTAAAGGGAATGAGGCAGCAATACTGCCTTTATTGCTCCGAATGAACCTGCGCAATATGCACAGCTTCCGGCTGACGCGCCAGCAAAGAGGACGCATCCTGGACGTGATGACACTCTACTACAAGATGCACGTGCCGGAATTCCGAGACCTGCGCTCGCTTGCCGTACTTCGGGAAGTGCTGGCGTAAGACTACAGATTGAAGGGAACCCCAATTGCCGGAGTCTCGGCTTCCGACATAGGATTGCTCTTCTTCTTGATGTTGTTTATCTCGTCCTTTGTTCGATTGTAGGCAGGACGAGCATCCACCGCCGTGATAACATCATCATTGTCGAGGTCCTCGTCTGTGAAGATGTAAGTGTTGTGGCGACGGCGACGCACCGGGGAACCCGTGGAAGAACCATAATAGATGCTTGCACGCTCCTCGTTGTAGTCCTCGCGCTCTTGGTCAACAGCCGTCTTCTCAAGCTCCTTCTGCTCCACCATACTCCGAACACCGGGCACGTTTTGCAAACCGAAACCTGTAGCGAGCAGCGTAATCTTCACCTTGTCGCCAAGCGAGCTATCGGTGGCCAAGCCCCACTTCACTTCCACATCCTTACGGAACCGACTCATAAAGTCATTCACCTCGTTCATCTCCTCCATCATCAGGTTACCCGTCTCGTTCTCACTACAGAAATTGATGTTGAGCAGAACTTTACGGGAGTTGAAGATGTCGTTGTTGTTGAGCAACGGACTGTTCAAAGCTTCCTGAATAGCCTTCGTGACACGATTCTCTCCCTCGCCAAAACCAGTACTCATAATGGCTACACCGCCATCCTTAAGCACTGTCGTTACATCTTGGAAATCAAGGTTGATGGTTCCGTGCATGGTGATAATCTCAGCAATGCTCTTGGCTGCTACGCTAAGCGTATCGTCGGCCTTTGCAAAGGCATTGATGACGGTCAACTCTGGATAAATCTCACGCAGACGCTCATTGTTGATGACGAGCAACGCATCCACATGCTTTGAAATCTCTTCCACGCCGTCAAGAGCCTGATTTATCTTTTTGTTACCTTCAAACTTGAAGGGGATGGTGACGATGCCGACAGTCAGGATGCCAGCATCCTTGGCACACTGCGCAATGACGGGTGCCGCACCGGTTCCAGTGCCTCCGCCCATGCCTGCCGTGATGAAGACCATGCGTGTACCATCGTTGAGCATCGTCTTGATGTCTTCGATGCTTTCTTCTGCTCGCTGCTTACCGATTACAGGATTGTTGCCTGCGCCAAGGCCATCCTTACCAAGCTGCAAGTGATTGGGGACAGGAGAGTCACTAAGTGCTTTCTTATCCGTGTTGCACACAACGTATGTCACGTCGTGTATGCCTTCGCGGTACATGTGATTGATGGCGTTGCCGCCACCACCGCCTACGCCCACCACCTTGATGATGCAAGGATTCTCTGTCTGGTGGAAATTGAATTTGATGCCTCCCATAGGCTGTATGTTCTTATCTTCTGCCATAGCTGTATCGATTTAGGGTGATATGTGTCATTATTTCTCGTCGTCGGTGTCTGCCTCGTCGGTAAGCATCCTCTCGAATGTCCTCCAGATTCGACGGATTGAGGATGGTTTCTTTGGTTTCTCTTCGTCTGGTGTTTCCTGAGTTTGAATTTCCACATCTTCTGGTTTGTCATCCCCCTGCGGATTCTCGAAATCAATAGTCACCTGCACAGGAGCCTCTGAGATTTCACCTACGCAATTCTCCTTGCCCGACAAGAGCAGGCCATAAAGCGTATAGAGACGATCCGGCTCACCAACCTGAAGCCCAAAGGAAATGGTAATGTTCTCGGGCAAACCCTTGGGAACGCGCACGTTGAAATCGCCGCCCGTCTGTCTGGCAAAAGCCTTGACAAGTTCGGGAACACGCGCTGCGCCACCAGTCACGACGAGGCCAGAAAGCAACTTGTCCTTGTAGGGTGAAATGCGATGGCAGACGTTTGCTATAATCTCTTCATAGCGTGCCTCGACAATCTCTTGAAGCTTCTCTTCATCTTCCGTGCGGTCGTGGCTCAGGCTTACCTTCTGGCCTGTTTTGTCTTCGCTATCAGAACGATAGGCTGTACCATACTTCTTCTTCAGCTCCTCTGCCTCATCTGCTTCAACCCTAAGACTGGTGATGTCACTCGTCACATTGGAACCGCCAAGCGGAATAACACAGAGATGACGCAGGATGTTGTTGGCATATACGCTAACTGTCGTCGTGTCGGCACCCATATCTACCAGCGCACAGCCAGAACGCTTCTCGTTAGCCGTCAACACAGCATTTGCCTCACACAATGGCGAGATAAATACTTCCTGAACTTCCAAGCCCGCGCCTGTCACACACTTGCGGATGTTCTCCTCCAATATCGGACGGGCTATGATATTGATGAAATTCGCCTCGATAGCATCCGCTTGCATACCCACAGGCTCCACGACACTACGGTTACCAATGGTGAACTCCTGCGGCACAACCTCCTTTATCTCAGCATTGGGATAAACCACACCGATGTTCGTGTCGTGCATCTTGTCAATTGTCTTGGGCGTAAGAAGTTCCAAACCATCGAATTGCAAAAGCACACGATTATGCACCGAGCGCAGCGACTGACCGCCCAACCCGATATAGACACTTTTGACTCTGACACCCAGCTTGTCGCTCAATTTGCTAACAACACGCGACAGGGCCTGTGTCGTCTTGTCGATGTTATCGATAACTCCCTTGCGAATCGTGTTTGGCGATTCTTCCTGTGCATAGGCAAGAACCTGCATACTGCCATCAGGTTCCCTCTTGCCTGCAATAGCACGTATAGCTGTTGATGCCAGCTCTACTGCAATGATAATGTCTTTTTCTGTTCCCATATTATTTAAGTTTTTAATGTTGGCTTTTCGTACATACAACTTGGCCGTCGTAGGCCAGACTGATGGTTCGGTATTTGTTCCAACCCACACGCTCCAGTCCTTCACGATAGAAGATGCGCAGACGGTTGAGTTTCTCATGGAAACCCGTAATGCTGCCCAACTCTATGACATGCTGTCCGACACGTGGGTACAGCTCTATCTCTTCAGGGCTGATGACGTGTATCTGTTCTATCTGTTCGCTCCAGAAGAGGTCATCGTGAATGAACTTTGCGAACTCTAGGAGATGCTCGGAAGCAAACATCTTAGTGATATTACCTGTTGCAACGCACAACTCGACGTTGAAGCTTGCCGTCGGCATCGTCAAACCCGTGCTGGAAAGATAATAGTCCTCCCCTTTCTGACTGATGATATGCAGCACGGGTTGTTGTGGCACGACTTTGATGCAAAGCTTGCCTACGGCATTATAGTAGCAAGAGGCACTCTCGATGTGCGACTCCTCGAGCATCAATTGTTCGATTTTCTCGAGATTAATATCTCTTATCTTCATCCCTTCAGGGGAAATCTTGTTCCGCGTCAAGATGGAACGTATATATTCGTCGGTTATGAAACCGTCAGGGATGCTGTCGATTATCTCAACATTCACTCCCTCGCAGATTCTATCCTCAACGTGTCCGCTAAACCTCCAAATGGCGAACACAAGATAGCCAACGACTGCTAAAAGCAGGAATATCTTAAATGCTATTTTCATGATAGGGGTTGAAGTATTTCGGTTATTTGTGAAACATAGTTTTCAATGTCGCCTGCCCCGAGGGTGACAAGCACGTCGAAGCCGCCTTGCCGCACCACATCGAGTATCTCGTCCTTGCAACACATCTGTCGTCTGACGCCAGGCTTGAGGTTGTCGTAGATGAGGGCGCTGGTCACGCCCGGGATAGGCAGCTCGCGTGCCGGATAGATGTCAACGATGCAGACATCATCAATCAGCGAGAGTGCATCAGCAAACTCGCGGTAGAAGTCTCGAGTGCGGGTATAGAGGTGTGGCTGGAAAATGGCTTTGATGCGACGGCCTTGGTAAAGCTCGCGCAAGCTCTCAAGGCTGCGGCGTATCTCTTCGGGATGGTGGGCATAATCGCTCAGATAGACCATGCGGTCTGTCTTGATGTGGAAGTCAAAGCGGCGGTCAACACCTCTGAAGGAAGCCATACCCTGACGTATCTCCTCTGCTGTGACGCCTGCTATCTGTGCCAATGCCATAGCAGCTATGCCATTCTCGATGTTGACACTTACAGGCACACCAAGCTCGATGCTAGGGATGTTGCCCAAAGGCGAAACGAAGTCGAAGGTAATGCGTCCGTTGCCGATGCAAACGTTCTCTGCATGGAAATCACCCTCCTCACGGCTATAAGTATAGACGGTAACACCTTCTTGCACATCGGCTTGCATCTTCAATCCTGTATGCATAACGAGGTAGCCGCCAGGGAGAATCAGGCTGCTGTACTTGCGGAAGCTTTCCAAGTAAGCCTCCTCTGTGCCGTAGATGTCGAGGTGGTCGGCATCGGTGGCGGTGATGACACTGGCGTAGGGAGTAAGATGATGGAAAGAGCGGTCGAACTCATCTGCTTCAATGACAACGAAAGGACTTTTCTGACTCAGGATGTAGTTTGTGCCATAGTTCTTGGTAATGCCGCCAAGGAAGGCGTTACAATCAACGTGGCTTTGGTGAAGCAAGTGTGCTGCCATGCTCGACGTAGTGGTCTTGCCGTGAGTGCCTGCTACACAGAGTCCCTTGAGGGCACGTGTCAGAGTGCCAAGCACTTGGGCACGCTTCTGAATCTCGAAGCCGTGCTCGCGGAAGAACGTCAGTTCGCCATGCTCCGCAGGAATGGCAGGTGTATAGACGACCAGCGTGTTCTCCTTGTCGCGGCACTTGGCAGGGATAAGCTCAACGTTGTCTTCATAGTGAACCAACGCACCTTCCTTCCGAAGCTGCTCCGTGAGGTCGCTCGGTGTCCTGTCATAGCCGGCGACAACAACACCACTGTTCAGGAAGTAGCGGGCAATGGCGCTCATGCCGATGCCACCGATGCCGACAAAATACACTGCCTTTATCTTCATTCTTGATTCCTTTCTTCTTTTCGTTATGACGTCATTACGTTATATCGTTATCACGACTTTTTGGAAGCCGCAAGCTTAATGACCTCTTCGGCAATGATGCGTGCCGAGTCGCGCAAGGCCATTGCTGCTGCATTCTTGCCAAGTTCCTGAAGCTTCTCCGTATCAGCAACCGTCTCCAAAGCAAGCGGGATGAGTTCCTCGGGAGCAACGGCATCGCGGACGAGCAAAGCGGCCTGTCTGTTGACGAGCGCCATTGCGTTGTGCGTCTGATGGTCTTCTGCCACGTTGGGACTTGGCACCAAGATGCTTGGCTTACCCAAGAGACAAAGCTCGCTGATGCTGCCTGCTCCGGCACGGCTAATGACAAGGTCTGCCAAATGGTAAGCCTGATCCATGCGGCTGATGAAGTCCGTGACAACGAGATTAGTTGGCTTGCCTTTCACGTCAAGCAGTTGCTCTATCTCCTTATTGTAGTAGCTTCCTGTCTGCCAGATGAACTGTACCGACGAGGCGGCAATGCGGGAGAGGTTTCGGAGAACGCTTTCATTCAAGGTTCGTGCGCCTAAACTGCCGCCCATAAGGAGAATGGTTGGCTTCGTTGGATTGAGGCCGAAGGCTGCGGCACACTCTTGTCGCGTCAGGGAGTCATTCAGGAGATTCTGCCTGACAGGGTTGCCCGTGAGCAGAATGCGGTCTTTCGGGAAGAAACGGTCCATGCCTTCGTAGGCCACACATATCTTGCTTGCCTTCTTTGCCAACGTCTTGTTGGTCAGGCCTGCAAAGCTGTTCTGCTCCTGAATAAGGCAGGGAATGCCCAGTTCGTAGGCCGCGTTGAGTGTTGCCGAGCTTGCATAGCCACCCACACCCACTGCCACATGGGGCTGGAAGTCGCGTAACGTCTGCTTGACCATGCGCTTGCTCTTCAGGAAGTCCATCAGGATGCTGATGTTGCCGGGCTTCCATAGAGGACGGAGCAAACCGCGTACAGGCAACCCGATTATCTCGTACCCAGCAGCCGGCACACGTTGCATCTCCATTCTACCCTCTGCCCCTACAAAGAGAATCTTCACATCGGGGTTTATCTCACGCAATGCCCCCGCGATGCTCACAGCAGGGAAGATGTGTCCACCCGTGCCTCCGCCACTTATTATGACTCTTAGTTCATCCATTTCTTGTCTTTTTATGACCTAATTAAGCTATACCGTTTTACGCCTCTATTCCCTTCGCTTCGTACTCCGGTTTGCGTTTTGCCGTGTGGCTCACGCTCAGTATCATGCCGATGTAGGTGCAAGTGATGAAGAGGCTCGTGCCGCCTCGACTGACGAGTGGCAAAGGTTGACCGGTGACAGGGAACGCTCCTACTGCCACCGCCATGTTCATCATGGCTTGCACGACAATCATCAAAGCCAGTCCCATCACCAGATAAGAGGGGAAGAGAGCCTTGCATTTCTGTGCTATACGAAGCGAGCGATACATGAGTATTAAGTAGAGGGCAAGCACCACAACGGCACCAATAAGCCCGAGTTCTTCTATGACTATGGCATATATGAAATCCGAGAAAGCCTGCGGAATAAAGTCGCGCTGACGACTATTGCCTGGGCCGCGTCCAATGATATTGCTCGTTGCGATTGCTACCTTTGCGTAAGCCTTCTGCGGGTTCTTCTGCGGGTTAAATTTACTGGGATCGGCAGGACGCTCCTCCTTATCAGTAATGCGATGTACCCATGTTGGCACTCGGTGGAGTATCTTAATCTTCGACTCACTCATTTGTGTGAGCGTAGTCTCGGGTATGGAATGAGCTACAGCAAACACGCTGCCAAGGCCAAGCGCTCCGATAAGAAGCGCTCCGATAAGTATCTTCTTGCGAACTTGGGCATAGAAGCAAATGCCGAATACCACTGTGACGATAATAAGGGCGGTAGAAGCATTCTCTGAGAAAATCAGAAAGGTGATGATGGCAGCCGCAAGCGCCACTATCTTGAACCCCATCATGCTGGCTCCCTTCTCGTCGCGGAGCGAGGAAAGGATAAAGCAACTGAAGCCAACGAGACTCAGTTTGGCAATCTCGCTGGGCTGGAAGCGTATGAAGCCAAATGATATCCAGCGGCCTGCATCGTTTGTCTTTTGGCCGATGAGCAGCACGGCAATAAGCAAGAATATCGACAGGAACATGCCTATGGTGCAGAACAGCTTGAAGTAGTTGCACGGGATGAAGTGTACCAACCAGGCGATGAAGATGCCCATCAGCATGAAGGAGCCGTGTTGCATGATTGGACCCCAGTATGCATCGGAGCCGAAGGTCATGCGAGAACTGGCGCTATACACCTCTATCAACGAGATGGCGCAAAGAATGATGAACACCGCCCAAATGCCAGGGTCGCCGTGTATCAAGGTCTTATTCTGGAGTTTATTCAGTTTCATTGTCGTTTTCTTTAAGGACTTTAGGGTCTTTAGGGACGTTAAGGACTTTTATGGTCTTATAGGTTTCTCACTTGTTGGCAGAACTGTTCGCCGCGGTCTTCCATATTCTTGAAGAGGTCGAAGCTGGCGCAGCAGGGGCTGAGCAACACCGTATAACCGGGTTTGGCCATTCGAGTGCAAGCAGCAACACAGTCCTTCATGTTGTTGGTGTCGGCCACAGGAATGCCCATTCCATCGAAAAATTCGTGCAGCTTTGTGTTGTCTGCTCCGAGATAGACGAGGCCGGCGCACTTCTTCTGCTCCAGCTCCTTGATGGCATTATAGTCATTGCCTTTGTCCTTGCCGCCGATG
>JAEEGL013619658.1_pt1 | contig 13070 bp, 11 predicted proteins | sample 9134231 | NCBI WGS metagenome assembly JAEEGL01 (sample SAMN16246548, study PRJNA631951) | gut metagenome | biome: gut microbiome; feature: rumen; material: fiber-attached | host: Bos | place: Iran: Karaj | collected 2018-10 | reverse complement strand
TGCATGCTATCGTTACTGCTCATAACAAGGGATTTGCAGAGAACATCTATCTCGATCCTCAGACAAGAACAAAGATCGAGGAGACAGGCGGAGCTAACCTCATCTTCACAGACGGTAAGGGCACATTGATCGTTCCTAAGTCAGGATCTATCCTTCCTTCCATCACAAGAAGATCACTCGTTTATGTTGCAGAGCACTACTGCGGCATGAAGATCGACGAGAGAGAAGTTACACTCGAGGAAGTAATGAGCGGTGCATTCACAGAGGGTGGTCTCTGCGGTACAGCTGCTGTTATCTCACCTCTCGGCAAGATCAACGATCACGGCAAGGAGTTCGAGTTCTCTAACGGCATGAGCGAGATGGGTCCTGTTATGACAAAGCTTCGTGAGACATTGACAGGTATCCAGATGGGTACAGTTGAAGCACCTGAGGGCTGGATCGTAGAGATCGAAGTTTGATAGATATGTGTAAAGTTACTGTATTCATTGCTGATGGAACAGAAGAGGTCGAGTGCCTTACGATCGTAGATCTTCTGAGGCGCGCAGGTGTCGAGGTTCGTCTGGTTTCCATAATGGAAACCGAGAAGATCGTAAGCTCACATAAGGTTACGATCATCGCTGACGGACAGTTCGATACTGAGGACTATTCTGATTCTGATATGCTCTTTATTCCTGGCGGCATGCCGGGCGTTACTAATATGCTCGCGCATGAAGGTCTTAAGGAACTGATCGGGAAGTTCGCATCTTCGGGCAAGAGGCTAGGAGCAGTCTGCGCCGGACCTTCCGTATTAGGTCAGGCGGGAGTTCTCGAGGGCAAGAAGGCTACATGCTTCCCCGGCTGGGAAGACAAACTCAACTGCGGTGAATATACGGGCGCGCTGGTCGAGACCGACGGCCTGATTATAACAGGAAGAGGCTTGGGAGCGTGTATCGATGAAGGTCTTGAGCTCATTAGGATACTCAAAGGCGATGAAGCCGCTGCGGATATCAAGCGAAGGATACAGCATCCGGAAACTGTCTGATTTCTGTTAATGATTAAAGGGCTGTCCCGTTGATCCGGGGCGGCCCTTTTTTGATGGTTCACTTCAGTTCAGCCTTGCAAAGTTCGCACAGATCCTCGCCGTCTTCGAGAGGAAGTCCGCATCTGGGGCAGTAACGGATTGCAGTATCGGAAGTGTTCTGTGTGAACTCCGACTCATAATCCCAGCCGCCGGTCCTGAAGCTCAAGACATCCTTCTCGATCTGGTCATGAACCCAGTCCTTGTGAAGTCTGTCGAGCCTTGAAGCTTTCTTGAAAGCCTTCTTCTCGAATGCGGTTCCGATGACTGCCCAGGAGAGGATAGCTACAAGAATCAGATTCGCGATGATGAATATCGTCCAGGAACTGTAGTCTGTTCTGAAAGCCACGCCTCTGCCGTTGATGATATGTGTCACACCTGATCCCTGCATGGCGGGTCCGCTCAGGAAGAGATCGATTATGATCCACAATACTATGAGAGCAAGGAAGGTCATCTTCATGCTCTTGGTGAATCTGAATGCGGCGGGGATCTTGTTGAATTCCTCGTTATATGTCTTCTCGAAAAATGTATCTATCATGGTCTTGCCCTCCCTTGTGATGATGATTTATTATCACTGCGGGAAGCTTCCGAACCAATGGTTAATAGTGCCGCGATATGTCGCATAAGCAACACTTGGAAGGGCTGGTGTTGATTATAAAGAAGAAATAAACCTGCCGAAAGCTTCTTGCCCCTTGTCATCTCTCTTATAGACGCCTGCGCACTCGAGGATCTCGGAGAATGCTACGCCGGTTTCTTCCTTGATAACTGCGAGGGCTTCTTCGGAAGAAGAATCAGATCCAAGACGGGGCAATACCTTGGTATTAACCCATTCAGCATGCTTGGAAAGAGACTCGTCAGAAGACAGATCCGCATGAGAAGCAATCGCGTCTGCAAGATCAGTAAGTTCCTTCTTAAGTCTTGAAGGAAGGATGGCAAGACCCATGACTTCGATGAGTCCGATATTCTCTTTCTTAAGGTGGTGATATTCCTGATGAGGATGATATACACCGAGAGGATGTTCGTCGGTCGTGATGTTGTTGCGAAGGACGAGATCAAGCTCGAACTTTCCGTCCTTATTCATCCTCGCGATAGGCGTGATCGTGTTGTGAGGAACGCCGTCAGTCTCTGCGAATATGAACGCATCTTCATCGGTGTAAGATCTCCATGAAGCGAGGATCTTATCCGACAGATCAGCCATGCGTGAAGCGTCAGTTCCTGTAAGTCTTATTACTGACATCGGCCACTTGATAATGCCTGCTGTTATATCTTCATAACCAGGGATAACAAACGTCTTCTCATACTTCGCTCTTGCCATCGGGAATGTATAACATCCGCCCTGAAAATGATCGTGCGACAGGATAGATCCGCCTACGATCGGAAGGTCGGCATTCGAGCCTACGATGTAGTGAGGGAACTGCTCGACAAAAGACAACAGCTTCACAAAAGTCGAACGGTTGATCACCATCGGAATATGTTCTTTATTAAACACGATGCAGTGCTCGTTATAGTAGACATAAGGTGAATACTGCAAGTAATAAGCATCCCCGTCGAGCGTAATCGGAATGATGCGGTGATTCTGTCTTGCGGGGTGTGTCATGGTTCCTGCGAATCCTTCATTCTCCACGCATAGCAGACACTTCGGATACGAAGTGGACTTGGCTTTACCCGCGGCCGCGATGTCACGAGGATCCTTCTCAGGCTTACTTAGATTGATCGTGATATCGATGTCGCCGTATTCGGTGGAGGCATTCCACTTAATGTCCTTCGCTATCCTGTCCGTTCTGATGTAATTGGTGTCGCGGCTGAATGTGTAATACCAGTCCGTTGCATCTTCGGCGGACTTCGCACGCAGCGTCTCGAACGTATTGATCACATAAGAGGGAGGAGGAGTCAGAAGTCCCATGAGCTTTGTATCATAGAGATCCTTCTGCACATTTGTAAGGTCTCCCTTAAGTGCGATGAAGTCTTCTAATATCAGATGAAGCTTGCGAGGAACGATCTGCTCTTCGGGTGCTGTGTACTCATCAAGCCCGAGTTCCTCAACAAGTCTGTTGATCGTATATACTCTGTCGAGTTCGTCTGTAAGCCCCCTGTCAATTCCGTAATTGACAAGCTCCGTTATAAGGTAGTTATAGTCTTTCATGATACGCCCCCTGATGTATCAGATTACTTTAATGCCGCCGTATTTTCTTATCTTAAGGATGTCGCATGATCCTTCGCCGAAGACCGAATCCATTACCCTGCGGTAGTTATCCGCGTTGTCGTTCTTCACGAATGCCTGTATCGTTCCCGCGAAGCCTCCGCCGTGAACGCGTGCAACTTCTTCGTTAGTGAGCACGGATTCGCTGACTGCAAGAGCTATCGAGATGTTCTGTGTTTTCACGTCGTTGTTGGTGTATATGTTCTGAAGATATTTGAAAGACGAGTTGCCGGATTCCCTTACAAGCTTAAGGAACTCCCACAGGTCGCCGTGCTGCAAAGCATCGGATTCCTGTCCGGCACGCTTGGTCTCTTCTACAAAATGCATCGCGCGTAAGACAGCTCTGTCGCCAAGCTCGGCGCGCAGGGTGGTGATGTTGCTTAGGATGTCGTCCATGCTAACGGGACGCAGCACGTCGTGGCCGAGAAGCTTCGCGACCGCGATCATCTCTGAAGGCACCGCAGCGTACTCGTCCGTGAGGTTGCTGTGTGAGCCCTTGGTGTTCGTGATGCAGAGGCAGTAGCCTGTCTTCGAGAAGTCGAACTCGATGCGCTCCACCTCAGGGTTGTCGGGGAACTTGAAGTCGATGTGTACCATGTTGCCCACGGAGCACGCCATCTGGTCCATGAGGCCGCAGGGCTTGCCGAAGTACACGTTCTCGGCGTACTGGCCTGCTTTCGCGATGGTTACGGGGTCGATCTTCATGTCGTTAAAAAGGCCGGATACGACCGTGCCGATGAGTGTCTCGAAAGCAGCGGAAGAGGAGATGCCTGCGCCCACGAGAACGTCGCTCGTAACGTAAGCATCGAAGCCGCCGATCTTGTATCCCTGGGAAGAGAGCGTCGCCAGCACGCCCTTGATGAGCGCTACCGTCGAGCCCTTCTCGTTCTCGCGTAAAGCGAGGTCGGTTATGTCGATGATGTTAGGTCTGAATGTGCCGGAGATGAGCCTTACCGCGCTGCTGTCGGTCTTGCGCACAACAGCGATCGCGTCACGGTTGATGGACGCCGCGAGAACCTCGCCGTGCTGGTGGTCTGTGTGGTTGCCGCCGATCTCGGTCCTGCCGGGAGCAGAGTAGATCTCGATGCTGCCGCCTTCTCCGAAGTTCTCCTCGAAAAGCTTGACCGCAGCTTCGTATCTCGCCGGCTGTTTAGCAGCCCACGCGGGATCGACGTATATATCGTTGAAATCAATACCGGAAAGGTCTGTCTTAATGCTCATGAGGTGTCCCTCCTTGCGATAATTCGATTATACGGCAAGTTTAGTAAAACGTCAATAGATATTACTAAACATTTACTAAATACTGCTGACAAACTGCGCCCAAGCTGATAAAATACTTATATGGTTACGATTAAAGACATAGCTAATGAATGCGGTGTTTCTCCTGCGTCGGTATCGAGGATACTTAACAACGACAGTACGCTTAAGGTGACTGAAGATACCCGTAAGAAGGTCTTCGAGACTGCCTCGAGATTAGGCTATGTGAAGCGAAACAGATCCAAGAGTAAAGCAGCATTTAAGCTCGGTATTCTGCAGTGGTTCTCCGCCCAGCAGGAACTTGAGGATGAGTACTACCTCAAGGTGCGTAAGGGTGTAGAGGATTTCTGCGTGAAGAATTCCATCCAGATCGCAAGAGCTTACCGCACTGACCTCGATTACAAGGAGACATTGAAGGACTGTAACGGTCTTGTCTGCGTAGGTAAGTTCGCGAGGGAAGATGCCACGGATCTTGTAGAGTTCAATAACAATATCGTATTCCTTGATATGAAGACCGAGCATCCTGAAGTAACAACGCTCACAGTCGATCTTTATACAGCTACCAAGGAAGCACTCGAATATCTTAAGTCACTCGGACACAAGAAGATCGCTTATCTCGGAGGCATCGAGTATGCATCCGGATCAGAGGTCGTTACCGATGACAGAAGACTTGCGTACGTTCTGTTCATGAGACAGAACCAGATCCCTTATGAGGATCTTATAAAAGAAGCTGAATATACTACTCCTTCAGGATATCAGATGATGAGCGAGATGCTCGAAGGAGATGTGATCCCCACTGCAGTATATGCAGCATCGGATGCCATCGCTATCGGAGCTATCAAGGCTATCAAAGAGAAGGGACTTCGTATCCCGGAAGATATCTCTATTATCGGATTCAATGACAACGATATGAGCGAGTTCACGGAGCCTCCGCTTACGACTATGCATGCACCTTCCTACGATATGGGACAGCACGGTGCGAACCTCGTATATGTGGCAGGCAACCTCGACATCAAGACTCCGCTCAAGGTCATGATCCCCTGTACTATGGTAAAGCGCAGTTCATGCGCAGAAGCTAAGCAGTAAGAGTCTCTCGTTACAACTTACCTGATTGAAGTGTACACGTGGCGCGTGTATGATCTGGTCATGATCAATAATACTGCTAGCCTTGACGATCTGAAGGTTCCGCCGGGCAATCATCTTGAGCCTCTGACTGGAGATAGAAAAGGACAACACAGTATCGAATATGCTTTAAGGTTGATGGTAATGACTTTAAGGATGTTGAGATAGTAGATTACCACTAAGCTGATGGAGGGGAAATTAATATGGATATGTATATATCAACACCTAAGGTAAGTGAGATCCTTGTGGAAGAATTCATGGATCCTATGGGTTTATCAGCATATAAGCTTGCACAGGAGATCCATGTTCCTGTATCACGAATACAAGATATTATTCATGACAGACGGAAGATAACGGCAGATACATCACTTCGTCTTGCCCGTTTCTTCGGAGTATCGGACAGGTATTTTCTTGACATACAGAACGACATAGACCTCAGAGAACTTAAGATTCAGATGAACGAGGAGATACAATCGATCAAACCATATAATCAAGCCGTTTAAGATAGAAGCCTGCGGGAATGCCTGCAGGTTTTATTTTTGATAACAGGTTAGCAGAAGCAACGAATAACAACTCCAAATGCTGTCCCGGATTAACGTGATGAACGTGTAAGTGAGTTGTCGCGTTAATTCTTTGTGAACAGTAATTATGGATTCATGCTATTCCAAAAGAACCGTAATAAAATGTAGTTGTGACACAGTTTCATATCGTCATAGGATGTCTGACGTTTGGTAAAAACGCCGGTCTCTTTCCATCATCCTTTGACGGAATTGTGTCGCAGCAATCGAGGCTGACGGTTTCGGTGCGGTAGCTTCGGTTGCCGCACTTATTTATTGTGGAGGTGTTGATATGACTACTAAAAGAATACTATCTTTTGTTCTTGCCAGTACAGTACTATTGCATCTATGTGGATGTGCATTGTTTGAAGATAAGCCTGATTTGTCAGAAGAGCACTTCATTGAAGCTCTGCAGAGTATAGGTGCGACTGAGATTAGAAAAGCAGATATTCACAACACAAATGTAACTATTCCATTACAATTAGATGGTGTCGGTTATTACTACAAAGTGGATTCAGATGATCCCTTCAGCGGAGGCTCAATTGGATTTGAAACAGAGCTGGAAGCACATCTGCCATTTCCCGATGAATATAGCAATTATAGCAATGAGTTAATTGAGAGTAATCCAATTGATATGGTTTATTATCGTAGTAATTGTACCTATCAAGAAGGTGAGAATATTCCTGGTAATTACGTGATAAATGCACGTCATATTTCATTTGATGATGGTAATGATGTTGAAGTCTTTTATAGTATGTTGATAGATAAAATGATGGACGAATATGTGATTGGTCCTAAGAGATATACAGATTATGACTTGGCGGAGGAATTACGAGAGGAGATAAATAACAATTCAGACAATCATTTCTTGATTCATTTTGTTTATCCTTATGGATTACAAAGAAGAGATTCTCTGTATATATGCTACCGTTCAAACAACGATGTTATATTATTAAGTTTGAATTCGAAACTAAATGAAGCAAATTGTGATTACATCTATGATGATGCACTAGAAGAATTGACAGGTTTGTGTAATGCACTAGGGGTTGCAGATCCGGAAAATGATAGTGCTCTTATTGATGTGAATGTGCGTCAAAGATCGAATATGCATATGCGAAGTGTGTCTATTCCGGATGGAGTTCTGTATATAGCGGACGGATCTTTTAGTAATGAGTATTTTGACGATATGGAATTAGCTATAACGAACATATCTATCCCTGATAGTGTAACAGAAATTGGAGAGCATGCTTTTTGGGGACTTCATTATTTAACAACTATTGATATGTCTAGTAATGTGAACACTATCGGAGATGGTGCTTTTTCGAATTGTTCTTCTCTTTCTTCTATAGAACTTCCTGACAGTTTGTCTAGTATAGGTGCTGGCGCTTTCAAGAACTGTACGTCCTTAACGGATATTATAATACCGAATAATGTTAGTGTTATTGAATATGAAACGTTTTCGGGCTGTTCTTCACTAACAACTATTATTCTCCCTGATAGATTAACCGATGTTGAGATGTGGGCTTTTAGAAATTGTACTTCCTTGGAGTCAATCAACGGAATGAATCCGGTTGAATGGGCTGAGGCTAACGGATTTGATCCCGCTAATATTGGTTTGATCTGATGGGGATTGTCATTAATGATTAGTTGTAGATAACAAAGAATCGAAGGAGGTGTTAGCGATGCTGCGAAGATGGCAAATAGCTATAACTATTATTTCTTTATCATTAATAGTATGCACATCATGTGCACAAGATGATTCAATCGAATCGGAAGAAGTCGAATCTACAATAACGGAATCTGTTCGCCCGACTGAAACTGTAAATAAACCTGCTGAGGATGATCATAGATTAGTTGTTGAATCATCAGAAGCACTAATCTCTGAAACAGAAGTCACAGAGTATGATCCTTATGTGATTGACGGGATAAGGATAAAGACCGAAGAAGAGATTGAAAATGATCTAATCAATCATCAGGATTTCTTCCCTTATCAGCCGGTTGCCATTAATAATCTGGAAATTACAAGGAGACAGACTAATACAGAGTCGATGACGGATAATGTCTGGATTTCAGCATCGGTCTCTAATGAAAATATAGATTGCGTTATTCAATATGAGCTTAACTATAATATGTATAATAGCGGGTGGATTCTTGATGCTGTTTCTCCTTATGAAAGAAGCACTTGGAGTATTATACCTTTACAAGGTCCTTCGTATGAGCTGGCCTTTAGTGCTCTGCAAGATGTTCTGGCTCAAGCAAACCATATAGCTAGTACGGGCGGAATAATGGTCGGACAATCAGCATACAATTACATTGATAGTAATTGTGAGTTTACAGAGGATAGTGCTACTTATTATTTTACACGCCATGATGATTTTGACTATGCGTCAATGGATATTACGGATGCTTTGTATTTTTCTTTTGATGTGACAACTATTGAGTGGGTATACAACAACCGGATCGAATGGGGAACTAGTAGCGATGTTGTTTGGAATTTAGGGGGCAATTATACTTACCCTGGATCATATGCTTATAGTTATTCGATGACTATAACGCAGATTGACAACCAGACCGCTCATGTTACGGTTTATGAAACAGATAACTATTCTGGTGCGGTTTCGGTAGTTGTTGATCAAGATGAATCTCTAGTTCTCCCTGGGGTTAACGATTATCCTAATCGAATTGTATTATCGCCGGTTCAAGTTCAATACAATTACTGGATGTTCACTCGATCATAAGTTTCAGATAATTAGTGTTGCCTTTTTATCCTTATTCACTGCAATGAAGGATGGTATAAGTTTAAGAGATGTACCGTTCTGTGAAATCGTATTATTAGCTATCTGTATCGGTGTCACGAGACGTAGGTGCTCGAATGCGAATTAATGGTGATTATGAAGGGAAAGCATCATTCAGTTTAATCACAAAGGAATTATAAGGCTTAGATGAGCTGATTAGTTTAATTATGAGGATTATTATGAAGAACAAAGAAGTAGTTTTAATACTTTTAGTAGCGATGCTGCTGACGGCTTGCAATAAAGTGGATAACGAGAGAAGTACAAGATCAAGTCTCGATTATGAGGGATTTGATAAGACTGATTATTTAGAGGTCGAATCAAGTGTTTCAACCGAGGAATCGGAAGAAACAAGTACTTCTGCAACTGGAATGGGGGTAGAAACGATAATTGAAGTACCAGATGATGCGGATGAAAACGGTTGCTATGCTGTTGTCGTTGACTACTATGGCAATTCAGGATGGTACTACTACGGTAATGTGAGTGATATCTCTGACGAGTTGATAGGCGGCGACTACGTTGGTGTTCGACCTGCTATATATTTGAGTGTTGATTAATCATAGTTCTTATAGCTGAGTATAGAGAGGCATAGAATGGGTTCTAGAAAAAAATATAAAGGGGTTAGTAAAAAGAGTTCCACTAATACGAAGATGATAATTCTCATCTCAGTGGTTGTTTTTGTGATTGTATCAGTATCTTTTATCCTCTTAGACTATTTTTCTATAGTCAATTCTCCTTTGGTTGATAGATTATTCGATTTGCTTGGGGTTGAGAAACATCAATCTCAGCAGGGTGAAATACAGATGCGAGAATGGTCAAATCCTGACGTCCCCGATGAGTATGTGAATGACTATATAGATGCCGAGACATATTTCGAAGATAATGGCGAGATAGTTTCTGTTGTTAGTGTTGATGATTCTGAAAGTGTTTTTGCTGAAAATGAAGTAATAAGCTATTTAGGTAATAAGGGCTTTGGCGATTTAACAATATATGCTAATTATTCTTTGTCCGGAGACTATTATTCAGAAGTTAGCATTAATGATTCAAGTGATGAGATGCATCCATCATACGAAACATATTATGTAAATTCTAGTAATGAAATGTGGACTATTCTTGTAATTAACGGATCAATAATGGCATATCCTGTTTCTTATAACTATCAATACTCTGAAACTGTGGTTCCTGTTATGTTTTCTGAAACCGAAGAGATTGTTAGTTATGATAGCGCAACAAATTGTTTCTTTAGAACCATCCCCGATGACGATGTAATGGATGTTCGCGTCGTTGATTCTATTGATTCGGAATTGTTGGAGCAGATGACTGTGGAGGTAATAGCTAATGGGTAGGTATAGATTAGATACTAGATTGCTTGCCATATGTGTCATTTCTTCGATTTTGTGTATTGTTTTTACTCCATACTATAGTCGAGCCGCCTTAATGGACATGCAAAATAGATTAATAGTATCTCTAGGAGACTCATATTCTTCTGGAGAGGGAATTGAACCGTTCTACGGTCAAATGCTCGATGTATCTTCAAAAGTACATAATCAAGATTGGTTAGCTCATAGGTCTCAAGAATCGTGGCCGGGAAGATTAAGTCTGCCTTCGATTGGAAACATGAAGAATAATCGCGGTACTAACTGGTATTTTGTTGCATCATCAGGCGCTCGAGTAATTGATTTATATGAAGGGCAGGAGAAAGTCTATTCACAAGGGTGGTATCAAGGAACTGAGTATATTGCTCCACAGCTCAATGTGTTTGATGAACTTGATGGAAGAATACCTGATTATGTAACCATGACCCTTGGGGGAAATGATGCTGATTTTGTGGGTATTCTTGAATCCGCAGTATTGACTCCCAATTATTGTTCTCCTAACAAGCTAAGCGATAAGTTGAATAATGTGTGGAAAGAGTTTTTTCGAGATAATGGGATTTCAGATAGGCTCTACCAAGCATATAACGAGATTAATAATTGTACGAATAGTCAGTCATGTATTATTGTTGCAGGATATCCACTACTTATCAATTCAAACGGTGATACGTGGTTTTTTAGTTCTGATGAGTCGAATCTGATAAATCAAAATGTTCATGTTTTCAATTGTGAAATACGCAATATTGTTGAGACTTGTCGTTCAGAAGGTATGAATATCCATTTTGTTTCTGTTGAGAGGGCATTCAATGGACATGAGGCTTATACGCGTGATCCATATATTAATGGGATTATAATTGGTCCGCAAGCCCAAGATATTGATGATAGATTGTTTTCGACACCAGCCAGTGCATATTCTATGCATCCCAATTATGATGGTTCATGCGCTTATGCTGCTTGTGTGCAAGCAAAGATTAATGAGATCGAAGCTATGAGTCGTTCTGACTCAAGTTATGGGACTTCAGACTCGACAATTCAAACTGCTGTTACCGGTCTAACTGAGGATCAAGCGTTGCTGGCTTTGCAAAACTATCTTATTGATTATTATGGACAAGACTTCCTTGATGATTATGCTCCAGAAAGCATGGGTATGGGATTGAGTTATTTAGGATCAGGCGGAGGCGTATTTGCATTTAATTTTGCCACGTTGACTGGCGCTACGACTATATACTCGATAGATATAGATAATGGTGTTGCCCGTGGAGCCAATTATGACAGCATGGATGGACTATCTAGTACATATTATTGTTTTAATGCATATGATTATCTTGACGGTTATGCTGTGGATAGCGTTGCCTTACAGAATGATGCTCTATTTGCTAATGACGAAGAAGTATATTCTTATGTAATGCAGGCTATTGATGCCAACGAAAGTGTTTATCCGGGGTCGCAGTACTGCATCCAGAGTTGTATGGTTGGCGGTTACGACGGAGATGATTATTTGATGCTGATTATTGAAATTCCAGGAGAAGCAGCGGTTGCTTATTTAATAGATGATTATGGCTTGGCTAGGATTCGAACACCGGATTACTATGAATTAGTAACATATGATGTGATTAGCACATATCCGTGTCTTTTACCCGTATGTATGTATCCGGTACAGATCAATTTGCCCGATGGCAGCTATTCCGGAGAGGTTATAGCTGTGAGTGATGATGGAATGTATATAGTTGCTGTGATTGGTGAGTATATTATCGTACCCAACGATGAGATTAACGCAATGCAATCCGGTGATTCGATTCAAGTTGGAACAGTTACAATTGAGTATGACAGGATTGATTATGACTACTATTGGGGTGATGCACCTTACACTGATTGCTCAATGTTGTACTCCTATTTACGGGGAAGACCATACTTAACAAATATGTGTACTTGTGAGCTAAGAGTTGGTGAGGCGATTCAATTTCAGAACACAGAAGATCCATCATATTTCATTTATGATGTGAATGGGTATAACGCATATCTTTCAGAACGAGGTGTAACTGGAAATCAATTCCTTGATTCTACTTCTTGGTATTTTATCCAGTATGAGATGGCATCACAATATTCATATTATCGAGGTACTAATCATTCTAATGGATATTACTTGATCTATGCACCATTAGATTCGTTTGTGGTTGTTGATAATGAGATTGTTGAGATGAGCTTTTCTTGGCATTGATACCACTCTTTTAGAATTGTAACGGCTCGGTTGATTTAGGTAAGTTTGAAGTAACTGATGGCATCAACAACTATAAGAAAATGTGGGTAAGGATAAAGGATTAACCCATACTCATGCGCACATTGCACAACAGAAGGAAACTGATTTTGTGAAATCAGTTTCCTTTTTGTTTGGAGCGAAGGTGTTATCATACACTTAAGGAAACCCAAATCATAAAATCAGTTTCCAAAGGAGCGGATCATGGACCAGGATATGAAGATTAAGATCCTCAAGGCAACCATCACGGTCTTCAACAAGAAAGGCCTAAAGCTCACTATGGATGATATAGCCGAGCAGATGGGTATATCCAAGAAGACGATCTATAAGCACTACGACAGTAAAGAAGAGATCTTCGACCAGATCGTCGATTACATCTTCGATGACATTAAGAGGAGAGAGCAGGAGATCCTCGACGAAGAAGGACTCGAACTCGAGGACAGGGTAAGAAAACTCCT
>JAEEGL012938626.1_pt1 | contig 13070 bp, 12 predicted proteins | sample 9134231 | NCBI WGS metagenome assembly JAEEGL01 (sample SAMN16246548, study PRJNA631951) | gut metagenome | biome: gut microbiome; feature: rumen; material: fiber-attached | host: Bos | place: Iran: Karaj | collected 2018-10 | reverse complement strand
GGCACATCGCTGAAGAGTTTCTGCATTTCTTCCGTCGTCTTGAACCATTCCTGCTTGGAGTAAACCATGCGGGTGGGGTCGTCAAGGTCGCGACCTGTGCCCAGGCAGATTAGTACGTCGTGGGCTTCAGCGTCGTCCTCGTCCACAAAATGGCAGTCGTTGGTGCAAACCACCTTCACGTCGTGCTTCTTGGCAAGTTCCAAGATGACCTTGTTCACCTCCTGTTGGATGGGGTAGGTCTCGCGGTTGGCTACGATGTTGGGATTGGTTACCGGGTGGCGCTGTATCTCGAGGTAGTAGTCCTCGCCAAAGATACTTTTGTACCACTCGATAGTTTTCTCCGCGCCCTCGATATCGCCGGCATGTATCTTGCGAGGTACTTCGCCCGCCAGACAGGCAGAGCAAATGATGAGGCCCTCGTGGTAGAGTTCAAGGTCCTTGTGGTCGGTGCGCGGACGATTGTAAAAGCCGTCCACCCACGAACGCGACACCAGTTTGATGAGGTTCTTGTATCCCACCTGGTTCTTTGCCAGTACGATAAGGTGGTAGCGCTGCGAGTCATACTCCTTCTCCTTCTGCTCCTTGTCGCGTGCCGCCACATACATCTCGCACCCCACAATGGGCTTGAAGGGAGGCAGTTCCTGCTCCTTGCGCTCCTTGTTCATCTTCTTCACGCTGTTCACAAACTCCTTGATGCCCATCATGTTACCGTGGTCGGTGATGGCCATTCCTGGCATGCCGTCGGCGACAGCCTTCTTCAGCAGTTTACTGATGCTGGCCTGGCCGTCGAGGAGGGAATACTGCGTGTGGACGTGAAGATGAACGAACTGCGACATATATATAAAATGTAAAAGGTGGGATAAAAAAGTTTTGGGGTATAAAGGTACACTTCTTTTGTGAAATAACCAACCCTTGCCGCCCATTTTTTTTACATTGTCTTGAAAAGATATTTTTCTTCCCGTTTATTTGTACAAGTAAATGAAAAACCTTAACTTTGCCTTTAACTGGAGACGAAAGTCTCCCTATGAATTATGGCTGAATGGGTAAAAGACTAAGAAAGCTACGCAAATTACGTATTCATCGTGAGGGAGTGCACATCCTTCTCTTCTCCGCAGTTGCTATGGCAATATTGTGCGGTGCGGTGCTATATACTTTTCCGTACAAGACACCGTTCATCGTCATTACGGTGCTATGCGTCACGATATACCTGCTGATGCTTAACTTCTTCCGCTGCCCAATCCGCGAGTATGAGGACAGTACGGAAGGTGTGGTCATTGCACCTGCCGATGGTAGGGTGGTGGTCATAGAGGAAGTGGAGGAGAACGAATACTTCCACGACCGCCGATTGCAGATAAGCATCTTCATGAGCATCTTCAATGTTCATGCCAACTGGATACCTGTTGATGGACGTGTGAAAATGGTGCGCCACCACGATGGCAACTATCATGCTGCGTGGTTGCCCAAGGCCAGCATCGAGAACGAACGCAGTACGGTGGTCATCACCACCCCCGAGGGTGAGGAGATTCTTACCCGTCAGATAGCCGGAGCCATTGCGCGTCGCGTGGTGACCTACCTGGAGGAGGGGATGGATTACGAGATTGACGACCACATGGGATTCATCAAGTTTGGTTCTCGTGTCGATGTCTTCTTGCCGCTGGGTAGCGAGGTTTGCGTTCAACTGGGGCAAAAGACCACGGGCAACGAAACTGTAATAGCAAGATTATAAGCCCCACCCCCAAACCCCTCCCGAGTGAGGGGAGTAGATAGGCTAAACTTTCAATTTCAATTCTGCATACCGATATTTATGGATAACAACAATACACAATACGCTAAAGAAAATACGCCCTCCCCTCGGGGAGGGAACGGGGTAGGGGCCTTGATAAATCTTCCCAACACACTCACCTGCTGCAACCTCATCTGCGGTTGTATGGCCACAGGCGCTGCATTCCACCAGCACTATGTCTGGGCCCTGCTGATGATTATCTTTGGAGCTGTGTTTGATTTCTTCGACGGAATGGTGGCTCGTGCGCTTCACATCTCGTCGCCCATCGGCAAGGAACTCGACTCTCTGGCCGATGTCGTCACCTTTGGTGTGGCTCCCTCCACTGTCATCTTTGCCCTCTTCTGCGAGGCTCATTGTCCCGAGATACTTCTCCCCATTCGCGCCTATCTTCCCTATCTGGCCTTCCTGATGGCGGCGTTCTCGGCATTGCGACTGGCCAAGTTCAATCTTGATACAAGGCAGACTACCTCGTTCATCGGGCTTCCCACACCAGCCAATGCGCTCTTCTGGGCATCGCTTGCGGTGGGGCAACACGCGTTCCTCGTTTCCTTGAAGTTCAACGTCGTGTTCCTCTTCCTCTTCATGCTCTTGTCGTGCTTCCTGCTCATAGCGGAAATTCCCCTCTTCTCCCTAAAGTTCAAGAACTTCACCTTCGGAGATAACCGCACGCAATACGTTTTCCTCCTGGGGTGCCTCCTGTGCTTGCCCTTGGGATGGAGCAGCATTGCCGCCATGATTGTATGGTACTTGGCCCTCTCTGTTGCGGTCAATGCCCAAAATCGTCGTAAGGCATGAACATACTGGGTTGCTTGCTTTCCCTGCTTCTGGTAGGTTTCTTCCTCGTCATCGGAGTGGTTTCTGCCCTCATCGATGGCGTGCTTCGCTTTTTGGGATTGCGCAACCCACGTCCCACGCTCCACGATTCCGAGCAGCAATCCTCCCAAGCTCAGGGCAAAGGCAACGAGGGCGAACGCCCCAAGGTGTTTGACGATGATGAGGGGGAATACGTCGATTTTGAGGAAGTGTAGTTTCCCTCGCCCGCAAGCATAGTATTGTGCCGCCCCTCGGCATAGTATTGTGCCGCCCCTCGGCATAGTATTGCATCGCCCCTCGGCATAGTATTGCATCGCCCCTCGACATAGTATTGCGCCTCGCTTAAGCATAGTATTCTTCCGCTTGGGGCATAGTATTTTTTTCATTTCCCGCCACATTTGCTTCTCATTCAATCATTAGGCGCATATTTTTAATCTTTAATTTTTAATTCTTAATTTATTTGCGTACCTTTGTGCCCGATTTATAGGGTTAGTAAGGGTTGCCCCTGTAGTTCAATGGATAGAACTACGGTTTCCTAAACCGCCAATCCGGGTTCGATTCCCGGCGGGGGTACTTTGTAGAGATTAAAGATTTAAGGATTAAAGATTAAATTAGATTATGGAGATTAAGGAGCTGGACAGTGTGGTTGTCCGTTTCTCTGGTGATTCCGGTGACGGCATGCAGCTGGCCGGAAACATTTTTTCTACGGTCTCTGCAACCGTAGGTAACAGTATCAGCACCTTTCCCGACTATCCTGCCGACATCCGCGCCCCGCAAGGTTCGCTCACAGGTGTCAGCGGATATCAGGTGCACATAGGTGCCAGTCAGGTCTATACACCTGGTGATTTGTGCGATGTGCTCGTTGCGATGAACGCTGCCGCGCTGAAGACACAATATCGCTATACTAAGCCTGGAGCCACTATCATCATTGACACCGATAGCTTCGGCCCTAAGGATCTGCAGAAAGCTGAGTTTCAGACCGAAGATCCCATCCAAGAGATGGGCATCGATCCCGACCACGTCATCGCCTGCCCTCTGACCACGATGGTCAAGGACTGCCTTGCCGACACGGGAATGGATGTGAAGTCTATGCTCAAGTGCCGCAATATGTTTGCCGTCGGCCTCGTATGTTGGCTCTTCAGTCGCGACTTGGAGGTGGCTTTCAACTTCCTTCGTGAGAAGTTTGCCAAAAAGCCAGCCATCGCCGAAGCCAACATCAAGGTGATTCAGGCAGGTTATGACTACGGACACAACACACATAGCTCGGCTACCAATGTCTATCGTATTGAGACAAAGGAGAAAGTGGCCGGCCGCTACATGGATATTACGGGTAACAAGGCCACCGCATATGGCTTCATCGCTGCTGCCGAGAAGGCTGGCCTGAAACTTTACTTGGGTAGTTACCCCATCACACCAGCCACCGATGTGCTTCACGAATTGTCGAAGCACAAGAGTCTCGGCGTGACCACCGTACAATGTGAGGACGAAATCAGCGGTTGTGCTTCGGCACTCGGCGCTTCCTTCGCTGGTGCGTTGGCTGTAACCTCTACCTCTGGTCCTGGTATATGCCTGAAGTCGGAGGCCATGAACCTTGGCGTCATCATGGAACTGCCTTTGGTGGTGCTCGATGTTCAGCGTGGCGGACCTGCTACAGGTCTTCCCACGAAGTCGGAGCAAACCGACCTCTTGCAGGTGCTCTTTGGCCGTAATGGTGAAAGCCCCATGCCTGTGATGGCAGCCCTCAGTCCGGCCGACTGCTTCGATGCTGCCTACGAGGCTTCTAAGATGGCACTTGAGCACATGACTCCCGTAGTTCTGCTCACGGATGCCTTCATAGCCAATGGTTCGGCAGCGTTCCGCTTGCCTAATCTCGACGAATATCCCGCCATCAATCCTCCCTATGTTCCCGAGGAACTGCGCGGAACCTGGACTCCCTATCAGCGCAATGCTGAGGGCGTGCGTTACTGGGCTGTGCCTGGTCGCGAAGGTTTCACCCACATCTTGGGTGGCTTGGAGAAGGACAACAAGACGGGTGCCATCTCTACGAACCCCGAGAACCACGACCTCATGACTCGTTTGCGTCAGGAGAAGATCGACCGCATCCCTGTGCCCGACCTCGAAGTCTTGGGCGACAAGGACGATGCAGAACTGCTCATCGTGGGCTTTGGTTCCACCTACGGCCATCTGCACACCGCAATGGACGAACTGCGTGCCCAGGGTCACAAGGTAGCGATGGCTCAGTTCCGCTACATCCGTCCGCTTCCCAAGAATACGGCAGAGGTGCTCACAAAGTACCCGAAGGTTGTTGTTGCAGAACAGAATATGGGACAGCTTGCCGCCTATCTCCGCATGAAGGTCGACGGTTTCACCCCTGTTCAGTACAACGAGGTCAAAGGCCAACCCTTTAAAGTCAGCGAACTGGTTGAATCTTTTAGCAAACTATTTTAGAACTATGGCATATACGAATAACGACTATAAGAAAGGTCAACCAAGATGGTGTCCTGGTTGTGGTGACCACTTCTTTCTGGCATCGTTCCACAAGGCGCTGGCAGAGATAGGTACGGCCCCTGAGAACATTGCCGTCATTAGCGGCATCGGTTGCTCAAGTCGTCTTCCCCACTATATGGCAACCTATGGCATGAACACCATTCATGGTCGTGCCGCAAGCATTGCAACAGGTTGCAAGGTGGCAAACTCGAAACTTGACGTATGGCAGGTAAGCGGCGATGGCGACGGTCTTGCCATCGGTGGTAACCACTTTATTCATGCCAACCGCAGAAACATTGACCTCAACATGATTCTGCTCAACAACCGCATCTATGGACTTACCAAGGGACAGTATTCTCCCACAAGTCCACGCGGTTTCGTCAGCAAGTCCAGCCCTTATGGTACGGTGGAAGACCCGTTCCGTCCTGCTGAACTTTGCTTTGGCGCACGCGGACGCTTCTTTGCTCGTGCGGTAGCTACTGATGCTCCTGGCACTATTGCCATCCTGAAGGCTGCCCACGCTCACAAGGGAGCTGCGGTATGTGAGATCCTGCAGAACTGTGTCATCTTCAACGATGGAACGCATGAAAGCGTCTATTCAAAGGAAGGACGCGCCAAGAATGCCATCTACGTGGAGCACGGAAAACCACTGGTATTCGGCGAGAACAATGAGTTCGGTCTTGTGCAGGATGGCTTTGGGCTGAAGCGTGTGGAGATAGGCAAGGATGGTTACACTATAGATGACATCCTCGTTCACGATGCACATTGTCAAGACAATACTCTGCAGCTGAAGCTCGCCCTAATGGGTGATGGCGATGGATTCCCCATTGCCCTTGGTGTCATTCGCGATGTGGAGGCTCCCACCTATAATGATGCCGTTGAGGCTCAAATCGAAGAGGTGAAGGCAAAGAAACCTTATCATTCCTTCGCAGAGCTCCTTGAGACCAACGACATTTGGACAGTCAGTTGATAAGCAATTGCTTGTCGCGAGATGAAGAGAACCGACGGAATAAAGTCGGAACTAAATAAGAAAAGGCCGCACACGCGGCCTTTTTCATTGGATATGTATAGGTTTATGTGGCTTTATCCTTCGCGATAGAAGTCGAGCATCTCGAATACTTCCTCCTTTGTGGCAGTTTGGTTGATGCGAATGTCTCCTACATCGCCGAGCAGCGTGAAGTTCACCTGTCCGGCGGTGTTCTTTTTGTCGTGGGTCATTAGTTCCCATAGTTGGTCGTATTGCTTGCAGTCAAAGGCAAAAAGACCATAATGCTCACGAATGTAGCTAACGGTTTGATGCAGTTTGTCGGTGGGGAAACCTGTGCGTACGGTACTGAGGTATAGTTCGCACACCAGTCCCCAGGCTACGGCGTAACCATGAAGAACGGCTCTATGCTCCGAAAGTGCTAATGACTCGAAAGCGTGGCCTACTGTGTGGCCAAGGTTAAGTGCCTTGCGAATGCCTTGCTCTGTGGGGTCTTCCTTAACGATGCGTTCCTTGACGGCTACACTCTCGCCGAGAAGCTGGCTCAATTTTTCTCTGCTATTTGCTTCTTCCACCTCGAACTGCAAAAGCTCTGCCCAATGCTTCGTGGTACTAATCAATCCGTGTTTCAGCATTTCGGCATAGCCAGAGAGTAGGTTCTCGCGGTCCAATGTCTGCAGAAAATCGGTGCAGAGTATTACGGTCTGGGCACAATTGAACACACCAATCTCATTCTTGAGCCCACCGAAGTTGATACCCGTCTTTCCACCGACTGAGGCATCGACCATAGCTAGTAGGGTGGTGGGGATATTGATGTAGGCAATGCCGCGCTTGAAGGTGGAGGCGGCAAAACCGCCAAGGTCGGTGACCATGCCTCCGCCGAGGTTGACCATAAGCGAATGACGTGTGGCTCCCCCGCGTTGCAGTTCGGTCCAAACCTGTGCAAGGCTTTCCAGGGTCTTGTTCTCATCGGTGGCGCCGATACTTATCATCTGAGCGTCCTTTAGGCAAGGAAGTGTACTGATAAGTGGCCAACAAAAGCGAAGCGTGGTATGGTCGGTAAGTACAAAAAGACGGTCGTGTGGTACACGCGAGATGGCTTCAGTCAGGTCGTGCCCTAGCTGATTACTTATGATAACTTCTTGGCTATTCATCTGTTTCTTATCGTTTCTGCGGCGCGAAGTTACGAAAAAAAGGTGAAAGGTGAAAGGTTAGGGTTAAAATTGTGAATTGTGCATTGTGAATTATGAATTATTTCGTATCTTTGCACGCGATTTTAAGAAAATGAATATGGAAAAGATTAGTTATGCATTGGGACTTGGCATTGGCCAACAGCTCAAGAGTATGAACATTAAGGGCTTCAATATCGAAGATTTCACGAAGAGCATAAGTCAGGTGCTCAATGGCGAACCCACTGAGATGAGTGCTCGCGAGGCACAGGAGATGCTCAACAAATATTTTGCTGCAAAGGCAGCTGAGGACGCGAAGCAACAGATTGCCGAGGGTGCTGCTTTCTTGGAGAACAATGGTAAGCGCGAAGGTGTGGTGACTACGAAGAGCGGTCTGCAGTACGAGGTGTTGCAGAAAGGAACTGGTCGCAGTCCGAAGGCTACTGATAAAGTACGTTGCCACTACGAGGGAACACTCATAGATGGTACTGTCTTTGACAGCAGCTACAAGCGCAGCCAGCCTGCCGATTTTGGTCTTAATCAGGTCATTCCTGGATGGACCGAGGGCGTACAATTGATGAAGGAAGGTGCCAAGTATCGTTTCTACATCCCCTATCTCTTGGGCTATGGCGAACAAGGTGCAGGCAGCAGCATACCTCCTTATTCCACTCTTATCTTTGATGTGGAACTTATTAAGGTCCTTTAAATCGTTAAACCGTTAACTTTTATCAAAATAAACAACAATGAAAAAACTTAGTTTTTTATTCGTAATTGCAGTTGCTGCTGTGATTGCATCTTGTGGCAATGGTACTCCCAAAGCCAATCTTAAGAGTGACATCGACACCATGAGCTATGCACTCGGTATGGTGAACACCGAAGGACTCGACCAATATCTTCAGCACATGGGCGTGGACAGCGCTTACATGGACGAGTTTGTTAAGGGTCTGAACGAGGCTGCCAATGCTGGTGACGATAAGCGTAAGGCTGCTTACCTTATCGGTTTGCAGATCGGTCAGCAGATCAGTCAGCAGATTGTTAAGGGCATCAACTACCAAATCTTTGGTGAGGATAGCACTCAGACTATCAGCTTGAACAACTTTATGGCTGGCTTCGTAAGCGCCACCTTGAAGAAGGGTAGCGTGATGACCATGGAAGAGGCTCAGGTGCAGGCTCGCGAGAAGCAGCAGAGCATCAAGGAAGCCCAGATGCAGAAGCTCTATGGTCCCTGGAAGGAAGAGAACGACGCTTTCATGGCTAAGATTGCTAAGAAGGAAGGTGTTTCTAAGTTGGACAATGGCGTATATTATGAGGTTATCGAAGAAGGCAAGGGCGAGATTCCTGCTGACACTAGCCGCGTAAAGGTTAACTACGAAGGTCGCCTTATCAACGATACCATCTTTGATAGCTCTCTCCAGCGCAATGAGCCTATGACTTTCCGTTGCAACCAGGTTATCCCTGGATGGACTGAAGCCCTCACTCACATGCCTGTTGGCTCAAAGTGGAAGGTTTACATTCCTCAGGATCAGGCATACGGAAGCCGTGAGGCTGGTGGCAAGATTAAGCCCTTCTCAACTCTTGTCTTCGAAATCGAGCTCTTGAGCATCGAAAAGTAAGAAGCTTTATGAAGAAATTCATCATCTTATGTGCAGCGCTGTGTTGCTTGTCAGCCAGCGCTGCCACCAAGAAGAAAGCCAAGAAGGTTGAGGCTCCTGCAACTGAGAAGGTTGACACTATTGGTATCGACCTCTTCAGCTATGCATTTGGTAAGGCCAACACCAATGGCTTGATGCAATACCTTGTTCAGCGCATGGGCGTGGACACCACCTACATGGAAGATTTCCTGCAGGGTTTCGATACAAAGGAACTCACAGAAAGCGACAAGCGTCAGAAGGCACGCCTCTCTGGTGTGGAGATTCGCCAACAGGTGGAAAACCAGATGTTGCCTCAGATTGCACAGCAGGTCAACGACAGCACTCGCTCGCTCAATACTGCCATGTTCCTTAATGGTTTCCGTGACGGTATTGCCAATAAGAATGAGATGTTGCCTATTTCTGAAGATAGCTTGCAGCAGCTCGTGCAAAAGCAAATGCAGTATTACCATCAGGAAAAGATGGAGCGCCAGTATGGAGCCAATCGCCGTGCAGGCGAGGAGTTCCTTGCTAAGAACAAAAAGGCAGATGGTGTTATTACCACAGCCAGTGGACTTCAATACAAAGTGCTGACCAAAGGTGAAGGGGATATTCCCACTGCCTCTCAGCGTGTGAAAGTTAACTACGAAGGTCATTTGCTCGATGGCACTGTCTTTGACAGTAGCTATAAGCGCAATCAGCCTGCAACCTTTGGTTGCAATCAGGTTATTAAGGGATGGACAGAGGCTTTGACCATGATGCCTGTAGGTTCCAAGTGGGAACTTTATATTCCTCAGGAACTTGCTTACGGAGACCGTGAAAGCGGACAGATTCCTCCCTTCTCCATGCTCATCTTTACTGTTGAGCTGCTGAGCATTGAAAAGTAAAATCAGGTTATAAGGTTGTAAGGTTATAAGGTTGTAAGGTCGTTTGACCTTAAAGCCTCAAAACCTAAAGACCTTTGCCCACAAAACCTCAAAAGAAATGAAAGTCGCAATCGTTGGCGCAAGCGGCGCCGTAGGGCAGGAATTCCTGCGCGTATTGGAGGAACGCCAGTTCCCTCTCGACGAATTGGTGCTGTTTGGCTCCCAGCGCAGTGCCGGTCGCAAGTACACTTTCCGTGGCAAGGAAATCGAAGTCAAGCTCCTGCAGCACAACGATGATTTCCGTGACATAGATATTGCCTTCACCAGTGCTGGTGGTGGCACGTCGAAAGAGTTTGCCGAGACCATCACCAAATACGGAGCTGTGATGATAGACAACTCCTCGGCCTTCCGCATGGACGCTGATGTACCCCTCGTGGTGCCTGAGTGCAATGCTGCTGATGCCTTGGTGCGTCCGCGTGGCATCATTGCCAACCCCAACTGCACTACCATCATGATGGTGGTCGTTCTCCAGTGTCTCGAACGCTTGAGCCACATTCGCCGCATCCATGTTGCCTCTTATCAGGCAGCCAGTGGGGCAGGCGCAGCTGCTATGGCAGAGTTGGAACAGCAATATCGAGAAGTGTTGGACGGAAAGCCTGTCACCGTTGATAAGTTTGCCTACCAGCTCGCTTACAACGTCATTCCGCAGATTGATGTCTTCACCGACAATGGTTATACCAAGGAGGAAATGAAGATGTTCAATGAGACCAAGAAGATCATGCATACCGATGCCCTTTGTTCCGCGATGTGTGTGCGTGTGCCCTCTCTGCGTAGTCACAGTGAGGCCGTATGGGTGGAAACGGAGCAGCCCGTTAGTCCTGAGGCCTTCGCTCAGGCCATTCGTGAGGGCCAAGGCGTTCAGTTGATGGATGATCCCGCCAACAAGGTATATCCCATGCCTCTCTTCCTGGCTGGCAAGGACGATGTCTATGTTGGTCGTATTCGCAAGGATTTGGCCAATGAGAATGGTCTCACCTTCTGGCTTGTGGGTGACCAAATCAAGAAGGGTGCTGCCCTGAACGCCGTACAGATAGGAGAGTATCTGGTGCAGCAAGGCGAGTTCCGCGCGTAATATTCAATAGACAATATCTATCAAATACGCCCCATAAGCAAGTGCTTGTGGGGCGTATCTTTTTATGTTCTTTTCCTTAGTATTTACGGAATGTAAGTGTGGCTTGTCCAGTTTCCAGAACGAGTTGGCTATGGGAGAGGTGAAGTATGTGAAACTTGCCATCCTCTGGCATAGCAAACTGCTGGGTGAGGGGGGTAAGGGTTGTGACCACGGTATCAACAGGATACTCGATGGTGTTTGATAGTTGAATGTCATCGCGCGTACGCGTGTAATAAGAAAGGTAGTAGTGCGTGGAGTTATTTCTCTCCTGAAACTTGATGAGATGGTTCTGGAAGCAATAGTAAAGTCCGTCGGCATTGGTCTTTACAATGTCGTTCGAAGCCTTATCTTGCCATTGTGTCATCTGCCACATTCCAGCAAGGTCGCCAGCACTTTCATCTCCGCAACTGGTGAGAACAACGGCCAATAAACAATGGCCAATAAACAATAATAGATAGCTGATAGCCTTTAATCTCATAGTAGGTTTATTTCATTTATCCCTTTTAATTCTTTGCTCTTATTTTCCCTTTATAGGCGACAGTGAGCATAGCTCCCTTTGAGTGTCCGAGCAGGGCGCCGTTGTTTTGTCCATAGCTGGCAGTGAAACTCAACTCGGGAAGTTGGTGTGGGGCATAAGTTCCCTCTACAAGGAAAAAGCTACCTTTTGCAGGATTTGTGCGCGGTGTGGCATAGCTGCCCCAACTGCGTTCGTGGGTAAAGAGCAGTCGGTAGGAAATATCTTGTGTTGGTTGTCCCTCGACTCCGATGTGGTGAGCGCAAATACGATTGTCATGGAAAGCGATTTTCCCGTCTTTGTTGTAGATGGGTGATAGCAGCAATGGGTGGGCGATAGCGAGACCCGCGTGCTGCCATGCTCCGTAGATGTGGTGGTTGTAGTAGTTGTCGACTCCGAAGATGTCTTCTGGGAGGGCGGCAGTTTTGTCGTGGTATATGGGACCACTTTGATGAGTGGTGCGTAGGTGCTCATAGACGAGTGCTTTGAGCACGGGATTGCGTGGAAAACGCAGCTCTGCTCCATAGAGCATGTCTTTCCATTGATATTGCCAGAACATCTGGCTGTGGTCTTCAAAGAAGTGTTCGGCATAGAACGATGCACCCCACCCATGATGGTCGAAATCAGCCCGCAGATGCCAACTGCCCAGCTGGTTGCCCTCGACGTTGGCAAAATCACCGTCGTTGATATCGCTTCCGCCTGGGATGAATGCATGCCAGAAAGCCTTGAATCCATGAGCGAGTTTCTGATGGGAATCGAAGGGGCCAGTGTGGTCCTCTCGGTCACTCAGGTTCCATGCTTCACCGCCGAATTGGCACGACATTTCTATGCCGCCCGTGATGGTTAGGGGAAATTTTTCTTTGTTGCCAATGCGCAGGAATCCTGCCTTGGAATGATAGAGCGAGTTGGCTGTGTGGATGTATCTCGTTCCAGCGGTAAAGTGACGCTGCCAACGGTTGTCCGTGAACATGCCATAGGCGATATGCGCCTTAAGGGCAAGCCAATGGCCTGTGCGGGGGAAGGAAAGGAATTCAGGGATTTCCAATCTTGCTTGTGGCAACGGACGTGCATTGATGCCCGTGGTCAAGGCACCGCTGGAGAGCTGTTGGTTGCGTAGTTCCATGGGGCGTTCCTTCTGTCCTAAGGAGAAGCGAAGCCATTTGTATTGAAAGTCAGCATAAGCCTGCTGCACGATGAAATGACTGGTGTGGTGAATGGCACCCACAAGGTCCAGTCCGTAGCCGATGCGCCAGTTGCGGAGGCTGTCGGCTTCGACGTCTCTTTGGATAGCGGCGCGAAGCAGTGCACTGTTAGGTTCAGTGGTCCCTAGCCCGTAGCGGTTGCTAGTGAACCAGAAGGGGGCCACGTCACCACTCGCGGCAGTGCCTTGGAGCGTAGCTGAGTATTGGATATCATTGCCTAAGCGGGATATTTGCGCTGATGCGGAAATGACGAGTAATAAATAGGAAAGGATAAATGTTATGCGCTTCATTCCGTTGATTCTACATTCTGTCCGTACTTGTAGCTGCCATATACACCATAGTGTCCATAGTGACTGTACTTGCCGTAATAACCATAGCGTCCGCTATGTCCATAGGTGCCGTATTTGCCGTAACCGTAGTAGTAGCCGTATTTTTTCTTTTTAAGATCAATG
>JAEEGL012678442.1_pt1 | contig 13070 bp, 6 predicted proteins | sample 9134231 | NCBI WGS metagenome assembly JAEEGL01 (sample SAMN16246548, study PRJNA631951) | gut metagenome | biome: gut microbiome; feature: rumen; material: fiber-attached | host: Bos | place: Iran: Karaj | collected 2018-10 | reverse complement strand
TTGATGAAAAAGGCGAAACGGTTGAAGAAGTAACATTCACCGTTGAAACCGAAAGCATAACCGAACCTGCCGTTCCCGAAAAAGCGGGATATGTGGGCGAGTGGGAGGAATACACCCTCGGCACAAGCAACATAACAATCGAACCCGTTTACGCGAACATAACCTCAATTCAGATTGAGAATTATGAAGAGAACAGCGAAACCGGCTACAAGGAAGATAAGACCTTCACCGTCAAAGCGGAAGACCTGCCCGAAGGAGCCGAGATTCACTGGTTCGTAAACGGCGAGGATGTCGGCACGGGCGAAAGCTACACAGTCGAAGACCCGACCGACGATTACAACATTTATGCCGAAGTTATTGACAAAGACGGCAACACTCTCGACACAACCAAAATCCAGAGCGTCAAGGTCAGAAACGGTTTCTTTGACAGACTCAAAGCCTTCTTCGCGGAGTTAATCGAAGAAATCCTCGGCAAGGCGATTATAGACATCCTCACATCAATCTGCTGAAAATGTTAAACAAAACAGGGAACGCCGAGGCGTTCCCTGTTTGATTTTTACTGTTAACGGCGGGATTAGGGAATCCCGCCCTACGGTAAAACGAATCTTCAATTGTTCTTAGCCCTCTCCGAGAACGGAGAGGGTGGCGGCGAAGCCGACGGGCGTGGCGAAACGGCGGGATTGGGGAATCCCGCCCTACGGTTACAACAAGACTTCCGTTTGTCGTGGGCTCCTCCTTTGGGGGAGCTGGCTTGTGAGCGTAGCGAATAAGACTGAAGGAGTCTGTGCAAAATTTTGTTCTCACAGATATCCTTGTTGCGGGCGGATGATATCCGCCCCTACGGTTTAAACTGAATATGCGGTCAACGGCGGGATTTCTGCGGAGAGTTATTTTATATTTTTATTGAAAGTAAATATTTGATTATGATATAATTATTTTAAATCTGTCAGTAAATTCAAGTTAAGGAGATTTGTTTATGAAAAAACTTTTATGTTTAGCGGTAAGTATTGCAATGGTGCTCGGCGTGTGCGGCGGGTTTTCGGCTTCGGCGGCGTCCGATTACACAATAGTATCGCCGTATGAGGATGTTGTGTGGAGCGGAGATAACGCCTGGGGCGCTTACAGGGGCGTTCTTCATTCGCACACCACCTGGAGCGATGCCGATGTGGATTTGCCGGAAATGGTAAAGGAATACTACTCTCTCGGCTATGATTTTCTTGCCAACAGCGACCACGCCGTAACGGGCGTTGAATGGAACAAAGAGCCCGAGCTTGTGACCCCTTACTGGTATCAGTATCTCCTGGGCAATAAAATGAGCGTTCTCACCGATGAGGAATACGAGGCAATCACTTCCGGCACCTACGAAAACAGGGGCTACGGTATGACCTGCATCACCGGCGCTAACGAGCTTAATCACCTCACGCTCTCAAAGAACCATGTCAACGGATATTTCCTCCCCTCCGATGTGGGCAACGGAATGGCGGGTTATTATCCCGGCGGCAACATAGCGGACCCCGCGGGCTATGTCGGCGAAAATGAGGCGGGCATTGAAAACGCCCTGAGATTTGTTGAGGACAACGGCGCGCTTTCACATATCAACCACCCCGGAGATGTGCTTGATTCCAACGCGCATCCCGAGGTTGTGACAGACCCCGAAACCGTCAGCTTTTACGGCAATCTTCTGCTCAAATACAAAAGTTGTCTCGGCATAGAAGCGCTCAACGAGGTCAATTCCGTTACGCGCTATGACAGAGTGCTGTGGGATCAGCTTCTTATGTACTGCCTGCCCTACGGCAGAACGGTCATCGGTTTCAGCAACACGGACGCTCACTCCCTTCTGAACTGCGACAGTTCCTTCAGCGTGTTCATGATGAAGGAGAACACTCAGGAAGAAGTCAAAAAGACCATGCAGTCCGGCGCTTTCTTCTGCGTGTCCAAGTGCCTCCCCGGCAACGATGTTTATGAAATCGGACCCAAAGAGGATATTGATGTAAGAGGCAAGAACATACCTTATCCTATGTTCAACAGCGTAGAAGTGGACGGGCACAAGGTATCCGTCACCGTTGAAAACGCCAAAGAAATACAGTGGATTGCCGACGGAAAAATCATTATGAAGTGCGAAGCCGGCAACGACCCCATAGTTCTGGATCTTGACACAATCGAAGGCAGTGAGGATTTCAAATATATCAGAGCCGAAATCCTCGGCGAAGGCGGAATCTGCCTTACACAGGCGCTTATTATTGACAACGGAACAGAGCCCCTTACATTCAATGCCGAAGAGCACAAACCGAGTTTTGCCGAAAAGCTTATGATTTTCCTGCGCGGAACAAAAATTTACAACATAATTGTCGAAATAATCCGCGCTTTCAGATAATATCTTTAATTCAATATTTGAGTGAAAATATCCTGCCGGGCTTTGCCCGGCAGGAAATTGCGCCGGACGGCTTATAAACACTGACAAAGGAACGGTGAAAATGACTAAGGAAAAACTCAGCAAAAAGAACTGGTTTTTAATCATACTGTTTTGCTTTGTGGGAGGAATTGCCTGGAATACGGAGAACATGTATTTCAACACCTTCCTTTTCAACTCGGTTTATTCCGACGCCTCAAAAGCGGCAATAGACGGAACGATGGCTCCAACAACCGCCATAAGCCGTATGGTCGCGCTCTCGGCAATCGCCGCCGTAATAACCACATTTATTATGGGCACGCTGAGCGACAAACTCAAAAACCGCAAATATTTCATATCGGTCGGCTACATTCTGTGGGGTATAAGCACCGGGCTTTTCGGCTTTATCACCAAGGAGAATGTGGCTAACCTTTTTCATCTCAGCGATGAAGCCGTGATTCTCACTGGCACGGTATGGTTTGTTATTTTTATGGATATTGTAATGACCTTTATGGGCTCAACGAGTAACGACGCCGCGTTTCAGGCGTGGGTGACCGATGTTTCCTCAACCGGTCAGAGGGCGCTCGTTGAAACGGCTCTTTCCGTTGTCGGCACAATTTCATCCTTCGCCGTCACGGGAGTGGGCAGTTTCGCTCAGGCGGGCAAGATTACATACAAGATTTTCTTCATCGGGCTCGGGGCGATTGTGTCCGTCTGCGGTGTCGCAGGTCTTTTCCTCATCAAAGACCCTCCGCGCATTGCGAGGAAGGAGGAAAAATCATCAAGGTATCTCGACGACCTTCTCTACGGCTTCAGACCCTCCGTTATTAAAGCGAACCCGAGACTGTATCTGGCGCTTTCCGCCTTCGGTCTCTCCGTTGTCGCTTTTCAGGTGTTTTACCCCTACCTTCTCGTATATATTCAGTATGTCGTAATACCCGACAACGGCGGAGCGAAAAACATACTGAAACCGAGCGTGATAATCACAGCCGTGCTTATAGCGGCCTTCATAATTACGGGCGTTGTGCTTATGCTCAAACACGCCGAAAAACACAAGAGCATTTTCCTCGGCTCAAGCTCGATTCTCATGACTCTCGGATTGTTCCTTGTTTCCACAACAACGGAAATACATGTTATCCTTATAGGCGTGCTGCCCGTGGTTATAGGCAACGCGATTATCAATATTCTTCTGGGAGCCGCCGTCAAGGATTTTATTCCCGAGGGCAAGGCGGGGCTTTTCCAGGGTATAAGGATGATATTCATAGTCGCCGTGCCTATGGTTGTGGGTCCCGTGCTCGGCGATATGGCGTGCCGCAACGCCGCCGCAACATACCCCAACGAGTTCGGGGTTGAAACAATCGTTCCCTCAAAGAATATGTTTTTCGTAGCGGGCATCGTCTGCCTGCTGGTGCTGATTCCGATGTATTTCCTTATCAAAAAGGGCTTTGATGTCGAAAATAAAGAACCCGCGGATTCCGATGAAACCGCGGCAGCCGTATCGGGTGAAGAAATATGAGCAAATGGAGTTTTTACACATCAAAAGAGATAAAACCTCAGGGCTGGCTTCGCCGCCAGCTTGAGATTCAGGCGGAGGGACTGAGCGGAAACCTGCATAAAATCTGGCCCGATGTGCGCGACAGCGCCTGGATAGGCGGAAACCGCGAGGGCTGGGAGAGAGTTCCCTACTGGCTGGACGGCTTTATTCCCCTCGCTTATCTGCTTGAGGATGAGGAACTTATTGCCGACGCGAAAAAATACATAGACGCCATTGTAAACTCTCAAGAGGAGGACGGCTGGATCTGCCCCTGCAAAAAAGAAAAGCGGGCAAGGTATGACACCTGGGCGGTGCAGCTCATCGCCAAAACGCTTACGGTTTATTACGAGTGCTCGGGCGACGAAAGCATTCCGCGGGTGATATACAGGGTGCTGCGCAATTTTTACGAACTGCTCGAAAGCGGCGAAATAAAGCTTTTTGGCTGGGCGAAATACAGATGGTTTGAAACCTTTGTTTCCCTCAACTTCCTTTGGAAAAAATACGGCGAAGACTGGATAAAGGACCTCGCGAAAATATTGAAAAATCAGGGCTTTGACTACTCAACCGCGGTTGAGTCGTGGAAAAAGCCGAAACATGTCTGGCTGAGAAAAACACATATAGTGAATATAGCCATGATGCTCAAAAGCGAAGCGGTCTCACACACCCTGCTCGGTGAGAAATACACGGATTTTGCCGAAAGAATGCGTGAGATTTTAGACCGTTACAACGGCACGGCTTTCGAGGGCTTCACCGGCGACGAGGTGCTCTCGGGCATTGACCCGTCAAGGGGCACGGAACTGTGCGCGGTGGTTGAGCAGATGTATTCATACGAGCATCTTTTCGCTTATACGGGCGAAAACAAATGGGCCGAACGCCTTGAATCAATAGGATTCAACGCCCTTCCCGCTACCCTGACGGAGGATATGCGGGCGCACCAGTATGTGCAGATGGTAAACCAGATTGCCTGCGAGAGAACCATGATAATGGCGCCCTTCAGCACAAACGGACCCGAGGCGCATATTTTCGGGCTGCAGCCGAATTACGGCTGCTGCACCGCGAATTTCAACCAGGGCTGGCCGAAGTTCGCTCTCTCCGCCTTTATGCGCGGAGAAAACGCGGTAATCAACGCGCTTATGCTTCCCTGCGTACTGAGGGACAACGGAATAACCGTAACTCTTGAAACCGATTATCCGTTTAAAAACAAAGCGCGCTATATAATCGACTCGCAGAAAGAAGTCCGCTTTATAATACGCATACCCTCATTCGCCCGCAATCTGAAAGTAAACGGCGAGAGCGCCGCAACAAAGGATATTGAAACGGCAATTACGCCCGGGCACAGCGAAATAACTGTTGAGTTTGACGCTCCTGCGCGCCTCAAAGAGAGACCCAACGGTCTTTACGCCCTGCAGGCGGGCTCCCTGCTTTTCTCGCTGCCGATAAAATATGAAAAGAAAACGGTCGAATATACAAGAAGAGGGGTCGAGCGCAGGTTCCCCTACTGCGATTACCGCTTCATACCGAAAACGCCGTGGAATTACGGCTTCTCAGACGTTGATTTTGAAATAAATTACAATGAAATCGGCAATTACCCGTTCTCGGAGGAGAATCCGCCCGTAACGGTAAAGGCGAAAATGCGAAAAATTGACTGGGGGCTTAAATTCCCCTACAAAACGGTGTGCAGAAAAACGCCGAAATCAAGAAAACCGCTCTCCCCGCCCGAGGAAATCGGTCTTTGCCCCTACGGCTGCGCGAAACTGCGTATGACCGAAATGCCGATTGTCGGCGAAAACGGCTGATAAGAGGTGTATTTATGGAATTAAGGGATATTGAATTGTTCGCTTTCGGTTTTAAAGAGGCGGATGTAAGCGGTATAGACGAAAAATATGAGAGGGAGTACAGAATCGCCTGCGGTTTCAGGGAGCTTGTTTCAAAAACGGAAATAACCATAAATCCCGATGACTGGTTTGTCGGCCCCTGCTGCGCGTATCCCGACACGGGCATCCGTTATTCGAGGTCGGGCGGACTTGAGGCGGATGAACGCCGTCTCAACGAGGAAAAAGAGAAATATCCCGAACTTGCCGCCGGACTCGACGCCCTGTACGCCGAATTCAGGCCCGTTACAAATCAATACAACGCGGATCTCACAAGAAGCCCGCTTCAGTTTGAACTTGCGAAAAACAACTGCTGCTGGGGCACGGGAGGCGGCCACGCGAACCCGGATTATGAAATGCTCCTGCGCACAGGCACAGAGGGAATCCGCGAAAAGATTGAGCGTTTTAAAAAAATACACTCCGACCGCGTTGATTTTTACAAATGCCTTGAAATTGCGCTTTCAACAATAGAAATTCTCGCGCAAAGATATAAAGAACTCGCTCTGAAAATGCTGCCGGCCGCGTGCGAAAAGGACGCCGCGGTTTTAAAGCGCCTTATAAGGGCTTTTGAGGTTGTGCCATACAGACAGCCCCGCGATTTCTTTGAGGCGTGCCAGTTCTTCTGGCTTGCCTACAGTTTTATTGACAACGATTCCCCCGGGCTTTTCGATTTCGCCCTTGGGAAATACTATGATATAAGCGACCGCGATGACAGATACGAGTGCCTCAAAAAACTGTGGGAACTCTTTCACCGTGTGCGCGCGTGGAATCTCTGTATAGGCAGAAGCGATGAATTCGGAAACGATTACTCCTGCGACCTCACTTATGATGTTCTGCGCGTAGCGAGAGAACTGCATTATAACACGCCGAATATCACTATGCGGCTTCATAAAAACAGCCCCGAAAGGAACTGGCGGGAGGCGGCAGAGACCATTGCGACGGGAATCGGCATGCCCGCGATTTACAACGACGATGTTGTCTGCCCGGCTCTGGAATCACTGGGCATACCCGCATCCGACTCACACCTCTACTGTATGAACGGGTGCAATCAGATAGACATTTTCGGGAAATCGCATATGGGTCTTGAGGACGGGGAAATCAGCATAATCAAAGCCCTTGAGTTCGCCCTTTTTGACGGCGTGTGTCAGAAATCGGGGCAGAAACTCGGGCTTTCAACGGGGAACGCGGAAAACTTCACGAGTTTTGATGAACTCATGAGCGCGTATTACCGTCAGGTGGAGTATCTCGCGGACAATGTTATTGAGATTTCAAACAACTGTCAGAGAGTGTTTGCCGAAAACAGCCCCAATCCCTGGCATTCCCTTGTGATTCAGGGCTGTATAGAAAAGGGGCTTGACTATAAAAACAGCGGACCCTGTTACGGGCACGGTCAGATTCTCACGGAGGGTCTGCCCGACACGGCGGATTCTCTCGCCGCGGTCAGGCACTGGATTTTTGACACGAAAAAATACACAATGGGTCAGCTCCTCGACGCTCTCAAAAACGATTTTGAGGGTTATGACGGGCTTTATCACGACTTTTCAACTTGGCATAAATTCGGCAACGACGAAGATGATGTTGACGAAATCTACGCCGACATAACGGACCACATTTACCGCTATGTACGCAATTTCAAAACCTTCAGGGGCGGCATATACGGAATGGGCTGCAGCACATTTGAAAGAGCCGCGCGGTACGGAAGGAGCGTGGGCGCGCTTCCCAACGGCAAGCGCAGAGAGGAATCCCTGCTGGCGGACAGCATAGGCCCCGTGCCCGGCTGTGATAAAAACGGCCCCACCGCGGTTCTCAATTCCGTGCTTAAAGCGAACCAGTATCTCGCCGTGAGCGGCAATGTTCTGCAGTTAAAATTCGGCAAAGCGCAGTTCAACACGGAAGCGGGAATAAACGCGTTCATCGCCCTTTCAAAAACATACTTCCGCCTCGGCGGGCAGACGCTTCAGGTGAATGTTTTGAGCGCCGATGAACTTGCCGACGCTCAGAAACACCCCGAAAAACACGGTAATCTGATAGTCAGGGTAGGGGGCTTCAGCGCCTATTTCACTCAGCTTGAAAAAGGGCTTCAGGACAATATCATAGCCAGAACGGAAAACGGATTCTGATATGGAAGGAATAATTTTTGACATACAGCGCTTCTGCATTCACGACGGCCCGGGCATAAGAACAACAATATTTTTAAAGGGCTGTCCTCTGCGCTGTCTCTGGTGCCACAACCCGGAATCGCAGAAAAAAGCCCCGCAGCTTATGTTCTTTAAGGACAAATGCACGGGCTGCGGAAAATGCAGGGAAGTTTGCGACAAAGCGATCACGGGCGACTGCTCCGACTGCTCCGCCGTTGACTGCGCCGAAGTTTGCAGAAGCGGGGCGAGAGTAAAATCGGGCAGAACCGTCTCATCCCGCGAGGTGGTGGAAACGGTGCTCAGGGACAAAGAATACTACAAAACATCCGGCGGCGGAGTGACCGTTTCGGGCGGCGAGCCCCTGCTCGCGGGGGAGTTTCTCAAGGAAATTCTTTCGGGCTGTAAGCAGGCGGGTATTCACACCGCCGTTGAAACATCGGGCGCGGTCGGCTGGAACTGCTTTTCCGATGTTCTGGAACTCGTCGATTTGTTTTTATACGACATAAAGGGCGCAGACCCCGAAAAACACAGACACAACACGGGAATATCCAACGAGCTGATTCTGGAAAACGCCGCGCGTCTTACGGAATCCGGCAAAAATGTTCTTTTCCGTATGCCTGTTGTTCCGGGATATAACGACGATGAGGTGAAAACCGTTTCACGGTTCGCGGGCGATACGCCGCTTGAAATACTCGCCTTTCACACAGCGGGCAACGGTAAATACAAAGCCCTGTCAAGAGAAAACGAAATCATAAAAGCGGAACCGTTTTCATCCGAAAAAATGAAGCGGATTGCCGAAGAAACCGGCGTGGTTTACAACCCCGCGGGGATATAGCGGAAGGGCGGATGTGCCCCGCAGGCAAGGTTATTATTGTGAAAATTTACCGATATGGTGCTGTATATCAGCAAAAAATAAACCCACTGCTCCCGGAGGATGAAAAATGACGATGACGCAGAAAGCGCGCGCACGGGCGAAAGAACTCGTAAATCGGATGACGCTTGAGGAGGAACTCGGGCTTATTGTGGAAACAGCCGATGCCGTTGAACGCCTCGGCATACCGAAATACTACCACGGCAACGAGGCGCTTCACGGAGTTGTGCGCCCCGGAAAATTCACCGTGTTCCCTCAGGCGATTGCCTTGGGCGCGATGTTTGACGACACATTCCTTGAAACAATAGCGGACGCCATATCCACGGAAGCGCGCGCAAAATATTTTTACGGCGAAAAAGAGGAAAACGGCGGCAAGCCCTATGAAGGGCTCTACAACGGTCTGCTCACCTTCTGGAGCCCCGATCTGAACCTCGCCCGCGATCCCCGTTGGGGAAGAACAGCCGAAACCTACGGCGAGGACCCGTACCTTGCCGGCAAGTGCGGAGCCGCCTTTGTGCGGGGCATTCAGGGTAAGGATGAGAATTATTTAAAGGCGGTCGCAACTCCCAAGCATTTCACCGCAAACAACGAGGAACACAACCGCTTCACCTGCAACGCGGTTATGAGCGAAAAGACCTTCAGGGAATATCACCTGGAGCCGTTCCGTATCGCCGTTCGGGAAGGGCATCCCGAGGCGGTGATGGCGGCTTATAACGCGGTAAACGGCGTGCCGTGTCACGAAAACCGCCGTATGCTTACGGATATCCTGCGCGGGGAGTGGGGCTTTGACGGCTATGTTGTCTCCGACTGCGGAGGAGTGTGCAATCTGTGGGAATCCCACCATACGCAGCCGGATGAGGTCTCCGCCGCCGCGGCGGCTCTCAACGCGGGAATAGATCTTGAATGCAGCGACCATCTTTTCAAAAGATATCTCAAAGAGGCGCTCGAAAAAGGAATGGTTACGAAGGAGCGCATTGACGAAGCGGCAACCCGTGTGCTGACCGCGCGCATAAAAGCGGGTCAGCTGGACAGTCCGGAGAACCTTCCGTGGCACTCAACGCCGTTCTCGGTAATCGCCTGCGAAAAGCATGGAAAGCTCGCCTATGAGGCGGCGGTCAAGTCGGCGGTGCTGCTCAAAAACAACGGCATTCTGCCGCTCAAAGATAACAATATAACCGTCGCCGTGTGCGGAAACAACGCCGATACGGCGCAGTTCGGCGATTACAGCGGTGTGCCCGTCCACCCGCCCGTCACTCCTCTTGAGGGCATACGCGCTTACGAATCCGTAACCGTGCGCTATGTGCCGTGGCGGTTTACCGAAACGGGAGAGGATTATAAAACCGTGCCCGCGGCTTATCTTTTCAGCGGCAGCGAGCCGGGTGCGGAGGGTTCCTATTACGACAACCCCTCCTTCGCGGGCATACCGAAAAAGCGCAGGGATAAATCGCTCGATTTCAGATGGGACGATCAGATGCCCGACCCGCTTATAGACTCCCCGTCGTTTTCCGTTATCTGGCGCGGCGAAATAGAAGCCCCTTATACAGGCGTGTACCGTTTCGCCGTACGCTCGCAGGGAAGCGCGAAATGCACCCCGCCCGAGCTTATACTCAATCAAAACGATTATGAAAGCGGCGAGGAAGTGCGCCTGTGCCGCGGCGAACGCGTGGAGTTTATGCTGCGCTATGCAAACAACACCGAAAAACCCGCCTGCACGCTTACCTGGCAGATTACCCCGGACGAAGCGGCGGACGATGCTTTCGCACGCGAAACCGAAGCGGCTTCGGGCGCGGACGCGGTTATAGCCGTGGTGGGTCTCGGCATAGAGTATGAACGCGAGGGTCGCGACAAAACGGATTTGTCACTGCCCCGTGAGCAGATAACGATGCTCAGAAAGATTAAAGAGGTCAACCCGAACCTTATTGTTGTGCTGGAAAACGGCAGCGCTGTGGCAATACCGTGGATTGCCGAAAACGCCGCGGCTGTTCTCGAAATGTGGTACCCCGGCGAGCGCGGCGGAACCGCGGCAGCCGACCTGCTGTTCGGAAAGGTGTCGCCCTCAGGGCGTTTACCGCTGGCGTTTCCCGAAAAAACGGAGGATCTGCCGCCCTTCGACGACTATGAAATGGAAAACGGCAGAACCTATATGTACCGCAAAACAAAGCCGCTCTTTGAGTTCGGTTTCGGTCTGTCATACACCGCGTTCGCCTATGAGGATATACGGCGTACGGCGGACGGTGTCTCGGTGAAGATTACGAACACGGGCAAAATGGAAGCGGACGAGGTCGCGGAGCTTTATATCGATTCCGCGGGGCTCCCCGGTCAGCCGCGTCTTCGCTTAAAGGGCTTTAAAAGGATTCATCTGAAGCCCGGCGAATCGGAAACGGTTGAATTCACCTTGAACGACGAAAGTTTTTCGCTGTTCGGTGAGGACGGCGCGCGCAGGGTTTACCCGGGAACATACAGCGTGTATGTTGAAGGCCATCTGCCCGACGAAAACTCCCGCCGCCTCGAGATAACCATAGCGGAATAACAATAATTGAAAAACAACCCGGACCGACAGAAAATCGGTCCGGGTTTTCCTGTGTCTCAGGCGGAAGAATAAAAAAACAACGGGAACAATTTTGCGAATATGAAAAATAATAACCGCTTTTTATTGTAAACCCCTTGTAATTTATCTTATTAATATGATAAAATAATCAGGTAAGTTTTATTTTTATAAGGAGGTTCCTTTATGAAAACTGCAAAGAAATGTCTGGCAATTCTCCTTTCGCTGATGCTTGTGCTCGGCACGGCGGCTGTCGGCGGTATTAACGCGGCGGCGGATTCGGTCTGTGAGATTTCAACTTACAGCGAACTCAAGGCGTTCGCAAGCCGTGTAAACGGCGGTGAAGAAGAACTCAATGCCGTGCTTACGGCGGATATTACCGCGGATGATGAAAACTGGACTCCGGTAAGATATTATTCCGGCATATTTGACGGTCAGGGTCACAAGATAACCGGGCTTTCAACACCTGAAAATTATGATAACAGTGCCGGATTGTTCGGCTATGTTTTGGAGGAAGGCACAGTCACAAATGTCGGCGTTGAAGGCGGTTCCATATACGGCGATATGTATGTCGGCGGCATCGCGGGAAATAACAAAGGAACCATAATGAACTGCTACAACACCGGCAGTGTTTCGGGCAGCGGTTTGTTTGTCGGCGGCATCGCGGGATTTAACGAGGGAACCATAAATAACTGCTACAACACCGGCAGTGTATACGGCACCGACAGATATGTCGGCGGCATCGCGGGCGTAGCACAAGGTAATTTAATCAACTGTTACAACACCGGCAGTGTTTCGGGTGGCGATTCGATTGTCGGCGGCATCGCGGGCGTAGCACAAGGTAATTTAATCAACTGTTACAACACCGGCAGTGTTTCGGGTGGCGGTTCGATTGTCGGCGGCGTCGTAGGTGCTTATTCTGAATATGATTCAAACAATCCGAATGATAAGCCTCACGAAATGAAAAACTGCTATTTTGACACGGACAAGGTAACCGGAGTTAACGCCGTAGGTGGTATCGATGTAAACGCGGAAAATGTCCGCGGGCTTGCCACGGCGCAGATGACGGGCACAGCCGCCTGCGAAAATATGATCGGCTTTTTCACCCTTTCGGGCGGTGGATACACGAGCGATGCCTGGTATGTTACCGACTCTTATCCGCTTCTCAAGGCGTTCGCTTCAGGCTCCGGTGATGATGAAATTCCCGCCGAAGCTGTGCAGATAGGGACTTATGAAGAACTCAAGGCGTTCGCAAGCCGCGTAAACGACGAAGAGTATGAACTCAACGCCGTGCTCACGGCGGATATTACCGCAGATGATGAAAACTGGACTCCGGTTAGATATTATTCCGGCACATTTGACGGTCAGGGGCACAAGATAACCGGGCTTTCAACTCCGGAAACTTATGGTAACAACGCCGGACTGTTCGGCTATGTTTTGGAGGAAGGCACAGTCAGAAATGTCGGCGTTGAAGGCGGTTCCATATACGGCGGTATGTATGTCGGCGGCATCGCGGGATATAACAAAGGAACCATAAATAACTGCTATAACACCGGCAGTGTTTCGGGCAGCGGTATGTATGTCGGCGGCATTGCGGGATTTTGCAGAGGAACCATAAAGAACTGCTACAACACCGGCAGTGTATCCGGCGGTGTCGATTATGTCGGCGGCATTGCGGGCTATTCAAGAGGTGATTTAATCAACTGTTATAACACCGGCAGC
>JAEEGL012547491.1_pt1 | contig 13070 bp, 16 predicted proteins | sample 9134231 | NCBI WGS metagenome assembly JAEEGL01 (sample SAMN16246548, study PRJNA631951) | gut metagenome | biome: gut microbiome; feature: rumen; material: fiber-attached | host: Bos | place: Iran: Karaj | collected 2018-10 | reverse complement strand
TATATTTTATTCCGGAAGGGTGATACCTGAGAGTACATGATTTTTTCAAGGGTTACATTTTGTAACACAGGGTGATATGTGTGAGTACATGATTTTATTAAAGAGTAGTTGGGTAAATAAATGATATTTTTGTACTATATATACTGGTAAAGAGTAATTTTAAATAGGTTATAGTATGTTTAAGAAAGGAGTGATTGCTTTTGAAAGACTGGCGTAGTCGGTACGCTGATGGTAGAAAAGGTATTTGTGACTTTGGTTTGAATTATGACTTTTATTTTAAGTGGTTGGTAAACAAAGTTATATCCTGTTTTATCATTCGCGGCGCACCTGACACAATCAATGACACGTATACAAAGACACACTTGATACTTGACGGAAATATCTGCGTGACAGACTTTAGTGAAAAGTTGTATAGTTGTATTGGCGGCTGGGGTGGTACTCCTGATGAATACTATATCCCTACTGAGTATGTTATAGCTAATCCTGTGCTTGGCAGTAAAACAGTAAAAATTGGTGATACGGGTATTGTTATTACTAATACTGCTGTTGATGGACTTGGATTAGGACTTTTTAGCGGCGGACTTTATGATCTAATTCATCAAACTGCTACTCTTTTAGCTGATAACATAATTTCAATTAACTGTCAGCAGATCAATGCAAGAGTCCAAAACTTTTTCACCGCAGATTCAGAAGCACAGGCAGTTGCCGGAGAAGCTATACTGAAAAAGATGTATGCTGGTAGTCCTTATCAAATATTGCGACAAGATTTGGTGAAGAAACTTACAGTTAATCCTGTAGCTACATCAAGTACAGCAAATAATATTACACAGCTTGTAGAGCTTCACAATTATATCATAGCAAACTTCTTCCAGTCAATCGGAATTAAAGCTAATAATGTGATGAAGAAAGAACGTTTGATTACTGACGAAATTGAGTCACAAGATGATTTTGTTCAGCTATCAGTTCTTGAAATTATCGCATCTTGGCAAAAAGGCTTTGATAAAGTAAATGAGTTATACGGAACGGATATTACCGTTGAACTTAACCCGGTTCTTATTAAAGAGATTGCTGATGAATTTATGACGCCTGTTTCTGATGACCCTAGCGAAGCCACAGAGGTCGAGGAAGTTGATGAGGTAGAGGATACAGAGGAAGCTGTAGAAAGCGATACGGTTGAATCTGAGCAGTCTGATGAAGAATCAGAGGTTGAAACAGAGGAATCTGCAACTGAATATCTTGAAGCCGCTGAAACTGTAGTTGAAGCTATACTGGATGTTATAAATGATACTGAGGGGGTGGTTGATGATGAGAGCACGGAGAGTTGATGAGTACTTACAAAACTTTGACACGTACTCTGTGAGATATCTTGACAGACTAATGCAGACATCAACCACAATTTCAGGAGAAACTTCTGACGGTTTTTTCAACAATATATGGATACCAACACGGAAGTATAATCAGCAAACTGGACAACTTGATGAAAACTATACTTACTATAATTGTGGTTTATCAAGTACTGAACTTGCTGATCTTTACTGGACTGAATATAGTGGAAATTTTTTGATCGGCGGCAGTCATTCAATAACTGTAGATTACGCTTATCTTGAAACAAGATGCTCCGCAATTTTTAAGAAGAATCTTGGTAAGTACAGACGTCTTTTAGAACTTGAAGGTTTGATTTGGAATCCGCTGTGGAACGTGGACGGCACTGAGATACATCAACTTTTAGAGAAACACGGCGCTGAAAGCTATCTTGAAAGCGGTTCAGGATCATCTGCAACAGGAAGAAACATTAAAGATTCAAGATCAGTCACAGCATATGATTCAAATACTCTAAAACCAGAGTATGAAGAAACACACGTAGGACAGGGTACAAGTACTCCAAGTGCATCTGCTACCTATAATTCAGATACCATATCATCTTCTGGAAACCAAGTATCATACGCAGATACGATTTCAAGTGAAGCAAAGGCGTCAAAATCAGTAAGATCACATGATGCTTTTACATATGCAGTAAAAGTAGAAGATACTGCTTTTGGAACTGCAATTTCTGACGCTGATGTGCTACATACTGAAAAAACTGTGCGTCAAGGTAACATTGGCGTGACAAAAACCACCGAATTGATTTCAGATGCTCGTAGAGTTGTTGCTTACAGCATCATTCAGGAATTTTTTAACGATATCAATGAAGTAATACTTGTTGGTGTTTGGGACATTCCCGATGATATACCTTGGTGGTGCGATGGTCAAAGTTCTGGTGGTCAACCAACTCCGGAACATCCAGACACAGGAAGAATATCCTCTGTGTATAACAGCGGGTATAATTCTATACAGTCCGTTGAACTTGATGAATACGGTCATGTTATTGGCTTGACAACATGTGATGGAGTAACAAAAGTATTTACTCCTATGACAGAAGAACAATACGAAAATACTGATCCGAAAGATCAGGCATTATATCACATTTATGACTAAATGAAAGGAAGTAATTTAATTATGAAAGTTAATCAGATTTCAGGTATGCTTAATGACGTTTTTGCGTCAGTTCTTGGAGATGACATTTTTTCTGAGGACTTGTCAAACATCGTAGATGCTGGTAAGATCATTACTGGTTCAGATGTTTTTGGTGAAAATTTTGACAATTATGCGGGCAAGATTATCGACAAAGTTGGTAGAACTGTTTTCTGGGACAGAGTTTATACCGCAGATGATCTTGGTATTTGGAGAGACAGTTGGGAATATGGTTCTGTTCTTGAAAAGATCAGATGTGAAGTCGGTGACTATGCTGACAACTGTGAGTGGGACCTTACAAAGGATGCAGACAACGACAATGATCTTGACTATAACGAAAACATTGCAACTCATATTGCAGAAATGTTTAAGTTCTATCCTGCAAAGGTTCAGGCTAAATACTTTAACAGCAAGACCACATTTAAGACCACAATCTCAATTACTCGTAAGCAACTTCGCTCTGCTTTTAACGGCGCTGCTGAAATGGCACGGTTTATCGGTATGATCGAGCAGAGAGTTCGTTCTAAGATGGAAATTTCTAAGAACGCTCTACAGAAGATGGTTATTGCAAACTTGATGGGTGAGCATCTTGCACAGGGTAAACAGGTCATTGACCTTGGTGCTCTTTACAATGCTGAAACTGGTCAGTCTGCTGGTACTCTTACAGCTGCACTTGCTGATAAGACAAAGGCACGTTATATCGCACAGAAGATGACATTCTACCGTGAACTTATGACAGAGCCTTCCAAACTTTATAGTGCATCTGGCACTTTCTGGAATCACACTCCTGTTGAGGATAGCCGTCTAATTGTTATTGCTGATGTTGACTCTGCACTCCGCTTTAATGTATACGGTGATACCTTTAATGAAGAGTTTGTTAAGTTAAATAATTACAAAGTTGTCCCATTCTGGCAGACAACTGGTAAGACAAATACTCTTGCAGACCGTTCTGCAATAGCTATTAAGACCTCAAACGGTAATTATGTAAGCAGAGATAACATTATTGGTGTTCTGTTTGACAGAGATGCCGCTATGATCTGCAATGATGAGCCTGACGTAAGAGCACAGTATAATGCTGACGGTAATTTTACCAATTATTTCTACTGCGCGGATTGCTCTTTCTACAACGACTTTGACGAAAATGCTATTGTTTTCACATGGGGTTCTGGTGAAGCTAACATGGGTGTAACACTTGTTGCTGGTTCTTCTACAACTACAACCATAGTTGGTTCTATCGCACAGTTCCTTAATACTGGTGAAGTAATGTACGCAAAGTCTGGTGATACTGTACAGACAATTAAGCCTGGTGACACATTCTCTAGTGCAACTGGATGGACAAAGATCACCGCTACTGGTGCAACTGGTACTACAGTAACTACTGCCGCTAATAAGGTTGTAACCGTGATCGTTACTTCTGGTGAAGCTGGTGCTACTACAAAGGTTGTATCTGTTGGTAGTGCAACTGCTGTTGTCGGCTCTTAATAAATTCCCTATAAGGGGAGGGGTTAAATCCTCTCCCCTTAATTTTTAACTTAAAGGATGTGATTTAATGGTAGTTAAGTTTTACGATTATACAGATAATCCTATAGTAATACACAAAAAAATTGATCATGCTGACGATACAGTATCACCACCTTTAAAAACATTAAATACAGTTGTTCCGTATGAACCGCTTTCTGATCTTGAAGGATATCTTATACTTGAATATGACAATCTTGTTGAAAGAGCAAATTATTGCTATTTTGAAGAAAGATACTATTTTATAAAAGATCGTGAAAAGCTTATTGGTGGTAAGTTAAAATTAACTTTAAGAGTTGATGTTTTAAAGACATACGAAAATCAGATAGATCAGGTTGACGTAGTGTGTAAAAGAACGGCACTTGCAAATCTTCAATCACAGTATATGGCTGATCCTTATGCTCCGGTTGAGACAAGACGATATGAAGTACAGCAAGAAGGAAAATTAGCAGAAAACACAGCAGTCGCATATGTCGCTGGTCTATCTCCTGATATACTTTTAGTAACTGTGGGGTGAGAATATGGCAAAATATATACAATTTTTTAGGGATGCGGCGTGTAAGAATCTGGCATATTCACTACCTGTGACTGAACTAACATACGGATATACAGATACACCTCCTGGAACTACACAGCCGATCGGCGGCAAAACATATCGGATTTTTGACGGATATAATCAGCGAATTCGTGAAGTCCCAATGCCGTCTGAAAATCCGCCAATCTTGTCAAGCCGGAATACATTTCCAGAACCGACTACTTTGTACTGTAAAAACGGATTTCATATCACTTTTCGTGTCTCAAGCAACTATGAAGGTAATCAAAATATAGCTATATCAAACATCGGTGCGATGGGAGTAACTTTATCTAGCAACACTAGCTTTAGTAGTGCAAATCCTATCCGTATGTGGTTTGCATCCATAGTATATAATGGCACGACATATATTGGCTTTACACCACCCTCTGACGTGTGGACAAATGTCGTAATACCTGTTGCTTTTGTAGAAGAAAGCTTTTGGGACGAAGCAGTCCGTCCTGCATATGACTACGGCTCAAAACCTGATGGTGATGGTGGTCAAGGAAGTGGACACCTAGACGATGCATCTATCACTAAGGGACAGCAAACAGGTGCAATGCCTACAGGTGGTAGAGGACTTCACTGGTATCGTATGCCGAATGCAGGATTTAACTCTGTGCAAGATTATCTTTGGGGTGATGTATCAGGTACTACTGCTGTGGCTACTATAGTAAAATCACTCTGGCAAAAATTCCAGAACAAAACGCATGGTCCATCACAATGTATTGTCGGTGCATACAAACTTCCGAGCCTTTTTATGCCGGAACGTGGCGGAGCATCAGGAGTACAGCTTGCAGGCATAAATCTTCCAACATCAAACACATATGTAACATCTCCTGGGTTTGTATATAAAAGAATCACTCTTGGTAAACAGACTCCGCCTTTTGGATCATGGCTTGACTATCAAGGAGTAACGTGTAAAATCGGAGTACCTTTTTGTGGTGAAATCGCTTGTCCTGTAGAAGCTATCTGGAACAAAGAAGTCATGATAAGATACTGCTGTGATCAACACAATGGTAATATTGTAGCTACAGTCTGGGCTGGTGATCATGTTTTAGGAGAAATGTCCGGAAACTGTGCTTATCAAGTGCCTGTTGTTGGTGGAGATGACGGAACGCTTGCAAGACTTGGTGCTTTGGTCGGTACTGCGGCATCTGCTGTAGCTGCTATCGCTACAGATGGTGCATCTCTTGCAGTTGGTGGAGTAGTCGCAGGAGCAGCAAGTGCGGCAGGAGCACAGCATCACACATATGTAACAAACGGAAATTTATCAGGTGGAGTATCAGCCTGTATAAATGGTGTGGCATATATAGACTTTATATATCCAAGTACTGCATATCCTGACGAAAAAGCATACGCTGACGGATATGGGTTTGTTGCATCTGCCGCACACGGAACAATAGGTGGTTTTAAAGGCGGATATGGAGAATTTACTGTGTTAAAGCGTGATGGTGGTATGATGATACCTAGAGCAACTGATGCAGAAAAAGATGAGATCATAAGACTTTTAGAGACAGGAGTGATAATATGATAAGTGTATATGGAGCACCTGATATATCTTGGGATGGTACATACAACAGCGGTGTTTTAAAACTTTACGCTGACACCGAGTCAGAAATAACAGGACAGATTTTTGATACCGTAAAGGCTTTACAAGGAAGTACATGCACAGCATGTGATACAGGCGAAGAATATATGATGGACAGTACTGGTACATGGCATAAACTTCCATCTCGTCAAACACAAATCATTTTACCAGATGTATATTCAGAAGATGAAGTTGATGCTCTCCTGACTCCAATTCGTACAAATGTAACAAACCTACAGACACAACAGGATAAAGATACAGCAGCTTTAATAAACCTAATAAATACTGGCAGTAAAAACTTAATGCCGACTCAGGATGGTCAATCTGTACCGCCAACAAGATGGATAAATGTACCGATTGTACTGCAACCGGGAACGTACAGAGTATTCTTTGGTGACTTACAATCTGATGATACAGATGATACAAGATGTCAAGCGACTTTTCTATCAGGCGCAACACAGGTAAGCAACTGGCTGACTTTTGATCGCGGAACAGATGTTTTCTCTGGTGTTTGTACAATCACAGAAGAAACAACTACTTTTAGACTTTACCCTTCAACTTCTTATGCTGCGTCAGAAGGAGATACAGTCACTTTTACTGATTGTATGATCTGTAAAGAAAGTGATTGGCAGATTTCACAAACATATGTTCCATATTGCCCAACACTACCAGAGATATACGCACTCATAAAGTCATATCACCCATGAGAAAGGAGTAAGTGATGAAAGTGTACAAATATATAACAATAGTAGCGGCTTTTCTTACACAAGATACACAAGATACTTTGCTCGGTAAACTTGGGGAGTATGGTGTACTTGGTATAGTCCTTGCGGTAATGCTTTGGCAAGATTATAAAAACGAACAATTTTTGCAGAAAATGATTGATGACTTAAAGGATAGCTTTGATAAATTGAGCGACACAATAGATAAGAAGTTACAATAAGTAAGTTATAGGATACAATATGACAGTTAAAATAAAAGAACCCCCTTGGCAATAGCCTTGGGGGATTTCTTTTTATATCACTCTTTTACTTGCTTCTTTAATCCATCCGTGCATCATGTCTGCACAAGTGTTGTCTGCGTAGTAAACTTGTCCGGTTTTCCAAATCTTGTTCAGCACATCTGCCAAAGGATGGCCAGTTTTAAGTCCAATTATTGCATATTCTGACAAGTCAGTGTTTAGCGTGAAGAAATAGTCTTTATTTTTAATAATCTGCTCCCGTGTTTTATAAGATGGGTAGAAGAATAGGTAATAAACTCCTGTTTTACAGAATTGAAGGATTTTACAGCCTATTGTTTCCTCGTCCATCATAAAATACATCCTGTACACTTCATCGGACTCATCCATAACTCCTGACGGTAAGTGTGATGACTCTGCAAGTTCCCATTCTCCATGAGTAATAGACTTTGATACAGAGTTCGGGAAAGCAAAGAATGTTGAAAAAGTCAAATCTTTAGCAGTAGGCTGTCCCTTATGATCTTCCTCTTTATCAGTACCTAAATAACAGAAAACACATGACATTTCACGACCAAATTCATCCTTCGGGTATTTTATCTCCGTGATACCAGGCTCTTTCATCATCTTTTTAGTTATTCCCAAATTACGGAAGTAAGGGCTGTTATACTTAGATACAGGGTTAGCCAATAACCAGATTTTTGTATCCTTGTCATAATTTTCACGGACTAGGGATGAAATAACGTTTTGGAATTTAGACCACTCGTCTGTTAAATAATCTCCACCAGCGCTGAGTGCTTCGTCGATAATGATATTTTTAACGCCACCCTTGTCAGCACCGAAATCAGGTCCTTTGCTCGTTTCCCATGTGTTCATAGCAAAAGCACCACCAATAGCAGGCTGATACTTTTCAACACGCTCGTAATTTGTAGTATTCTCTCCTGTTTCCCTGTTAGTATGAGTAACATCTTCCCATCTTTCGGCATACCATCTCTTTCTCCAATAGCCGATTTGGGTAACATCGCCGTGTGAAAAACTAGGCAACCAGTCTGTATGTGGAGCCATTAAGTCTTGTATAAAACTGTCACCAATAGACTCTTTATATCGTCTGACGTAGACAAAAGCACCGTTTCCGTTAAGTGCATCCTCAATACTTAGTTTTAAGGTAGGATAAGTTTTACCCCATCCACGACCACCTAGTATAAAGTAGTATCTTGCTTTGGGAAACATCTTTAAAAGTATCGCACTGTCAAATTTGCCAGTTTTAGGATCAAAGCCGTCCTTAATAGATAACGGCTGTTTCTTTTTACGTGCCATAAATAATCTCTCCTTAAAGTTCTTCTAGTCTGTAGTGTAAAAGTATCTTCTTAACACCATCAGTTTGTAAAAAGTACAATAGTGAATCATTCAGCTTGCTGAGTACATAGTCTGTATCATATGCAACACAGCTTCCTGTATAACTTTCATATGTGTTAATAGAAAAACTGTGTGTATCAAACTCCCATTTAACAATATCTAGGTAAGGATCATATGATACATAAATCCTAATTTCTGGGTACTGATCCATGTAAAACTTTGTTAAGTGGTTAATCTTAAACATATCAATCATATAAAACTTCACCCATCTCATTACATTTATAAATATCACTTCTATATCTTATAGACTCTCCGTCTATAAAGACTGATCTTACTACAAACGGAGTGCCGTTCTTATAAAAGTATTTCATAAGTCTTTCTTTAGTTCCACAAGTTTTTAATAAAACATCTAAAACAAGTTTTTTGCCATCTCTGTCCATGCCCGCCGCAGTAAATGTTAGGTCATCACCGATTCTGTAAGCATAGACTTTTCTTCCTATACAGACAAAATCGTCAAAAGTACCTTCATGAGTCCATGTACCAATATCCGAAATATAGCCTGATTCTGCATTTTTTGCACGTATTTCGGCGTTAATTTCTCTAAAGTATTGCTCTGTATACTCACTATGCTTTACTTTTATACCGTCAGTATCAGCGTAAGCAGTATCTTCTCCAAAGTGTATAAAAGCAGAAACAAGGCGGTAACGTATACAAGCAACAGCATGATTTGAAAACTGCGGTAACATGTAGTGCGTGTAGTATTTTCCCTTTGGTCTGTAATAGTCAATAACATCTTGGTCTGTATTCCAGTCCTCATGCCATTGTAGACCTTTGCCGTAAAGCATCTCAAGCTGTACTTTTACTATATCACGCTCAATAGTGCCTTTTTCAAGACGCTGTTTTTCATCATATAGAGACATGATCTTTCCGCGAAAAGTACCGTGAAGCATTCCTGTTTCATCAGAGTATAAAAAGATGTGATCATACTCAGACAACAGTGCTTTTAAGCTGTATCCTAACTCTTTAAGCAACTCTATATCATAGTATTCCAAAGCAGTCCATCCAAGTCGATCATCGTAAAAAAGGTGATCAATCCTGTCAATTCTACAAAAGAAAATAACTTTAACCCAGTTACCTTTTTTGTATTCCTTTGCAAAAACTTTAAGTGACTTTGTGCTTCTAAGTTTTCCGATTGGAAATTTGTTATCGTTCACAAAAACGGATGAATAGGCGGAAGATATATCATACCCGTCAATATTTTTTCCAAAGCATCTTTCGCCCATAAGGAATCCAGCTTTACATCCAGCATAAGCAAGATTGTACTCATATAGGCTGTTAAAGTATCTTTTTTTCTCCCGTCTATCATCTATAAGAAACTGTGCAATATCTTCGTAAAACTTCTCTTGTGCAACATGTGCTAAAGACCATTTAACCCTTTCAGGCTTTCCCCACTCTCTTATAAACCGCTCCATACCCCACGTAACACAAGCAGTTTTATAGGTTTTACACAAATCTTTAGTATGTACGTTATTATACAGCGCGGAGAAATTTCTAAATTCAGCATTACCTACAGTATAAACTAAACTCTCTGAAATTCCTGTTTTTGCCGATGTTTTAACACCACTTTCTTCTCCACCAGAGATAAGGCGAATAATTGAACTCATGTGATTTATAAAGACTATACTCTTTTTTCCTGAAGCTGTGATTTCCCGTAAAAAATGTATGTTACTGTATCTTGTTACTTTGTTATTATTTCTGCACTCATATGTGCCGTTTTCAGCGTCTACGTATACATAGTATATTTCTTTTTGTACAGTCTTTGCCATAAAATCACACCCTTAAAAAATCACATCTTCATCTTCTTTATCTGGCTTCTCTTGTGCAATTTCCTTTAAAGCCAACTTTAACTGACTTTTATTAAGGTATCCACCTTTATCAGCTATACGATCAACCGATTCAAGTACATCATCACTTGACGTTTCGCGCAGTTTCTTTTTGGCAAGTTCTGATAATTTTCGCATCTGATCCATTATCCAAGTGTATCTATCATGTGCTCCCTGGCCTTTTTTAATTCCTCTGTGTGAATTACTTTCTATCTTTGTCTCTTCTTTCTTTATCTCAATTTGTACTTGCTGGTTGTAATACGTTGACCTATATTCCTTGTTGTTACTAAAAATACGATTCTTAGCCATCATTCATCATCTCCGTAAAAAATTTTCTCAAAAGCCTCATCAAAACTTGAAGCCTTATGTGTTATAATCGCATTTTCTATATCTTCCCATGCTTTTGCATAGTTTGCGGCTGATGCAAACACCCACTGTAAATAAGCAGTTTTCTTATTATATCCTTTTTCTTCGAGTACATCAAGTATACATCTATGTATCTCAAGCACAGGATTAGCTGATGGATCAGCCGGATCATTAGATATGTGAAAAATTTTATTATCTACTAGAAGTTCATACTCTTTTTTACTAAAATTATATGTTTTTACTAACATTATATCTGGGTATTTCTTTTTGTAATACGGGATCATATTAAGTATTAAATAGTACCGAAAAATACTTCCTTGTCGCATAAAATCACCTCATATTAAAAGGGGTTTGATGCCTTATATGGTACCAGCATACAAGGACTTACACAAACCCCTATTATTAACTCTTAATTATTTGAGATTCTGGTACAATCTCCCTTTAACTTACACTTATATAGTATGTGGTTTTTACTTTTTTAGCCTGTTTTGAGTTGTTTTTTGACTAAAAATACTGTCATATTGTATCCACTTTACTTACTTTTTGTGTCCTCTTACCTGTCTGATTGTGTAGTAACTGTAAGTGCCCTTGCGAACTTGTTCATATTTCACCCTAACAGGCTTATCCCAAGACGGCTCAAAACAAACGTCTGCCCAAGATTTTACAATTTTTGCAACTCCGGATGAAACTGTACTATAAGATTGACCTTCTGTATCAAAAAGTATACAGCCAGTCATAATCTTATCTCCAACTTCTACTTCGCGGATAAGATAACCTACAAGATCAAACTCGCAGTTTATACAAGCTGAATTCAAGAAATCTGGTTCTATAAGTGCTGTACTGACCATAAGTCTATCTTCTTCACACTGTAGACTATCTGTAATGTAATCAAACTGATCCATAAAATTCTTTTCGTTCATAAGATCAAATCCTTTCAAAATTATCGTTTTTACGTGCTTTTTCGGTTATTGCGTCATACAACTGCATGACTTTTTCATATATTAAAGTATCTTCTTCATCACACTTCAAGGACTCATACTTTTCTATGTATAGAGCCGCAAGTTGTATTATAAGAAGTACCTCTCTACCCTCATACATACTCTTTCCACTCCTTTAAGATATCTCTCCGGCTATCCGGTAACTTCTGCTTAACTTCCTCAATCTGCTCGTCGATTCTTTTATCGCGGATTCGCTTTAGCTGATGACTAGCAGTTCCGTCTATAGAGCATGACTTTACAGCCATAAGACAAGCTAAAGCAAGGTAATAATCACCCTCTTCGTCACATATAGCAGCCATAGCGCGATATACTGTACTTTCTGAAAAAAGGTTGTGCCGCTTACCATTTATTTCAATGTTTGCATTTTTATAGCCCGAAGACTTATCAGCCATCCCAAGACCGTATACAGGATATTTTGATCTTGTTTCATCATCAAGTAGAGTAAAGAAATCGAAGAAAAGAGTAGTCCACTTGTGATCATGTACTTCATGCTGCATCTTTTTAGTAAAAGGACCTTTATTCATCTTCTCCCCACCCACTTTCTATCCAAAGAACACTCACGTATTCTACTTTTATCTTTTTACCATCTCTTATAATGTATTCAGGACAGACATGCTTTACTTTATGATAGTATCCCCAATACGCTGTACTGTAAGTATCTATAGCGCATACAGGATAGTCTAGTAAAGCATCTTCACTTTCTAAGAGCGGCGCACTTAAAAGACGTTTACCCTTTCTTATTACGTTCCAAGTATGAGGGTTTTGATTCCTCAGATGCCATCTTACTGTTTTCATAAAATCAAATCCTTTCAAATCTTTTCTTATAAAGGGTATTCCCTCACCCTTTACTGCTTATATAGTATCAAAAATAGATTTTTTTAAGGATTTTTTGCAATAAATTCTTTATCTTTTTGAAATTGTAACCAAATTGTAACTTTTTAGAGTATAAAAAAATTGCTCCGGTAAGAAGGACAACCCGAAGCATAAAATAATATAATAAACCAAAAAGGGATTTAAATAATATCACAAACAATCAAATAATACTAAACGAAGCTCTCACAACAAAAGACAAACCTTATACTTCATATAATTCCTTGGAGCGAAATGGTTAATTCCCGCCGGAACTAACAACAGATCAATCTCCTACTTACCTGGACTTATCATGAATCATCCATCAACCTATATAGTACAAAAATATCATTTATTTACCCAACTACTCTTTAATAAAATCATGTACTCACACATATCACCCTGTGTTACAAAATGTAACCCTTGAAAAAATCATGTACTCTCAGGTATCACCCTTCCGGAATAAAATATA
>JAEEGL015746277.1_pt1 | contig 13071 bp, 8 predicted proteins | sample 9134231 | NCBI WGS metagenome assembly JAEEGL01 (sample SAMN16246548, study PRJNA631951) | gut metagenome | biome: gut microbiome; feature: rumen; material: fiber-attached | host: Bos | place: Iran: Karaj | collected 2018-10 | reverse complement strand
TGCGCGCAGGGCGTCGGGCATGTACATCATGTCCATCAACGTGCCGGCAGCGATGGGGCAGATGAACTTCTTGCCTTGTACGGCGCTATAGTAGATGTCCACTGCATAGTCGGTCGTGCCGCCGCCCGGAGGGGTGACGTAGCTGATCAGACCGGGGAAGCGCACCGAACGGGTGTCAACACCGAACTTCAAAGCGTAGTAGTTGCTCAGCAACTCGCCGGTGACCTTGGTTACACCGTACATCGTGCGTGGCTGCTGGATGGTATCCTGAGGCGTTCCGTCCTTGGGGGCGTTGGGACCAAAGGAACCGATGCTGCTGGGGGTGAATACGGCGCATTTCTTCTCGCGCGATACTTCCAGCACGTTCATCAGGCCGTCAATACCGATGTGCCAAGCCAGCTGGGGCTTGTTCTCGGCAACGGCGCTCAGCAAGGCTGCCAGGTTGTAAATCGTGTCGATGTTGTACTTGTCAACGACAGCACCGATCTGTTGGGCATTGGTGATATCAACAATTTCCGAGGGACCGCTCTCAGCGAGTTCGCCCTTGGGCTCTGCACCAGGGATATAACCAGCCACGACATTACCCGAGTAGATGCCTCTCAACTTCATTGTCAGCTCTGAGCCGATTTGACCCGTTGAGCCGATGATCAGGATATTTTTCATTGCAGTATATCTTATATATGTTCAGGTTTATGTTTTTAAATCAAGGCACAAAAATACACCAAATCTCATAATTGTGCAATATTGACCCCAATTATTTTTTAACCTCCCCCTTAAATAAATCCCTGCGACCTCATGTTAGGTATTTGTTCCGCCCTGTATGATTGGTTGTTTCAGGAATTGTTGTAATTTTGTGGGCAAATGAGAAGCTTTCGTTACATATTGGTTTTGCTGATCACGTTGGTATCTCTTGTGGCGTGGGGTCAGAATGACGTGCCTGTCGATACGGTCGCAGTCGCCGATACAACGGTGCACCTGAACATATTCCAGCGAGCTAAGGAAAAGGCGAAAGAACGTTTCCAGGAGAAGATGAATGAGCCCTACGACACCATCCGTGACAAAGGCTACTGGTGGCGTGCCTTGAATCACGGCAAGGTGGATCTGGACGGTGGAACAATCGACTATCCGGCGTTTATCGACTTCTGCTGGAAAGTCTATAAGTGGGGCGACAAGGCGTTCAACAGCTATGATACGGCCTATGTGGTCAGCACGGGTAAGAACTGGAAGTTCATGTTCAAGTCCAACAACTGGAACGACAACTATCAGGGTGAACCCTCCAGCGATGGCATCCGTGTGGACATGCGCAGCAAGCTGGCAGCCAACATGGGTTTCCGACTTTCGTTTATGGCAGTGAGTGTAGGCTACAGCTTGGGTATCACCAATCTGATCAATGGCGAGAAAGTCTCCAACAAGGTGGACTTCTCGTTTACCTGTGCCCGCTTTGCCGCCGATGCCTATTATATGGAAAACCGCGGTACCACTACGGCTTGGGTGACAGGCAGATACGGTGGTGAAAAAATAAAGACTAAGATTAAGGAGTTTGGTGGTTTGCACCGCAAGTCCTACGGCTTGAGTGCCTACTATTTTTTCAACAACCGTCGTTATGCCCAAGCGGCTGCTTACTGCTTCTCCAAGTACCAGAAGCGCAATGCCGGCTCACTGATCGCTGGCATCTGCCTGCAGCATCGCGACATGGGCATCAACATGGACGAACTGCCTCAAGTGGTTAAGGACTATCTGCCCGCCGATGTAGAGATGCCTCACTTCCTGTACAACGACTATTGTGTGATGGTGGGCTATGGCCATAACTGGGTGCTGGGTCCCAAGTGGCTGCTCAATTTCACGGTGACACCTTATGTGGGCTATCGCCACCTGTTGGCAACGCAGAACGAGGACCGTGCCAGCGCGTGGTCGCTCAACATGAGGGCACGCATGGGCGCCGTCTATAACCATAAGCAGTATTTTGTGGGACTGCAGAGTTTTGGCGACATCCACCGCTATGAATCCGAAACACACCACTTCTTTGGCTCCCTGCTAGAGTTTGTCGCCCTCGTTGGCATCCGCTTCTGAACCTCTTGTTGAAAAATTATTTTGATGGGGTAGGGAAAAGTCGGGTTAAATGTATTATCTTTGCAGGTTAGAGAAATAGACAATTTTGTAATCCGATGAGTGACAATTATATCGTATCGGCGCGTAAGTATAGACCCTCGACGTTTCGCAGCGTGGTGGGGCAGCAGTCATTGACCCACACGTTGAAAACCGCTATTGCCAGCGGCAGGTTGGCCCATGCCTACCTCTTCTGCGGCCCGCGTGGTGTGGGCAAGACGACGTGTGCCCGCATCTTTGCCAAAACCATCAACTGTGAGCATCCTACGGCCGAGGGCGAAGCCTGCAACGAGTGCCCGTCATGCAAGGCGTTCAACGAGCAACGTTCCTACAATATCAATGAGCTGGATGCCGCATCCAACAACAGTGTGGACAACATCCGCGACTTGACCGAGCAGGTGCGCATCCCGCCGCAGACTGGCCGTTACCGCGTCTTCATCATCGATGAGGTCCACATGCTTTCCCAAGCGGCCTTTAATGCCTTCCTCAAGACGCTGGAAGAGCCGCCCGCCTACGCTATCTTCATTCTTGCCACCACCGAGAAACAGAAGGTCATCCCCACCATCCTGTCCCGCTGCCAGATTTATGATTTTGCCCGTATCACGGTGCCTGATATTGTGCAGCAGCTGCAGTATGTGTGTGAACAGGAACATATCGAGGCCGAGCCTGCAGCGCTCAACGTCATTGCCCAGAAGGCCGACGGTGCCATGCGCGACGCCCTCTCCATCTTTGACCAGGTAGCCGCCTCTACCGAGGGTCATATCACCTATCAGAGCGCTCTTGACAACCTCAATGTGCTGGACTATGACTACTACTTCAGGCTTGTGGATTGTTTCCTTGCCGGAGACGTGAACCAGTCCTTGCTGATATATAAGGAAATACGAGATAGGGGCTTTGACTCGCAGTTCTTCATCAACGGTCTGGCGCAGCACATGCGTGACCTGATGGTTGCCGCCACGCCCCAGACGCGCAAGTTGCTCGAGATGAATGACGAGGTGGCTCAGCGCTATGGCGAGCAGAGCACTAAGTTGGCTCCTGCTTTCTATTACCGTGCACTGGACCTGTGCAATACCTGCGACTTGAATTACCGCAATGCCAGCAGCAAGCAACTGTTGGTGGAGTTGACGCTGGTCAAGTTGTGCCAACTGGTGACGCCACAGCCGCAGCCGCAGCAGGCTGCCCAGCCGTCTCTCCAGAAGATTACGCCGGCTGCCGCACCAGCCCAGCCGTCACCCCAAGCGCGTCCCGCCGCACCGCAACAGCCTCAAGCACAAGCAGCTCCCAGGGTTCAGCCTCAGGCTCCCACACAGCCTCAACCCCAGGCTCCAGCCCAGCCTCAACCACAGGCAGCAAATCCTGCCCCGCAGCCGCGTCCTGCTGCTCCGTCACCTACGGGTAACCCCCTGCCGCGCGCTTTAGGCAACAAGCCACGCATCATGATGAATGTGGCTAATGTGGATGTGGCACCCAAGCAGGCTCCCGCCCCGACACAGCCCAAGCGCACCGAGGCTTTCACTGCCGAACAGTTGCAGGAGGCATGGCAGGAGTATATGGATCAGCATCCTCAGGAAAAGGCGTTGCTGGCCACGATGTCTTATGCACGTCCGCAATCCGATGGCAATAGCGTCGAGCACTATGTTGTGACCGTCGCCAGTCCGACGGAGTTGAAGAATGTAGAGGAACACAAGGAAGCCTTGATGCAGTTCCTGTGCGATGCCTTAAAGAATGATTTTTTGACCCTTGATGTCAAGTTGAGCGATGTGCCAATGGACACGCCCAAGATTCTGTCTCCCCGCGAAGTCGTGGAACAGATCAAGCAGCATAACCCCAATTTCACTCAGTTCCTGAAAGACTTTGACTTGGGATTAGCCTAAAACCTTATTGTAGCGCATTGATGCTGGAGGCCTTGACGGTAAAGAAGTTATCGTCGTTGCTCTTCAGCAGGTTGTAATCGCGGTTGCTCCACGGGGCAGGCTTGTCCTCGATGGTGATGTCCTCGCCGGTGTCGTTGTTGACATATTGCTCGATGCGTGACTGCCAAGCGCGGATGCGTGCCTGGGATGATTGACGGTCCATTAACCCCGTACCTGATTTCACCAGTTCTTTGAGATAAGCGATATACTTGGTCCTGAAATCAATAAACTTGAGCACCCTTGCGATGAGGGGGTTGTTGTCGTTGCCCCAATGGAGCGGGTCCTGGCGTCCGGCATCATCCTGTACACCACAATGCAGGCTTGTCCCCAGCGTGTTGTCGTAGTCATAGGGAATGATGAAGAACTTGTAACCGCTGGTTTCGGTGCCATTGAAGTAGATGTAATAGTTGTTGGCGTTGTTCCAATAGTCATCCCACATGCCCACGGCGACGTTTACGGCATAGGTCTTGAGTAACAGATCGACGTCAGTCGCCTGCTTGATCCAAGCATAGAATTCACTGTCTTTCAAATGGCAGACTTTATCCATGAAATCAACCAACTGGACGCGTGCGATGTCAAACTCCGAAGTGTTGTTCTCCAGCGTGTAGGCATGGCGGTCGTCGCTGTCATCATCATACCAGATGTCACCATTGGGGTTGTTGAGACCTGCAGCGGCATTGCGACATTTCCACAGATAGCCGTCGCTGTTGCCGAATCGGCTCTTGCGGTCCTTGAGATAACGCTTGTCGATGGGTTCAAGCATCTCATAGACACCATAATAGGCTTCCTTGCTGTCGCCCTCGACGTGGAGCCACAAGCGGCAGTAAGTGTCGCGCACTGCGGTCCAGACGCCGGCACGGCGGAAGAGGTCATAGCAGAACATTTCACGCACATAGGCTGGGTCGTCCTTGAACCACTTGAGGTGGAGTTTGCGCACACCTTGGATGGTGTGGGCATCATCATCGACATATTTGCGCAGGTTGAGTCCGAAGTGGGCGTGGTGCCAGTCGGTGTTGTCTCGCTCGTGCATCTGTCCCTTCCAGCCCTCGGGACGGCGACGCGAAGTGTTACCCTTGAGACGCAGTCCCACATTGTCGATGACAGTGGTTTCCCCTTCCTTGACAAACGTGGCTGTTGCCACCACATACTGTGTGGTGTAGGGATTGAGGTCATACAGTGTCAATAATCGGTTCCACTGTTGGCGGCTGATTTCGATATGGATTTCGGGGATGACATCATTGTCCCACACATAGTCATAGCCTTCCTTGACGCGCTCTGGCAGGTCTCCGCCCAAGAGGTAATCGATGAGGACGTTGACATCAGCGATGTTGACTTCGGCATCGTAGTTGACATCGGCTCGATGGTGGGTGTCATAGTCGGCTTTACCGCCCAGCAGGATGTCGATCAGGGTATTGATGTCGGCGATGTTGATTTCGCCGTCACCATTCACGTCGCCCGCGCTGATGCTGAACGGGTCTGGCGTGAGAGGCTCACTATATTCTTCAACCTTGAATTCAAGTCTGTTGAGGTCAAATGTGATTGTGTACTCCCCGTGTCCGTCTCTAAACATGTAGGAGTGATTGTTGTTGGCTTTCTGTGTGGTGTAGGTCACCGAGGGGGACACCGTCTGACTGCTGTTGCCGTTGGGACCGTAGCGGTGGTTGGCGTTAAAGTCATTCCAGTTGCTGGTAAGACCGTCGGCAAAAACGAACCACACGGTTTCGTTGATGTCGGTTGTCAAGGTATAGAGGCCGTTCCCCATGTCTGTCATCTCGACACCATGGGCTGGGTCCCACCCACCAAAGGGACCGCTGCCGACTATATAGATGGCTGCTTGTGCCGGCATAATCGCCAGCACAAGCGCCATGACGGTCCACAGAAAATACTTCTTCATCTCTTGAATCTTGGTTAATCACTCTAGCGATTCTAGATTTTCTAGACTCTCTAGATGTTCTAGATATTTTAGATCTCTAGATACTATTGCTCATACCAGGTGGAGTACATCAGGTAATTTTTGGCGATTTTCACGTTGATTTCGCTGGCCTGCTTGGGGTCAACCATCTTCTTGAACTTCGCCGGACTGCCTGCCCACAACTCGTGAGGACCCACCTTGGTGCCGCCCAGGACGACGCTGCCTGCTGCAATGATGGCACCCTCACCGATTTCGGCGTGGTCCAGGATAATGCTGCCCATGCCGATGAGCGCCATATCTCCGATTTTGGCACCGTGTACGACCACGTTATGGCCGATTGACACGTCGTTGCCGATTTCGGTGACCGATTTCTCGTAGAGTGTGTGTATCACGCTGTTGTCCTGGATATTGACGCGGTTGCCGATGGTGATGGTGTTCACATCACCGCGCAGCACGGCATTGAACCAGATGCTGCAATCCTTTCCCATCGTCACATCGCCCACAACGACAGCGTTGTCGGCCAGGAAACAGTTCTCTCCAATCTTGGGCTCAAAGCCCCTAACTTTCTTGATGATTGCCATTGTTTTGGTATAGTGTTTGAAGTTTAGTGTTTAAGGGTTAGAGTTCTTGTGTTTTGGCAGCGAGCCAAGCGGCCTCGTCGGCATTGAGCAGCGGGGTGATGCGCTCGCGCACCATGCGGTGGTAATCATTGATTTGTGCCACCTCCTCGGCGGTGAGCATCGAGCGGTCAATCAGTTGCAGGTCATAGGGGAAGAGCGTCAGCGGCTCAAAGGCGAGGAAGTTACCGAAGTCCTCGGTCTTCTCGGCCTCGACGACGAGCAATAGGTTCTCGGTGCGGATGCCGTATTCTCCGGTCTTGTACAGGCCGGGTTCATTACTTGTGATCATGCCGGGCAACAGCTTTACATCCACCAGATTGGTGCGGATGCTCTGAGGCCCCTCATGGCAACCCAGGAAGTGGCCCACGCCGTGACCTGTACCGTGACCGTAGGTCATAGCCTCTTGCCATAGCGGCAGTCGTGCCAGCACGTCAAGCTGGCAGCCAGTGGTTCCCACGGGGAACTTGGCTCGTTGCAGGGCGAGATGGCCCTTGAGTACGAGTGTGAAGTCGTGCTTCTCCTGAGCGGTGGGATTACCCAGGGTGATGGTGCGGGTGATGTCGGTGGTTCCATCGAGGAATTGTGCACCGCTATCCACGAGCAGGATGCCCTCGCCGTGCAGGGTCGAAGCACTCTCGTCGGTTGCCTCATAGTGTACGATGGCGCCGTGCTCCTTGTAGCCACAGATCATGGCGAAACTGTCCTCGCGGTACAGGTCCTGCTGGGCACGATATTCCATGCCCTTGTTCCACACGTCCACCTCGTTGATGGTGCCACTGGGAGCCATCTCTTCAATCCATTTGAACAGGCGTACCAGTGCAGCGCCGTCACGTTCCATGGCGTGGCGGAAGCCCTCGATTTGTACCTCGTTCTTGATGCACTTCAGGTCGGTGATGGGCGAGCGGAAATATACTTTCTGGCAGGGTAGGGCATTGGCCAGCGTGTCGCTCACGCGGTTCGGGTCGATAAGTACCACTTCGTGCTCGTTCACGCGCTCCAGGAAGTGGACGATATCGTCATAGTTGCGCACCCTCACGCCACAGTCTTTAAGGTGCTGGCGCACCTCATCGGTTACCTTGTTCTCGTCAATGAACAGTTCCTTGTTGTTGCGTGAGATGTAGGCAAATGCGATGGCCACCGGGGTGAAGGCTACATCATTGCCGCGCAGGTTGAGCAGCCAGGCGATATCGTCGAGGGCGGTCACCAGCATGGCGGTAGCATCGTTGTCCTCGAGCACCTTGAGCAGGCGTTCAATCTTGGTGCTGGCTTCCTCGCCGGCATATTTCACATCGTGGACAAAGGCTGGTTCGCTGGGACGTGCAGGACGGTCGGTCCAGATATTGTCGGCAGGGTAGAACTCGGTGGCGAGCATAAAGCCGTTCTCGCCGCAGAAACGTTCCAGTTGATTGGCATCTTGTGCACTGTACAATCTGCCATCGATGGCGATAACCGAATCTTCCTCAAGGACTTGTAGCAGCCACTCGTGTATGGTGGGGTCATTGCCCATGTTTTCCTTCATCATGATGAAGCCGCTGTCGGCCAATTCAATTTCGGCCTGCAGGAAATAGCGGGAATCTGTCCACAGTGCTGCTTGGTCAAGGGTCACTACAGCGGTGCCGTTACTGCCCGTGAAGCCGCAGAGCCAGTCACGGAATTTCCAGTGGTCACAGATGTATTCACTCTGGTGCGGGTCGGTGCCGGGAATGATGACGGCATCGACATTCAGGCGGCGCATCTCCTCGCGCAGTGCCTCAAGGTGAGAAAAAGTCTCTTTACTCATAAGTTGTGTTATATGTTCGTTTGTTAATTGTACTCATAATAACTTCTCAAGTTCTTCAACAGGGGGAAGGAGCCGTTTTAATCTCTCATCCATATCTGCTGTAGTCCTATAGGTGGCAACCCCCATCGGTTTGTCATAATCTTGGATTACGTATTCGACAAACTTCTTATTGGCGCTCTTGCATAATAAAATACCGATAGACAGGTTTTCATGTGGTTTGCGAACTTCGTCGTCAAGAATGCGCAGATAACCGGCTAACTGTCCTAAATAGGATGTCTTGAAAGGACCATCTTTAAGCTCCACACAGACAAGTGCAGTCAGTTCTCTATTATAGAAAAGTAAATCGGGGAATTCTTCAACCCCAAATTTTTTAAGGTGATACTGGTTGCCCACAAAAGTAAAGTCCTTACCGAATGTCATGATGAAATCTTTCACATTGTGGATGATGCTTTGCTCAATGACTCTCTCGTCTCTGTCCTTATCACGCACAAATAATTCTTCGACATTGATAAAATCAAGAAGATAATCATCCTTGAACATTGAGATAGCTCTATATGCTTGGAGCTGACTGGGTATGGCTTTTATGAAATTATTGGGTAAGTTGCCTCGATGATGATATAAATCTTCATTAATCATTCTTTCGAGCTCTTCCACTGATGCCTTTGTGTCTGCTGCAAGTTGTATATAAAACAGACGTTGGCCTATATCCTGTACTTTGCTGATGATTGCATAGTGGTGGGTAAACCCGATACTCATAAATGCAGAGATGGGAAAATCTTGGTCTATTCTAAAATGAACGGTAGGCAATTCGTTCGTTGCAACGAACGAATTGGTTTGGTGGTCATTTAATTTGTTCGTTGTAACGAATGAATCATCAGAAAGAGCATGCCATTCTTCATAAAAAGTTCGCATTTTCCTTAGACTCGGAGCCGAGAAGCCTCGTAATCCTGGCAACTCTTTACGCAATTGAGAGCTGATACTATCGATAAATCCTTTACCCCAATTCTTGTTGCGGGTATTGGCCGAGATAAATCGACCGACGCTGTAATAGAGAGCCAATTGTTCTTGATTGACTGCACCTAACGCCCGTTGCTGACTTTGCAGTATAGCCCCTTTTATGGCTTGTACCACATTGGCAAGCTGATCACGATAGATAATATCATCTTTTTTCTGCTCCATTGAACATGATATTCAGGTCTTCACCCAAAGATGAAGATGTTTTGTCTTATCACTCTTTCTATAATAGAAGGAGGGTAAAGGAAGATTAACTCGCAAAGTTACTATTTTCTTATCAATAAAAAGACAGTACCCTCGATTTTTCACCATATCGTGTCACTAAATGATAAAATGTAGAAATATTTTCTACATAGGGTTGTTTGTGTTTTTGAAAACAAAAATGTATCTTTGTGGCAGAAAATTTAGCAGATAGTTTGTCAACATTTTAATGATATGAAAATGATAGATTCGACTTAACATATTGCGTATTAAGTAAAACATAGTTGGGTATTATCTAAAACAGCAAAATTAGGGATAATTGTGCCCTTTTGTGAGATTCACATACTGGGGGACCCAAGGCAATTTTGTTGTTAGAGATATAAGACAAAGTTTTACTTGATTATATGGCGAGGAGACTATATAATTAAAAAAATATAGTCCTCTCGCCTTTTGTTTTCCCGCCACTGGGAAACCAGTAGTAATAAAAATTGTACTGCAATGTTGATTCACATAGGTAAAGAAATAAAAGCTGAGCTGCGCCGTCAACGGCGCGGCGTGACCTGGTTTGCCCAGCAACTGTACTGTGATCGGACGAACGTGTATAACATCTTCAAGCGTGAAGGTATCGACACGATATTGCTGCAGCGCATCAGTGCCGTGCTGGGCCGCAACTTCTTTGCGCTCTATTGCCAGGAAACTGGCGATGGTGCGGAAAATGATTCTACAGATATGTAGTATTATATACAATAGGCATGCTTAACGCACAAATGTGATTAGTAGTAATTTTGCGTTTGCCAATTGAGACGAGCCCACCTCAACTCAATGGCAATAGCGTCTATCATAATTTTATGAACTTTTAAAGTATAGATGAAAGTGTGTGAATGCAGAAAAAAGGTATGTTGGTTATTTCCCCGTGAGCCTCCTGAACAATTATAATTCTTGTAAATCGCGGGTTAATTTTGCTTTTTAGTTTGATTCCCCAACTAAGCATAGATGGGGCCCGGGGCCGCGAGGATTAGAAAAGAGAGTCAATACAACGTTGCTCCGGCAAATGCAAGAGCCCCTCTCTTGTCCAATCGACCGAAGAGAGGGGCTATTTTGATTCAAGGATATACACTGTTATGGGTCGTCATAGGGAAATGCCAATACACATCGGTAAAGAAATCAAGGCAGAGTTGCTGCGCCAAGAGCGCGGTGTGACTTGGCTCGCAGACAAGTTGCACTGTGACCGCACCAATGTGTATGACATCTTCAAGCGTGAAGGCATAGATACACGTCTGCTCGAGCGCATCAGCATGATCCTGCACCGCAACTTTTTCGCCCTTTATTGCCAGGAAGATAGTATCGAAGATGAAAATGTTTCTACAGAAGTGTAGAATAATCTGCAATGGGTTCGGCATCCCCATTCATGTTATTATCAATATTTTTGCATTTAGAAAAAAGTGTGTTGTAGCCGTTTCACCGATTCCCGGAACGGCTTAGGAAACAACAAGTTGTGGGAGTCGTCTAAATTAAAAAATTATGGTAAAGAAGTTCTTTATTTTCATCTCGGTGATGGCTATGCTCGGTATGGCATCGTGCACAACAACCTTAAATTCGTCAAAAACCAAGGATTTTGGCTCATCGGCAATCACTGCCACATTCGCCGACCTTGTAGTATCTCCTAGAAAAATCACTTACACCTACAAACCTACTGATGAAGTGCGTCGCGGTGGTGAGGTAAACGTGATTAACACTGCCATTCGTGAGGCTCTCGAAGTTAATGGCGGGGGTGATGTTTTGGTGGAACTCCAGACAACAGTTAAGAAAACAGGTAAAAAGAACGTTTCGGAAGTCACTGTTTCGGGATATCCTGCAACGTATAAGAACTTCCGTTGCGCCGATGACGAGACGCTGAAACAGGCTCTCATGATGCGTGCTATTTCAGATGAGCCTGTTGCTAAGAAAAAGGTGTTAGGCATCTTCTGAGCATAACTGCAGGAGTTAGACAGATTGTCATTACTCAAATAAAACAGTAGTGCCGGCGCGGGTGGGCGTCGGCACTACTTGTGTTATGTAATGTCAAGTGGTGAACTTGAGCATTAGTCGGCGGGGGTGATGACACCGTCGCGAACGGCCTTGTTGTAGTCGGTCTCGCGGGTCGGGATCATATAACGCCACTCGTTCTTCTCCTCGGGCTTGATGGTTACAGCCAGCGTGGCCAGGAAGTTACCACCGTCCTCGTAGGTGTGACGCACGAGGGTGTCTTTCCAGCGCTTCAGGTCGAACCAGTCAAAGCCTTCGCCCCACAGCTCGATGCGGCGATAGAGCTTGATCTCGTTGAGCAGGTCGGTACCGGTCTTGCTGCAGCTGTACTCGGGATCGCGGCCCGAAGTCTTGTTCAGGGCAACCAGAGCAGCCTGGGCGGCACCAGTATTACCCATCATGTGCTCGGCCTCGGCCTCGATGAGCAGCATCTCGCTGGAGCGGAAGTTGTTCAGCTCACCAACACCCGGGGTGTCGTTGCAGCGCACCTTGAACTGCATGTAGGCATAGACGGTAGCATTGCTCAGCAGGTCGGGATATTTGGCGCGGGTGTTCTTGGCCAAATCGGTGCTGTTGGCAGCCACACCAGTTGTGGTGGTGTAGGTGTAGCCAGTGGGATCGAGCCACCACTGACGGCGAACGTCGGTTGCGGGAATCAGGTTGAACAACTCCCTGTTGATGCACTTGGGATAGTTGCGCACGTTACCGGCATTACTGTTGTAAGCAATGTAAGCATGGTAGCTGTAGTAGTACAGCGTCTGGTCGCTGGCACTGTAGCCACCCCAGATCCACTCACTGTTGTGGTTGCAGAAACCGTCGCTCAGCAACTGGGCGTTGCTCATCAGCGGATGGTTGGCGCGAGCCAGCTTGGCATACTTGGAGGCGTTAGCCCAGTCGCAACGGTTAAGGGCAGCGCGGGCATAAGTGGCATAGGCTACATCGAGGTCGGGCAAGAAGAACTCGTCGGCACCACGACTTCTGCCAGATTCCTGATAGAGGCTGATGGCCTCATCAAGGTCACCATAGATCTGCTCATAGGCATCGGCGAGCGACGTCAGAGGCAGGTCACCCACGCTCTCGTCCAGACGGAGCACCAGACCCGGGCAACTGCCGTTGTCAGAGTCAACCCAGCGCTTGCAGTAGATCTGGGCAAGCATCATGTAGGCATAGGCGCGGAAGGTCAGACCCTGAGCTTTCAGGAACTGCTTGTCGGCCTCGATACCTTCGGCATCATCAACGTTCAGGATAACACTGTTGGCGTTGCTGATCAGCTTGTAGTAGTAGAACCAGGGATAGTAGGTGTACAGACTGTTGGGCGTGTCGTGTACGTTTTGGTTGATCAGCGATGCCCAGCCGGGAAGGTTCACAAAGAAGTCCTGGCCAGGATAGTTACCGTACCACATCTTGATGCAACCCTCACCACACATACCCTGTGTGCTCAGGTACTGGTTCATCATCACGCGGGCGCAGCCATTGATGGCCAACTTAACATTCTCGGTG
>JAEEGL015497673.1_pt1 | contig 13071 bp, 5 predicted proteins | sample 9134231 | NCBI WGS metagenome assembly JAEEGL01 (sample SAMN16246548, study PRJNA631951) | gut metagenome | biome: gut microbiome; feature: rumen; material: fiber-attached | host: Bos | place: Iran: Karaj | collected 2018-10 | reverse complement strand
CTTTTGTCCAAGGCATACATATCTGCCTGCTTCAATCACTTTTTCTACAAGCGCTCTCTCCGGATGCATGGGCAATAAGACTGCCTATTTCCTGATCCTTCAGCTCGAACGTAGACGTTTTTCTCATTCTTTTTTCTCCATTTTTTACATGCTAAACAATTGTTTTACTTAATCTTGCCTTTATCAACGCCTGCATCTATAAGCAACTGTTTGTAAGCCTCGAGTTTCTTTTTGTCTGATATCTTGTAGGTTGCTGCTGCACTGTTGCCATAAAAAGCATTGTATCCTACGAGGATAAGGCACTTGGACTTTATGGTAACTGTCTTAAGCGATTTACAGCCCGCAAAGGCCTCGTCATCGATGGTTCTTACTTCTGCAGTGATGGTCAGATTCTTAAGAGCTGTACAGTCTGCAAATGCACCGACACCGATGAACTCAGTCGAATTGGAGAGTTTAAGGGTCTTAAGAGAAGTACATCCGGCAAAGGCTCTTTCCATGATAAATCCTGTATTCTTAATAGTTACTTTGCCAAGAGACGTACATCCTTCAAAGGCATTCTCTTCTACGGACCTGACATTCTTTCCAAGGGTTACCGATGTTATAGCAGTATTGCCCTTAAATGCTTTTTCGCCAATAACAGTAACAGGTATTGTAATACCTCTGAACTTGACTGTATCAGGAACCTTAATGGCTTTGGCCTTATTGTCGTTGATTCCTGCAAGACCTAACTCAATATCTTCATCAAAATCCAGCTTATAGTTATAATTCCTGCTATCGGTTAAGGTGTCAGTATATACTATGAGACTCATGACAATGCGGTTGTAAGCCTCTTTATCCTTGGTTGTTATCTTGAATGTGGCCTTATCAGGAACCTTATCGAAGGCATCTTTTCCGATTTCTACCGGACGTCCTGCTATTGTAACCTTGTTAAGAGCTGTACATCCGCTGAAGGCCTCTTTGCCAATCTTGGTTACAGCTGCCGGAATAACAATGCTCTTAAGGCCTGTCACATCCGCAAATGCTCTTTCCTTGATGCTAGTGAGGGTCTTAGGCAGTGTTACCTTCGTCAGTTTTGCATTTCCTTCGAAGGCTTTGGCCCCTACAGTGACAACGGTGTACTTAGCGCCCTTGTAATTGATTGTAGCTGGAATAGTCAGTGTCTTAAGCTTTTTAGCCGCATCCTCACTGAGTCCTTCCACTAAAAGAATTCTGGTATCTTCGGAAAGGACCTTATAAACAATGCCCTTCTTATCGCTGAATACTTCTGCCTCATCCGTGAGAATATCACTGATGATCTTCTTAGCCGCCTCGCTCTTCATAGAAAGCTTAAAGACTGCGTCCTTTGATATAGCTCCGAAGGCATCCCTTCCAAGGGTGCTTACATTCAGCTTATCTGTCTTAATTGTTACGCTCTTAAGTTTGTTACATCCGAAGAATGCTTTTTCCCCAATGTAGCTGACCTTCGAAGGAATAGTCACGGAGGTGATGCTACTGCAGTTCATAAACGCTCTGGCATTGATCTTCTCAAGCTTGGAAGGAAGCTTCAGATTCTTAAGGGCTATACATCCCATAAATGCCTCATCGCCTATCTCTACAACATTTGCTCCGAATTTGACGCTGGTCAGAGAATTACATTCTTCAAAGGCACAACTTCTGATGTTTGTGACATTCTTTCCAATGGTTACAGACTTAAGAACAGAATTATTCTTAAAGGAATTGGCATCAATTCTGGTAACCTTATAGGTCGTTCCATCCTTCTTAACTGTTGCAGGGATAGTGAGATTGGTGATCTTCTTATCCTTGTTTACACCACATACTGCAACTTCAGACTTTCCACTCTTGCGATAATAGATTCCCTTGGCGTCCTCAAAAATGTTGGTATCTGCATCGTCAATTCTTTCGCCTTCCGGAAGTACCTCAACATCCACAGTGAATATCTTGATAGCATATGCCGGGAAGTCATCAAAGGTATTGATATAGTCGCCCTCATCCATTTGTGAAAAAGCATACTGCTCTTCCAGAGTATCCCCTGGCATACGGATATAATTGTCTGCTTTGAATTTTCTGTCTGCAGGATATACATAAACCGTCAATTTACCTGAACCGGGATTAAGAGCTACAAATCTGCCGCTTTCATCAAATTCAGCTGCATCTCCCTCAAAATCATATCTGTAAGTAAGATTCTCCGTACCGGTTGAGGTGATTAGTACATCGCCCTCATCATCAACAGCTGCTTTTCTTCCTGCCAGAGATGATTCGATTGATGTCAAAAGACTTACTTTTTCACCTTTCTCCAGTGAAATAAGTCCCTTACCAATGCTTACAGTCTTTCCTGTTACATTTCCTTTTTCGTCTGTAACTTCCTTGACTGCTTTAACAACCACGCCTGTTACAGCCTCAATATACTCCATTTCTGAAGGATATGCGACACGCTTTATGAATTCTTCAGTCTCCACATCGCAATCTTCTTCATAAACAGGCATCTCAACGGTCTCATCATCCTCATCTACATAAGATGCGTACAGCTTGAGCTCCTCAGTGACCATTGGACTTGTGGTTTCAAGATCCACATCAGTGTCGACAATTTTTCCGGTCTTCTTATCCACATATTGCACCGTAACTGTGAAGTCTTCATCCGATACAATTATGTATGTGTCAATGTCATAGCTCTCTCCGGGAGCCAGTTCCGGATAGCTTACTCTTTCAATAACTCTGTTAGTATCACCCTTTTTGCTGAAGAACTTAAGTGTTCCTGATTCAGAGGTTGCATTACCGCTATTTTCTACTACACCTCTTACTCTGTAGACGCCTCTTTCATCAATGGAAGAAACGGTCAGATTGTAAATATTAAGTTTCTCTTCCAGCTGTCTGTAAATTACATAGTCATCAGTATCCCCATTCTTTTCGGTTACTGTGACGTAAACTACCGCTTCTTTTGCAGAAAGATCCAGTGGCAGACAGCCTGCTACTGAGGTTGCGTCTCCACCAACGAGTCCACTAAGGGTAATATCCTCCTCGCCCAGAAGTTCATTTCCCTGGCTGTCCTTTGCGGAGACTTTAGCATCCTCAAGAGTATCAAAACCGTCATTTAAGATATCGAATGAGAAATATGCTCCTTCTCCGGCTACAGCATCCGTGAAGTCGCCATTCTTAATTCTTGCAACACTGCCAGGATCCACATAGAAGGATACAGGGTAAGCGGCCTTATCATCCCATATAGCGTAATGAACAAAGGTTGCCTCATCATATTTTTCACCATAGATCTCTTTTGCTTCTTCCGCTGTGATGAGTCTACTTGGGATTTTTCTTGCAACACCATAGATCTTGCCGTCATTTACGCCAAAAGCAACATCATCATAGTGATTGTCATAGGCACTTGTAATCTGAACAGGCTTAGTTATGTCGATGAGCTTGGCTCCGGCTTCATCAGTTGTAGCCTCTGATCTTGCGCACCACATCTGAACATCTGTAAGTCCATTACCCGCATCCTGAGGTCTGTCATCAGCTGCCTCCGGCCATACGACATAGATATATTTTCCGTCTGTTTCTGCATCAAACTCATGGATATCTCCGGTAACATTCGCGTCCTCAGCATCTTTGCTGATTCTTCCGGCTACAAGACTGAAAGGTGCCTGATAGCCTACTTTTGAGGAATCATCCGGGAATGTCTTATCTATATATCTGTAGCTTACTTCATCTACTGTTCCTGTCTTGACCAGCACATCCTCATTATCAATGATGTTGGATACGTTCAGTGCCAGGATATTCTCATTTTTGATCCATGTAAGGAACAAAGCACTGTTGGTCTCAACAAATATTGGACTACTGCTGGCTGGACGCTGTGCATCTCCGCTATCAGTATATATCTCATATCCTGTAAGGATAATTGGTTCGCTGAACTTGTCAGTTGCCATATCATAGGTTGCCAGATAAAGCTCTCGATCACTAGGGGTCTTAAGGTCTCCATCTGTATCAACAGTGTATGCAACTACGCCAAGTTCTTTTCCGCCTGACTTGATAACAGTGGCATCAGTGTCCAAAAGGAATCCCTTTTCATTCTCGCCAAACTTAACAGCTGTAGCCTTGTTTCCGCCTTCTCTGTAATATCCGGAATGTTCTTCCATATCCTCAAGCAGAAGTACCTTAGGAAGGTAATCAAAGAACTTCTGGCCGTATACGTTGGCATTGTAAGTAGCTATTCTCTCTTTTGCCACATCTGCTCTAAGCGCTGCAAGGCCAGGAAGGCTCTCGAGACTCTCGTTTCCTTCTGCCCATTCACCCTTGGCAAAATCATAGGTTCTTGATGCAATGACTGTGCTGACAGGATACATCATGTCACCTACCTGAGCGGTGTCATCACTTCCCTTTGCATATTGACGCTTCTCGTAGCATACAACAAGCTTTTCTTCATCGGAGAATACACCAAAGGCTCTGTCTGCAGCAAAGTCACTGATTTCAATGCCTGTTGCCTTGCCCTTTGGATCAAGAGTTGTCTTAGTGATTTCTTCTATCTTTTCGGAAAGACTTCCGTCAGGAGAAACAAATCGTCCATGAATATCAAGGGCATTCTGTCTTTCCAGCTTATCCTCTGTATCTTTATAGTCTTTGCATACGCTTGACCATATGATAAATGCGCCCTTTGCTCCAAGTGAGTAAATACGAGGATACTGATCAAGGGTCTCATCATCCTCTATCATCAGTGGATCGCTCCAGCTGTTTCCGTCGAAATATGTGTAGTAAGCTGCCTTGGAGTTGTTGGCATCTTCTGTTCTCTTTACCGGCGCGTTGAGGAATACTGCTGCCAACTTGCCGTTTCCAAGTGAAACTACGTTAAATTCTGGGTGCGCTGCAATCTTATCAGCAAGAAGACTCTCTTTGTAGGCATCTTCTCCACCTTCATCAATGGCGGTGTATCTGCCTTCCGAATCTTCTGCACCACCGTACCAGTCGGTGCCTGCTGCCAGATAGCTTACATCCTCAGCTTCAAAGGCATCTATACTCTCATAGAGGTAGCTGTCACCGGCATCGCTCATGGCCTGGAGTATCTGTGCGCTGTACACATCTCCCAGTTTTTTCACATCAGGATCGCCCCAGAGCTTATAAGTCTTATTTGCCAGTTCCTTTTTGAAACTGAAGATCAATGCTGTGATCTTGATGGAAGCACTAAGAGTGCAGGATCCGGCACTGTCTGAATCGGTTCCGAATACCATACTAAAGGCTGCTTTTCCTGAAACAGCTACTTTCAGCAGATCTCCCGCAATTCCGGCGGACAGGGTCAGAGTTATAGCCGGATTGACGCTGAATAGTCCGTACTTATCAAGCATGCGATGCGGGTCTTCTCCATCAACATCAAGAAGCTTCAAGTTATCCTTGTTATTATCGTTGATGTAGTATCGGTAATTCTTATTATCCTCAAAGCCGTGTCTCTGTTCCACTACGAAGGAAGCACTGCCATTGAGTTCCAGCTTAAGTCCGATACCAATGGTAATACCTATAGGTGTTGCATAGTTCATGGTTACTTCATAAGCTGCTCCCAGAGTTGCCGTAAGCATCATGTTCTTGAAGTACCATTTTTTAACATCGTCATCATGGCTAAACGTCACAAGGAATGAGAATCCCAGATCCATTGTGAATTTCTGGCCAAACTTGGGAGAGTTCTTCTTAGGCTTGGTCATGCCCTCCAGGGTTTCATCCAGTTTTCCTTTAGCCTCAGTATTTTTCTCCTTTGCCTTTTCAAGGTCCATCTTTGTAGAAATCAGCTCGCCTTGTAGAATTTTCTTTTCTTCGCCGGTGGCACTTTCAATCTTACCTTCCAGTTTGGCTATCTTGGAATTTAACTTTCCTACTTCCTTAGCTGCCTTGGCTGCCCCCTTGGTGGCTTCATTATACTTATCCTTGGATTCTTTTTTGATAACATTGGCGCCTATTCCAACTTTTACTACTTTATTTTGTTCCTCATCTAAATAGACATCGCCCTTAACGGTAACCTTATCTACGTCACCGGACCATCCCATGTCTATGGCGGTGTTTACAGCACCGATGATATCTATGGCTACGCCTGCATCTCCGCCTGCCAGGAAGTTAGCAATATTTACCATACCCAGGCCTGCACGGATTTCGATACCCACATCCCTTGAAAGGAATCTTGTGGTTCCTGCATAGAAGGTCACCTTAGCCTTAGCACCGGCCTTGATGTTCAGCTTCTTAGGATTAAAGTCGAATGTGAAAATGCCGGCATTGTTTTCATCCTGTTTTCCTTCAACAGAGACAGGCATTCCTTTGTCATTATAAAAAGCGAGCTCTGCACGGGTAATATTTATACCGTCGCGGTGAGCAGTCATCTGTATTCTGTAATCATAATCACCATCGGTAAGTCCGGTGAAATATCCGGACTTGACAGCTGATGTATCTATCTTTTCATACTCATAGCCTTTCTTGTCCTTCTTTTCCACGCTTTGGAAAAGATGTACGTCCGATACGGTTACATCGTTCCATGTGTCCACCAGGATATCCTTGTTGGTTCCCGGGTTCTGGACAGACATGGTTGCCACATCACCGTACTCACAGCTACCTGAGAAGGTCACAGCATAGGTGAAAAGATCATAGAAATTATCGGAAGTCAGTTCAAAATATCCGTCTCCGTTGCGGCCGCCAAAGCCACCGTTTTTGGTCCTTGTCTCAACTCCGTCGCAGTATACGTCGATATTATTTATTCCCTGCTGTATCAAAGTTCCGGAAATAAGCAGTCTGTCCCTTAATACAAGCCAGCCGCGGATAGGCACATCCTCTTCCTCAGCCTGCATATCTACTCCCTTAACGAAGTTGTAGTAGATCTTACTCAGAGGAAGCTGCGTCATATATCTGAAGGAATTGCCATAGGAATTCTGGAATGACTTGTAGAACGGATTGGTATCGTTAACAATTCCGTCTCCGTCATAGTCCAAAGTTCCATCCTTCCAGAAGGCATGGTAGCCATCAGCAGGAACACTTCCAAAGGTATAACCCTTGTTGATGGAAGTGCCTTCAATCTTAATGGTTTCTCCGCCCATGGCAACCTTACCCTTATCTTTATCATCGCCGGTTATTGCCCCTTCCACATAAAGAATACTTCCATTCTTGGCATTATTCTTGGACTGTGGGCTTGGAGCCAGTGTAATAGACGCTTTGTCATAGTTTATGACTACTCTCAGGTCGGTGTAATTCAGATTGACAATACCTGATAATGGTATACCCGGCTCGGCTGCTCCATAGTTTAGGGGTACAACCAGAACGTTGGGCATATCCGTCTTTATATTGTTTGCTACTTCAGCATATTGATATGAAATATTTGTATAATCACGGCCCCGTGGAAACGCATTTCTGTTGACTCCATATAGCTTTTGGATTGCCATACCTGTTATGCCGTAACCCTCGTTAGCCTTGGCGCGTACCTTCAGGGAATCCAGCATTGTTGCTTCAAGTTTTGCTCCTGATGTAAATCCATCATAACAGCCTTTTGCGTCCGCTTTATCTGATACTTTAGCTTTGTCATTATTAAAATTAACAACAACTTTCTTTGGTTCAAAAATAGGTACCAGCTGAATTGTGCCGTTATCGTATATAAATTCCTTATATTTGATTTTAAAATCATTATTTAAGCGAAGCTCCGTTCCGGAAATCAGAGGACTAAGTTCACGTCCCCCACCGGGCGGTATCAATTTAAAGCCAAGGAAATTCGTTGTTTCCTCGGTGGCATAAACTCCCTGTGAATTAGGTTTTTCTCCTTTTGCCTCCTTTGCTACACCAAAAACAGTTCCTGAAAGGGCCGTTACTTCTGTATAATTCTTGTTTCCGTTGGTCAGGTATACCTTCGGATAGGTGGCTGTGCTGCCCTTATCGGAGGTTGTACTTCCGGTGTACTGCTTCTCTTCATACTGATCCATGTGGTTGAACTCAGGAATAAGTTCAAGTTTATACTGAGTGTAGCCAATAATAACTTTAGTAATTTGCACTGCTACATCTTCATTTCTTGTACCGGTTTTGCCAACAACACGAAATGCAATCCTGGCATTCTTGAAATCCCATTTTTCATTTTCCATTCGTGTGAAATAGGCATTTCCTGAGTCAGCCTTCCCAGGGTCACTTCTTGGAGCCTGATAAAACCGTGTGTGAGGGCTCTTAATATCCTTACCATTCTCATCCTCAAACCATATGGTTACTTCTTTTTCACGATCATCATTCCTCCACCATGGACGCTTGGTATAGCCCCTTGTAATATACTCAACAATGACATAATCTGCTGCGGTAATATCCAGCCTCTGAGGAAGAACTGTATAGTTACCACCTCTTGCCAATCCGGTAAAGCCATCCTTAGGCTCATATACAGTAACCTCAACCTTAGGAGCCGCACCATCATTTGATATGTCTGTCAGCTCTACATCATCTTCTGTATATTCCACACCTTCCGGAAATACGTCCCGGTTCTCATCATTTTCTATAATGATATCTTCTTCATCAGTTATTTTCTGAATTGTAACAAGACATGCGTTATCCTCAGTAACAGTGCCGCTTTTGCTGGTTACTCCAACCCAGAAATTAGTATCTTTGGTCCTTTCGGAAATAATAGGGATTTCCACAGTTCTCTCTGTTATTCCCGCAGCAAAGAACAGCTCCTCGTTGATCGCGATATAATCAACGCTCGGCTGAGCATCTATTCCAAGTGTTCCCACAGAAACAAAGTCCATCTGATCAATACCGCTGTTTCTTCTTACAGTAACAGTGGCAATGTCCTGGTCCGGGGTAACGATTATATTCTTTTCAACAACTGAATAAATCAGTTCTTCATGGGAATCATTGTCGGAAATATTGAGATATCCGTTATAAGAATCGCCTACTTCTGCATTTTCTGCATCCTGCAGGACGAAAAGAACAATCTCATCGGATTCTGATTTAGAATCGTCTTTTACCTTGATCTTAATATCTTTCTTGTACTCGCCTGGAGCAAAGGTCAGTCTCACAGACACGCCTTCAAGAGCTTCCAGGTTCTCTCTGCTATCATCCCAGCCTGCGCGCATGGTATCAGCAGTCTCCTGGGAGACTTCCTCTGTTGTATATTCAGTCCAGTCGCGCTCGGGAGCTTCCTCACCGGTCTGGAGGGAATAAATGTCTGCAAGAGAATTAGTGCCACCTACATACTGAGGGGCATCATCGCTATTTTCTTTATTATCTTCCACTGGGATCTCATCTTCTTCATCCTCAGAAGTAATATCGATCTCTTCTTCCTCTGGCGCAGCTTCCTGAATATCGATGTCATCTTCAGCGGATTCCTTAGTTTCAGTGGCATCATCCTGAATTATGATCTCATCATCTTCCTGCTGAGCTTTCTGATTTTCGATGTCACTATCTTCCGTCTCAGCATCCTGAATTACGATTTCTTCTTCAGTTGCTTCCTCATCTTCTATGGCAGCATCCTGCAGAGGATCTTCGGTCTCCATAATGGCCTCAACATCCTCTTTAGTAGCTATTTCTCCGTACTCTTCCATAAGAGGTCTTACGCCATCAGCAGCGGTAAGATCCTTATCTCCGAATAGTCCGGCTTCAACACTAAGGGTATAGTCCTTCTTATATTCTGCGGAAATATCTACAGCCTTAAAAAGAACTGTCGCCTCATCGTCTGTATTACCTTGACGAACTACGCTTACAGCCAGCTCATCACCTTCATTTGCATTCAGGATCGTCTTGTAAAAGCCAAAGACTCCTCCAGGATGCTTATCGTCTGAAACAGCAGTCCTTAAGTCCTCCTTAAGCTCCTGTTCCTCATCACTGATCAATATCTCCGCATCCTCATCTGACGTCTCCTTCGCCATTGAAGTAAGATTCACAGATGTAAATGCCAGCGATGCCGCCAGTATCACACTAAGACTCTTCGAAAATAGCTTTCTCATTGTTCAACCTCCTAGATTTCTCACCAAGCCTCTAACTTTTTGCTTCATACTTGGAAGTTTCCTTTTGGGACAATAATTTTGTAGTATCGCGTTTACAATTATACCATTTTGCGTCTACTATTTTCGCGTCATCTCATTGAAATAAGTATTAAAAAAACATAAAAAGACTTACTTGTCACGTTCCTCTATTATTCTTGTATTTTTTTGCTGTTTCCTCTAGCTCAATACTCATCCAGGAAGTTATGTCTCACGCCGTCTTTCTTGTACTCAATTACTGTATCCAGCTGGATATTCTCCACACTTCTGAAAATATTTGACTCCACATAGGGATTTGTTTTCTTGAGCTCCGCGATCAGCTTCTTTGTATCAAGACGCTTGCTGGATGTGGTCCCATCTTCATGACAGGTGGAACATGTATCCGTAAAGTGGCATGCGCACTGCAGAAAATGCAGATCGTTATAGTCTCTCCAGGCACAGATATCAGCCTCTCTCACCAGATACAACGGTCTGATGAGCTCCATTCCTTCAAAGTTTGTACTGCGAAGTTTGGGCATCATTGTCTGAATCTGTCCACCGTGAAGCATTCCCATCAAAATGGTCTCAATTACATCGTCGTAGTGGTGCCCCAGGGCTATTTTGTTGCATCCCAGCTCTTTTGCTCTGCTGTAAAGATAGCCTCTCCTCATTCTGGCACACAGATAGCATGGGCTCTTTTCTATGGTGTCCACGGTGTCAAAAATAGTGCTTTCAAATATCGTCACCGGAATTCCCAGAGCCTTGGCGTTACTCTCAATCAGCGCCCTGTTCTCCTTGTTGTATCCCGGATCCATTACCAGAAATGTCAGATCAAAATTCACATGTCTGTGGCGCTGGATCTCCTGAAACAGCTTAGCCATCAGCATAGAATCCTTACCGCCGGAAATGCAGACAGCGATGTGGTCGCCTTCTTCGATCAGCTTGTAGATCTTACAAGCTTTCGCAAATGGGGAAAAGAGCTGCTTATGAAACTTTTTCTGTATGCTCTCCTCAGCTTTCTTTTTTCTATCTTCTATTTCCACCTGATTATTAATGCATGAACAGATGTAGCCCACATAGCCCTCCGCCAGGCTGTAACAGTCTCTGGCCTCAAGGCATTCAATGGTGTCATCGATTTCTTTTGACTTACGACCAACCTGACAGTAAAAAACAATCTTTTTCTCCTGTGGTATCTTTGCCAGCTTTTTACTGCTTTCCAGATGCTCAGGCAAAATACGGATAGAGCCCGGTATTACGCCTTTATCTACCAGTTCATCGTCTCTGATATCTATCAGTACATAGGAATCCTTATCCAGTTCTTTGAGTTCATCATATTTTATTTCTTTCATGTATTCCTGCTTTCTTTTTTGTGGCTTCTGTTGCGTATCCTCTTTAATCTACACCTCCGACTAATCTATAGTCTAAATTTAGATTAGTCGGAGGTAGATGCAATGTCAAGAAAACCCATCGATTATACTATTGTTCAACTACAAAGTAAAGCGGGAGTGGCTCTATTGATTGCAAGTCGCGGGGGCAGCTCTTTTAACTAGCGCGCGTAACCAGTCAAAAGAACCGTCCCTGTGACTTGCAGCCAATAGAACCACCCCCGTGGGAAAGTGTATAACTGCTATGATTTATTCAACAATCTGGCCGCAGAAAAGTGTTTCTGAATTATTCTCTCCGCCGCAGATGTAGAATCTGAAAGGTTCATCGGCGATGAATTCCTTGGGCTCATCTTCCATGATTGCTGCAGATTCGCACATCATCATTGCTGTAGCAGCAGCTGCTTCGAGTCCGTCTTCATCGACCTTTATCTTTGTTTTCTGAATGATATCAAGTATGGTCCATGATCTTTCAGGGCACATGATGGAGAAGTCAGCATTTCCGGTGAATGCAAGGCCTGCTCCTAACTTCTGAAGGAAGTCAACCAATTCGTTATTGGAAAAAGAACTCTCTACTTCGAACTTAGGAAGCTTAACTGTTACTTCCTCATAAGATGCCTTTTTCAATGCATCCTGAAGATCATCAATTTCTCCCAGGACAAAAATTGCATTAACTCCGCCATTTAACGGAAGAACTATGAGCTTGCCGTTTTCGTCTTCATAGAAGCTGAATCTGTCCTGCTGGTTCATGAACTCTTTTTGAACATGCTTTCCCTTTGAGGTTGTAAAGGTGTCATATTCGGTAGCATAGTCTTCAAAAGGAGTTGCCCATGCGCTCTTAAGATACAAAGTATTGATAAGAGCTGCATTTACATAAGACATATCATCGGAAATTGAAGGAATAAGGTCATTTGTGCCTTCGCTTACCCAGTTATTTACCTTATCTGTTATGTCTTTTGAACCGACCTCATAGGCTTCAGCGCCGAAGTTCTTCCTTACATATTTCATGTAGTCCTTGCCAAACTTTCCATTCAGGTCTGTGTTGTTCCAAATGGAGTTCAGCATTACGAGTTGTCCCTCAGGAGCCTTAGCATTATCCGGCATCCATTCTTTCTGGCTCTCAAAATCCTTGATATCTTCTTTAATATCTTTGTCAAAATCGTTGACTATCTGATTCACTGAGGAGTACCAGCCGATGACTTCATTCATGTTTTCAAAGCCCATTGCATGGATAAGTTCTTCTTTGGTATCTGTGTCAGCTCCGGCAACTGCGAGTGCAATTGCTGCTCTGAGTGATGTTGGTGATACCATATAGTTTTCTTCGGCAAAGCCGTTCTTCTCAACGAATTCAATCAGATCTTTATTAAAATCTACAGAATAATCTGCGTCCATCTTACTTACCTGTTCAGTTTTGGTTTCAACTTCATTTGCCGCAGCAGGTCTGTCTTTTCCGACTATCATGTGTGACGAAGGATTGATGTTCCCAATTCCTGCGCATCCCACAAGCATTGATGCTGCAAGCGCCGAGCAAATAACTGAGTACTTTGCGTTTAATCTCTTTTTCATAATCTCCTTCTCCCTTTCCAAAGCGGCCTTAACTTATCGCCTTATACCTTATATACAAATGGGGAAAAAGAAATGTTGCAGAGATTTAAAAAAATTTTTTATTATTTTTGAAAATGTTTTCCGAAGTTGTTCCAGAAGTAGCTATACTCGTCATTTTTGGCGAAAACAAATGCATAATGAGAATT
>JAEEGL012935168.1_pt1 | contig 13071 bp, 11 predicted proteins | sample 9134231 | NCBI WGS metagenome assembly JAEEGL01 (sample SAMN16246548, study PRJNA631951) | gut metagenome | biome: gut microbiome; feature: rumen; material: fiber-attached | host: Bos | place: Iran: Karaj | collected 2018-10 | reverse complement strand
GCGAATATATCGGGTCTGTAGGCGATATGCTGTATGTGCAGCTGCGCATGCAGCACGTTTATCCCTCTGAGGTCGTTAATGTCAGCAAGGCGTGTCATAAGGCACACGACCTCTCTGTATAGGAAATGAAATCGTCGGGCGATCTCACTGGTATCACAACCTTTCAAGCTTCTGTTTCATCTGTTCTTCTTGTATATCTCAAGCATACCTTTCAACAGCAGGTCGGCGTCGTAGATCACATCGGACTTGCAGTAGGGCATAATGAGCGGGGAGTATCCGCCGGTCGCAACGATGGAACGCACATTGCCCATTTCCTTTTCAAAGCGCTCAACAAAGCCGTCAACCATTGCCGCCATACCTATTATTACTCCGGAGCGCATACTGTCAACCGTGTTTGTTCCGATCGTATGGCTGACATCTCCGCCGCTTATGAGCGGGAGAGCGGCAGTTCCATTTGAAAGCGCGGAGAACGCCATTTCCACGCCGACTGAGATAATGCCGCCGAGGAAGTCACCCTTCTCGTTCACTGCGAGTACCTTGCTTGCCGTTCCGAGGTCTATAACTATGCAGGGAAGCTCGTAATACGCTTTTGCTGCAACTCCCGCACAGCACATATCTGCTCCGAGCGTTGCGGGGTCATCGATACGGATATTCAGACCGGTCTTTACACCCGGGCCTACCACCTTGCAGTCTATGCCGAACAGCTTGCGCACAGATGTGCGTATCTGCTCGGTAACGGGCGGCACCACAGACGAGATTATCGCCCAGTGGATATCCTTTACATCAAGTCCGTCAAGTCGAAGATGTTCCGTCAGCAGTACAGAATACTCGTCAGCCATTCTTGCTGCATTGGTCTGGATACGCATAACGAATACAAGTGTCTCAGACTTGTCAAACACGCCTATGACGGTATTTGTGTTCCCTACGTCGATCGTCATTAACATAATTGTTTCCTCCGTTGTGTATTATTGCGGCTGTCCCGAGCGTTTACTCTTGGGCGCCGTAATTAACGTTACATCAGCCATTCATTGCCGTTGTCGGTCGGCTCGAATACATCGAGCAGCTTATCCTGAGCTTCGGCATTTTCCGTCTCATCGGTGCCGACCGTCACCACCGCTTCTGAGGCTATATCGGGAAGGTCATCGAGCTCGGCTTTGCCGGTATTTTTCGGGTAGAAGAACAGCTTGTATATAACTATCGAGCCTATGAACAGAACGAGTCCGAGCAGGCTTATCAGTATTGCGAGCGGGTATCCCGCGGTCGTGAACTTAAACTCTATCGTATGCTGTCCGGCCTCTACGGGAACTGCCAGCAGCGCATCGAGCGCTACAAGGTAATTCACGGTCTCGGTGCCGTCATCCGTCTTCTTCTCAATTGCGGCTTTTTTACCGTCAATGAACACTTCCCAGCCCTTTTCTACGGGGATAGATGTGAACAGTGTTGACGCCTTTTCAGCATTGACAGTGACCTTCATAGAGGTGGGCGTCGGACGCTCCGCTGTGGTATCGCGGTTGATCTCGATAAGCTCCGTGAGGTCGCGTGCGATATCATCATTGTTGACATACACGAACTGTGCTTCTTTGAAATACAGTTCATTCTTTGTCAGCGTCAGGCCGATGATTACCTGTTCGCCCTTCTTGAAGTCGCCTATCTTCATTATGCTGTTGTTGTCGCCCTCGAAGTAAGTTCCGAGGAATTTCTCGCGGTTGAGCCATACGTTGACCGTGCGCTCAAAAGACGACGGGAGATACATATACAGCGCCGATTCCTCGGGCATATTGAATGTATATACGAGCTCGGCATTCTTGTTCTTGTCTATCACCTTAAAGCTGTGGTGGCCGTCTGTGGTCTTTCCCTGCGATACATTGACCTTTTCGAGATCAACGGGCGTTTCATCGCTGTTGATGATACGCGTGAAATAGTCGGTGACTTCGACCTTGCCGAGCATATTCGCGAGCAGCACGTTCTGGTTGTGGAACGGTCTCCCCGTTTCAAGCTTTGTATCAAGGTAATCATCATCCACAAGGTATGCCATGGGAAGCGCGTACTTGTTTTCCGTAACGGTGATGTCGTCAACGGATTTCAGCTTTGAGGTGGAATTGTCCGGGCAGGAGAGCTCGTATTTCACGCCGAACAGGCTCTTTGTCACCTCTGTGGCGCCGGAATAACGTGTATAATGGCTCCGCGAAGTAAAACCGAGCTTTCCGAGCATCTCTATCGGCTTTGCATTCAGCGTGCTCGAGCTGTGCGACAGGCCGTACATATTCAGCGCCATCGGGTCGTTGACTGTGCGGTGATAAGTCTTTTCTATGCGGTAAAACCCGTCGTCATTGCTCTTTATATCGGAAACGACCTTGCGGCTCGGCTGTATAACGTTGTTGTAGGACGATCTCGTGGAATACACGATGTCCTGATGCTGTCTGAATATCTGGTCTATCGTGTTGTAGAAGCCATCGCAGGCAAGCACCACACACAGTATTACCGCGGCGCTCTTACGCTTGCCGAGTTTATCCTTCACCTGCACGAGAGCGGCGGCAACGAGCATCAGCACAAGCATCGCGGGCAGAATTACCGTAATGCCGTCCATGGTATCACGCTTGATGTCCTCAAGGTAATTGTCGGTAGCTTCGATCTGGAGCAGCACCACGAACCACACGAGCGCCGATACCGCTATCCGCTTCTTCGGTATCCTCTTTATCTCATTGAACGCCTGGGCTGCGAATGTTACCATAAGGAACGATATCATAAAGCTGTAGCGCTGCGGGAGCCAGTTGGGGAGCTGTCCGCCGTGCCATACCATATCGACCTGCTTGATGTACATACATACCGTCATCACCGCAAGTATCGCCGCGGCACCGATACGGTCACGGCCGCGTATCTTCTTCATAAAGAAGAAGCACGGAAGCATCACCAGAACTATAGTTCCGCAGTACAGGAACGGCAGTCCGCTCATGCGGCAGGTGTCGTATGTCCCGGGGAACAGCTTGTCGAACAGCTCGATAAGGTTGAAATTCTCGGAAAGCCCCGTCTGCTTGGTCACGTTGTCCGAGAAGTCGAATTTTCCGTAGGACAGCGAGTAATATACCGGCAACAGCATAAACGCCGACATCATAACCGAAACTAATGCCGTCCCCGCGAACATAAGCCCGCGCTTTATGAACAGCCTGTGAAAGCTGTCCTTATGCGTTACCGAAACATAGTATATGAAATATATCGCCGAGAATATGCCTATCATATAACCGATGTAGAAGCAGGTCACGAACGCATAGGTGAGCGATATCGTGAGCATGATGAACTTACCGTCGTCGATAAGCTTTTCGATGCCGTAAACTACGATAGGCAGTATCATCACGCCGTCCAGCCACATCGGGTTCATAGTCTGCTCGAGTGTGTAAGCGCACAGAGCGTAACAGGACGAGAAGATAATGGTGGTGAGCTTGCCCATGCCCTTCCCGCGGCTGAGATATATCGCCATGCACAGGCCTATCGAGCCCACCTTCGTGACCATCATGGTCAGCAGACCCTCGGTTATGCACTCACGAGGCCATATCCACACAAGCAGGTTGAACGGGCTGGCAAGGTAATACCCGACGATGCCCATAAACTCACCCGAGAGGTTTCGGCTCCACGAGTAGAAGAGGCTCTCCTTCCCCGCGAAGACGTCGTACATGTAGTCATAGTAATAGACATACTGACCGTTGAGGTCAAGCGACAGCACCGACCGTTCCCCGAACGGGAACACCCCGAAAGCAAAATACGAGATGAGCAGTACCCCGAACGGCACGAGAAATGATATCCAGAGCTGCTTGTCGGTCTTGAAAAAACGCCTTATGCCGTTTCTCGCGTAGCCGAGATATTCCGAGACATAGAACGAAAAAGCACTTTTGTCAGTCGTTTTCTCCATTATTATCCGAGTTGTCCTTTCCAGTCTTGTTCTTTCTTTTCTCTTTATCGAGCGTATCGACCGAGATTATATACCTCGGACGGAATTTTATCTCTTCATATATCTTTGACATATAATAACCGATGATGCCGAGGCCTATCATTATGAACGCGCCGGCCAGCAGTACCAGCATATACACCGTGGTGAAACCTTCGAGCGCTCTGCCGCTGAAGAAATTCACCAGGCTCTGTATCCCCATTACGACAGCGAAAATGAAAAAAAGCACACCGAGCCACGTTATGATCTGCATCGGGAAGTTCGTGAAGCTCGTGATGTTGTTCAGCGCAAACTTCATCAGCTTCTTGAAGCTCCACTTTGATGTGCCCGCATTGCGCGGCGCGACATCGAACTCTATCTTCGTCGTGCGAAATCCCACCCAGCTCGACAGCGCGCGGAAGAACGTGATACGCTCGGGCATCTCGTTCAGTGCATCTATTACCTTCCTGTCCATGAGCTTATAGTCGCTCGCCCTGTCAAGGTCAACATTCGACGAGCCCTTCATTATGCGGTAGAACGACTTTGCAAACATCTTATACATAAGTCCTTCTTTTCCGCGCGAGGATTTCACCGCCTCTACGACCTCATAACCCTGCTCGTCGTGAAGCTGAAGCATCTGCGGTATCAACTCGGGCGGGTGCTGCAGGTCGCAGTCTATCACCACGGCGCAGTCTCCTCGGCAGCGTCTCAGCCCGGCGAACACGGCGCCTTCCTTGCCGAAATTGCGTGAAAATCGCAGTCCACGCACCGAAGAGTCCTGTGAGGAAAGCTCCTCAATTATCTGCCATGTATCGTCCGCAGAGCCGTCGTCAACGAACATCAACTCGTATTCTATCGAATTTTCCGTCAAAATCCCGCCTATCACCTTTGCGGTGTTGCGGATGTTTTCCTGCTCGTTATAGGCAGGTATTATCACTGAAAGCATTTTTGATTTCCTTTGGCTTATTTTATCAACAGGTCGCCCGATGTTGTGGAGACCCCGAGTTTATGCTTTGCGCCGTTGTATATCACTGCGGCATCGCCGTATTTTCCGTGGTATTGTTCATCGAAGCGCTCCGATGTGAAGCTCCCGCTCTCGGTGAAAAACTCGAGATATACGGAAAGCTCGTCCGGCATCACAAGCGTAACATCGCCGGCGCCGGCTTTTATCGACATATCGCCGCCGAGGGACGAAAACTGCGCGAAGACATTGCCGCTGTCCGTGCGGACCGATGCCCGTTCGTCTATTCCATACAGCGAAAGGTCGCCGCTCTTGGTGCCGAATTCGAGCGTATCCGCGCCGAGAGAAAGCGCTTCTACCGAGCCGCTGGAGCTCGAAAGGCTGATACGTTCATACACCTTGTGCGGCAGCACGACCTCGACGCCGATATCCTGCGCCTTTGACGAGAACAGCGACACCGTGAACTTATCGTCCTGTGTCATACTGAGCGTTCCCTTCTTCTCGGTGAATATCATAGGCACGCCGCCGGTATATGTGACTCTGACCGTTTCGGTATCGCCGTAGGTCACTCTTATGGGCATATCGGTGGTTATCACGACAAGCTCGCGGGGAGCTTCAAACTCCGCCGTTTCGGTGAACACCGTGCCCGTGTAGCCGTCTTTTTCCGCAAGCAGCTGCATTACCGTGCCCGCCGCTATCATTAAAGCTCCGAGCGCCGCAAGAGCTATGCCCGCCGTTCTCAGTCCGCGAAGCCGCTTCATTGCGCGTCACCGCTTTCGTTATCGTCATCGGGGGCTTCCCCGTCATCTTCGGTTTCCGCCTGTTCTTCGCGGGCAAGCTTACCGCGCACCTCAGCGGCTTTCAGAATGCCTTTCAGCACGCCGTAGGATGCGTTGCATATCGGTAAGATGCAGAAGCACATACCCAGCCCGAGCAGCAGCACACCGCCGCTTATCAGCAGCAGGGGAAGCTGCGCGAGGTCAGTCATCATCACGAGCATACCGGTCCTTCCGAGCAGCACCGCAGGCAGCATTATTACGCCGAACGCCAGCAGACCGAGAGAGACGAATATATAACACACATTCAGGATGAACAGCAGCACAGCTCCCGCTATGCCGGCCGCCGTGCCGGAACCGTTGTCAGCGCGTCCCAAAGCGTATCACCCCCGTGTCAAGGCTGCTTTGCCGCATCGGCCTTTATGTTCATTCTTCCGAGCATAGTTTCCTTACAGTTGTCGGAAAGAATAAAGTATCCTCCGTCCGCCTCACCGTACGGTATATAATACTCGCACGGGTTTATGCTGTTGGTGACAGTATAGTTGAGCACGGCCTGTATGGACGCGTAGTCTTCAAATACGATATCGGTCTCGGTGGAGCGTATTATGCTCTCCGCGAGGCTCTGCATCTGCGTGGACGAGATACCGCGGAAATTCTTGTTCACCATATTCATAGCCATAGAGCCCTGTACCGCGAGGGAATAGTCCACGCCCCGCCTGAAATCGTAGGTGATGTAGCCGTAGAGCGTTTCGCCGTCCATATACTGAGCGCCTTCCTTATAGATAACGTTCTCGAACACCTCGTTCACCTGTCTGGTGACTTCCTGCTCCTCACCGTCCACCTCGATGATCTCTTTTTTGAGGATAGAGCGGGTCTCCTTCTCGACGATATCGGCAGGAACGTTTACATACACCGAGCCGCCCATATTCACGAAATCTATGAACGAGAGACGGTCAAACTTGACGTAATGCACACAGTCCACTCCGAGCAGCTCCCCTATTCCCTTTGCGGGGCCTATCGGGCCGAAATTCTCATACATCTCGTAAAGGCTGCCCACCGCGCCGTTATACGGCACCTTCATATTTTCCTGGAGGGGTATGAACACGATGACCTCATTGCGCGGCTGGTAGTTCATCAGCATATAGTATTTCGGAGCCGCGGCCTTCATATCCGACAGCATCAGCAGCGAGGTAAGGTTGATATCGGCGCTCGGGCGGTAATCCGCCTTTGAGACCGAGTATGAGGAATCGTCCTCCTCCGGGAATATCGTTGACCAGATGCTGCCGACGAACAATCCGAGACCGGCGAACGACACGATCAGCGCTATAAGATATATGTACCAGTTGCTCTTTCTTCTGACCGACATTCGTGCGCCTCCTTCCGTCATGTACGAAAAATTTTCAAAAAAGGTTGAAATTGTCCCACAAAAAGTATATAATAGATACGAACTTCAAAAAAGTGACAAGTGAACACAAAACTGCAATAATACTATTTTATCACAAATCCGAATAAAATACAATAGTAAATTTCCAACCAAACTCACAAAAAATAATTCACGGACGGGGATTTTTTGTCCGTATGTTACAATGAAAGGTGATAATTCCTATGGATAAGCTGCTCAGAAGAACATGGGCGGAGATAGATCTTGACGCTCTCTCGGGCAATATAGCCCTTATAAAGGAGGCCGCACGCGGGAAACCCGTAATGGCGGTCGTGAAGGCGGACGCTTACGGCCACTGCGCAGATATAATAGCCTCAGAGCTCCGCAAGCACGGCGTACACAGCTATGCAGTGTCAAATGTGCTTGAAGCGCTCGACCTGCGAAAGAGCGTTCCCGACGCTCAGATAGTGATATTCGGCAGTTGCGACCCCGAATGGCAGGATGAGATACGCGGAAACGGCCTCGAACAGACTGCGGTGGGGCTTCAGCAAGCGAAGCAGATATCGGAGTACGGCGAAAAACACAGCTGCCGTATGAAGATACACGTCAAGGTGAATACCGGAATGAACCGCGTAGGCATCGACACCGCAGAGGAGCTTAGCGAGATAATGCGGCTCGGCGGCGTTGAAGTGCGCGGCGTATATACCCATTTCTCCGTTGCAGACAGCGACGACCCCGCCGATATCGCTTACACAAGGGCGCAGCAGGACAAGCTGAATGCGATAGCCGCACCCGCGAAGGAGCTCGGGATCCCGGTGTATTCGCAGAACAGCGGCGGCATACTCTACCACTCCGATTTCCCCGGCGACATGGTGCGAAGCGGCATCATCACATACGGCTGTATGCCCAACACCGCGCTCGCCGTTCCGATCGGCATCCGTCCCGTCATGCGCCTGCGCTCGGCTGTATGCCAGCTCAGGACGATACCGGCAGGCTCGGCGGTAAGCTACGGCAGAACATTCATCGCGGACAAAGAGACCGAACTCGCGATAATACCGGCGGGTTATGCGGACGGTTACTCGCGCGGGCTTTCAAACAAAGGCGCGGTGTACATAAACGGAAAGCGCGCCCCCATTGTCGGCAGGGTGTGTATGGATCAGATGATGGTGGATGTCACCGGCCTCGGCGTTAATGTCGGAGATACCGCTGAGCTTTATTCCGACACCATTGACGAGATAAAGGTAGATAACATCGCTGATATGCTCGGAACTATCGGCTACGAGCTGCTCTGCCTTGTCAGCAAGCGCGTTCCCCGCGTTTCGATACGGGGCGGCAGGATCATTGACGTAAAGAACTATATCTAAGTCATTTCTGTTTTCAACAAATCTATAAACGCGGGAAATATACACACAATTTGCAGAATATTCCCGCGCGTTTTAAATCGTCGGCGAAGCCGACACCACAATTGTCAATTATCAATTGTCAATTATCAACTATTTCCGGAGGAAATTCTTTGCTTTATATAATGCGACACGGCGCGACCGACTGGAATGAAAGACATAAATTACAGGGAAGAACCGATGTTCCGCTGAACGCGGACGGCCGTAAAATGGCGGAAGCAGCCCGCGAAGAATATCAGGATGTTCATATCGACGTGTGTTACTGCTCACCCCTTATCCGCGCGAAGGAAACCGCTGAGATCGTGCTGAAAGGCCGTGATATACCGATGATCACCGACGACAGGCTGGTCGAGATGTGCTTCGGGATTTACGAGGGAAACGAGAACAGCTTCTCTGCGCCCGACTTGCCGATAAATGTGCTGTTCTGGCATCCCGAGCAGTATAAAACACCGGTAGAGGGTGGCGAGAGCCTTGACGAGCTGTTCGCGCGGACCGGGGAATTCCTGGAGAAAGTCGTTGATCCGCTGCTCGCACAGGGCAAGGATGTGCTGATAGTCGGCCACGGCGCGATGAATTCAAGCATAATATGCAGAATAAAGGGCATACCCGTTAAAGATTTCTGGAGTGCGGGACTGGATCAGTGCAAGCTTTTAAGGCTGATATAAAAACAGGCGGACATAAAAGTCAGAAAATACCTCCCCTCGCATCAAGCGGGGAGAGATGAAAAACTTATTAAGGAGAAGATGTTCATCGGCGCTATGGGTATGAACGAAAATGACGATGTTTTGTCGGAAACCGCCGAAACATCAGATAAAAAGGACAGCAAAGCCCGCAGGGGCATCATCATATTCTGTATCATCACCACGATATATCTCATAGTATGCGCGGTGATATATGTATGTCTTGATATGAACGAGCGCAATTCGTATGTAAAGACCGAACCCGTCGGGACAAGAGCCGCGCCCGGCGAATGGACGGAAGCAGAGAAGATAAACATAAATACCGCTACCGCCGAAGAATTATGCAGGGTGAACGGTATCGGCGAGGTCACGGCGGGCAAGATAATTGAATACAGAGAAAGAAACGGCGGCTTCGTCTCAACGGACGAGCTGCTGAACATAGACGGTATAGGAGAGAAAACGCTTGAAAAGATACAGTCGTATCTGAAAGTCTGAGCTTTGTTCTTAATTTTGCGCGCTGTGAACATTTGACTTTTTCAGGCATAAATTCAAGATTTTTTCATAAACTTTTGTTCAAAAACCTATTGCATTTATCACAGTAATATTGTATAATAGTAGTTGCTGTCGGACAAAATGACCGTCCGCAAGGCGAAAGGATGATAACAATGCCAAGAGCAGCTGTAAAGCATACGCTCCCGATGATAACGATGAAGGGACTTGTGGTGTTCCCCGGTATGGTGCTGAATTTCGATGTCACAAGACCGAAGTTCATCGAAGCGGTGAAAACTGCCTGTCTTACCGATAAACGGATATTCCTCGTGACACAGAACGATTTCGATGTCGAGGACCCGCACAGAGCGGATCTTTTCGATGTCGGCGTTGTCGCGGAGATAAGACAGATCCTCAAGACCCCCGACAAAGTGACACGAGTGCTCGTACAGGGACTTTTCCGCGCAAAGCTGAGCCACATGTCAGAGTTCGATTCGTATAATTCCGCTATTGTGACGGAGCTTCCCGAAAAGCCGTTTGACAATATGGAGGAAAAGCTTTCCTACGCCTATGAGCGCACGTTGAAGATGCTTTTCTCGGATTATATGTCGTATGTCCCGAAGATACCGAGCGATCTTTCGAACCTTATTACCGCCGAACATGACCTTAAAAGACTGTTCGACCTTATCGTGTTCAATATCTTTCTCAAAACCGAGAGCAAGCAGACGCTGCTCGAGATAAACGAGCCCGAAAAGCGCATCAAGACGCTGATCGAAATGCTCACCGAAGAGATAAAGATACTTAAATTCGAGGCGGAGATCAACGAGCAGATACGCGATACTATCGACAACAATCAGCGCGAGTACATACTTCGTGAACAGATGCGCGCGATATCAAAGCAGCTCAGCGGCGAGGGCGATATAGACGACGAGGTGTTCGACTATTCCGACCGCATACAGGCGATAGGCTTCCCCGAGGAGACAGAGGAAAAGCTGCTCCGCGAGGTCAACAAGATGTATAAGGTATCACAATCCTCGCAGGAATACGGGCTGCTGAAGACCTACCTCGATTCGGTGCTTGAAATGCCGTGGAACGTTTTCACCACCGATTCCGTGAATATCGAAAAGGCCGAGAAACAGCTCGAGAAGGACCATTACGGACTTAAAAAGGTAAAGGAGCGCATTCTCGAGATAATCTCCGTCCGCAAGCTCAACCCCGAAGTAAAGAGCCAGATAATCTGCCTCGTGGGACCTCCCGGCGTCGGTAAGACCTCCGTGGGCAAGTCGATAGCGGCTGCTCTCGGAAGACACTACGTCAGAGTTTCACTCGGCGGCGTCAGAGATGAAGCGGAGATACGCGGCCACAGAAAGACCTATGTCGGTGCAATGCCCGGGCGTATCGTGAACGCGCTCAAACAGGCGAAATGTATGAACCCGGTGATACTGTTCGACGAGATAGACAAAATGGGCAACGACTACAAGGGTGATCCTGCGTCGGCTATGCTCGAAGTGCTCGACCCGGAGCAGAATTCCACCTTTACAGACCATTATCTGGAAATACCCACCGACCTCAGCGACGTGCTGTTCATAACAACCGCAAACACTACCGAGACTATCCCCGCTCCCCTGCTCGACCGTATGGAGATCATTGAGCTGTCGAGCTACACCCGCGAGGAAAAGTTCCAGATAGCAAAGAAACACCTGCTGCCTAAGCAGCTCAAAAAGCACGGCGAGACTCGCAAGACGCTTAAAATAAACGACAAGGCGCTGTACGCTATTATTGACGGCTACACCAGGGAAGCGGGCGTCCGCGGGCTTGAAAAGAAGATAGCCGCGGTGTGCCGCAAGGCCGCAAAGAAGCTCGTCAGCGGCGAGACTGTCGTTTCGGTGACAGACAGCAATCTGAAAGATTACCTCGGCACAAGGAAATATCTGCCCGAGACCATTTCCAAGACCGACGAGACCGGCATTGTCACCGGGCTTGCGTGGACTTCCGTCGGCGGCGTGACCATGCCGCTCGAAGTCATCGTCATGGAAGGCGACGGCAAGGTGGAAGTTACGGGCTCGCTCGGCGATGTGATGAAGGAATCCAGCAAGATAGCGGTAAGCTTAGTGCGCAGCATTGCCGATAAATACAGCATCGACCCCGAGTTCTACAAGAAGAAGGATCTTCACATACACGCTCCCGATGGCGCAGTACCGAAGGACGGCCCCTCCGCAGGCGTTACGATGACCACCGCTCTCGTATCCGCTCTGTCGGGAATGCCAGTAAAGCGCGATATAGCTATGACCGGCGAGATAACGCTGCACGGCAAGGTACTCCCCATAGGCGGATTGAAGGAAAAGTCCATGGCGGCTTACAAAGCCGGCGTCAAGACGGTGATAATCCCGAAAGAGAACGAAGCAGACCTCGATGAAGTCGATGAGACCGTAAAGGATAACGTGAGGTTCATTCCCGCGGAGAAGATACAGACCGTGCTCGAAAACGCGTTGGTATTCCCGCAGGTCAAAAAGGCCGGGAAAGCTCCCGCAAAGCGCGGCAGCCCCGCCAAAGCAAAGCCTGCCACCCGCAAAAGATCCGGTAACAGAGCGTCGGCGGATATCAAATAAAACAAAAGTCTCCCCTGCTACTTTGTGACAGGGGAATACTTTTACGGAACGGAGAATACAGATGAATTACAACAAAGCCGAATTTACCGCGTCATACGGGCTTTTCAAGCAGATACCGCCGTCCGACCGCCCCGAATTCGCATTCGCGGGACATTCCAACGTCGGCAAATCCTCGCTGATAAACAAGCTGCTGAACCGCAAGGCACTCGCCAGAGTGAGCGCGACCCCGGGCAAGACTGCCACGATCAATTTTTTTGCGGTCGATACGATCTACATCGTTGACCTGCCCGGCTACGGCTACGCGAAGGTCTCACAGAGCGAGAAAAAGCGCTGGGCAGAGCTCATCGAGGGCTATCTGAACGACGAACGCGAGCTCGCGCTGGTATTCCAGCTGATAGATTTCCGTCATAAGCCCACAGCGGACGACATAATGATGATAAACTTCCTGATAGACAGCGAGATACCGTTTGTGGTAGTGCTGACAAAGGCCGACAAACTTAAAAAGTCCGAGCGTGAAAAACGCCTCGAAGCTTTCAAAACAGAGATACCTTGCTTCGATGATATCACCGTCATCCAGTTCTCCGCCGAGACCGGCGAGGGTGTAGAAGAGCTCAGAGCGATAATCAGCGATGTAGCAGAAGGAGAATAAAGAGCGGTCGCTTACGCTTGAGAGAAGCGCTGACGCGCTTGGGGGAAAGAAAACCTTTCTTGTAAGAAAGGTTTTCTCTCCCCCAAACCCCCTCGTTTTCCAAAAAACTTATTGTGGCTCCGCAGCTGAATTTGATAGTAACTACTCCTATTGCACAATTGTGCAGAATTGTCACAAGAAATCACAAAAAGAACAGCACTGTACATT
>JAEEGL012421119.1_pt1 | contig 13071 bp, 16 predicted proteins | sample 9134231 | NCBI WGS metagenome assembly JAEEGL01 (sample SAMN16246548, study PRJNA631951) | gut metagenome | biome: gut microbiome; feature: rumen; material: fiber-attached | host: Bos | place: Iran: Karaj | collected 2018-10 | reverse complement strand
CAAGGTGCTCGGCATCAAGGACCTCCGTACCGACAAGCGCATCGACTTCGTCGGCGGTATCCGCGGCCTCGGCGAGCTGAAACGTCGCGTCGACAACGGCGAGATGAAGGTCGCCTTCGCCCTCTATCCCGTCAGCATGAAGCAGATCATCGACATTGCCGACACAGGCAACATCATGCCCCCGAAGACCACCTGGTTCGAGCCCAAGCTCCGCTCCGGCCTCGTGATCCATGAGCTCTGCTAAGAGTTATTTACCCTAGGGCATACCATCAACGGTATGCCCTATTTTATGCCCCTTAAAATAGATGAAGCAGTCGGCAATCCTATTTTGCTTGACGGTAGTCCTTTTTGTTGGTTGCACGTCAAAGGGAGACATTGTCCCTGACGAACCGGATTATTCAGACACCACCCAATGGTACGTCGCCGACCGCGGTGCGGCGGTGGATGTGTTCTACATCGTCTCCACCGAGTGCGACGACTACACGCTGGGCGGCAAGCCCATGCATTATGCCGACACCCGCAACGACAGCATCCGCACGTTGCTGTATGGCGAGATGGTGGGCGTGGACCGCTTGTTGGCCGGAGAGCTCAACTATTACTCACCTTACTACCGTCAGGTGACCATGGAGACCTACACCTCAGACAGCCTGGTCGATGCCCGTATGCCACTGGCTTATGGCGACGTGTGGAAGGCTTTCGACTATTATTTGGAGCACTATAACAACGGCAGGCCTTTTATCCTCGCGGGCTTCAGCCAAGGGGCTATGGCTGTTGTGGATCTGCTCAATGTGATGGACGACAGCACCTACAGCCGCTTGGTGGCGGCCTATGTCATCGGCTATAAGGTGACCGACACCAATGCCCATATCCGTCCGGCGCAAGACAGCGCCGACCTCGGCGTGACAATATGTTATAACTCGGTGCGCGACAACAGTTGTGCCATTCCATTCCTCAGCGACGGCAACCTCATGGCCATCAATCCCGTCAACTGGCGCACCGATGCCACACCGGCAATGCTCATTGACCCGCGCTATGGCGACACCCTAACAGTCACGCTCGATACCACGAGCCTGCTGCTGCATATCGACGGCTACAAGCGCAACGACTACATGCTGCCACTCATCGGCTGCGAGGGTAATTACCACTGCCTTGAAATATCACTCTTTAGCGATGTCCTCCGTCGCAACATCGCCCTCCGTGCAATAACAACACAAACCAGCCGCTCTCTGTCACCAAGATGAAGAAATATCTCTATGTAGGACTGGGCTGCCTGGCCGTTGGACTTGGCGCACTGGGGGTTGTGGTGCCAGGGTTGCCGACGACGCCGTTCCTGCTGCTGGCGTCGTGGCTGTTCTACCGCTCGTCGCCGCGGCTACAGCAATGGCTTCTGGCTTCGTGGCTGGGCAAGTATATACGTGGCTATCAGCGGCGCGGCGGAATGACGGCCACGCAGAAGGCCGGCGCCGTGAGCGTGATGACGGTCATGGTGCTGCTCTCCACCTTTGTGTTCATCCCCGCAGGTTCGGTGGCCCGCATCATAGTGCCTGTGGCCGGAGCTGTGGGTGCGCTGACGGTGGTGTTCTTTGTTCCTAACGCTAAAAACGACGAGGATTAAGTCAGCCTATCAGTCTTGCAATCTGCTTTTCGGTAGCCTTAGGCAGTAGTTTGCCAAGGTGTGACATTATGCGCTTGCGGCTCGCCTCCGGTGTGCGGTCGCACAGGCATGCGTCGTGCCCGAAGAGACGCTCCGGCGTATTCAGCAACGCCCAGCCCCATCCATAGCGGTTGCCATGTTTGTCGGTGGGGTAGACGAAGTCTTCTGTCACCACGCGGCAGGCCATCTGCAGGCGTGTGACATAGCTGTCGAAGCGCGAACGCATCTTGGGACCGTCGAAGCCGCAAGCTGTGCGTAGCTCCCTTGTAATCATGCTGCCATTGACGCGCAGCACTTCCAGGATGGTGCCTTCGATGCTGTCCGATTCGGGGTCCGGGTATTTGGCGCGCCGGTAGTTGCAGAGGTCAGGCCACCACTCCATGGTGACGAAGCCCGCCTTGCCGCCAAAGAACTTGCCGTAGGCATAATGCCCTTCGGTGACCATCGGACCTTTCCAGTCCCACAGCGGCCAGTTCCATCCCTCGTCGGTCACAACGTAGCGACACTCCGGGGCCACCATTTCGTCGGCTGAAAATCCGCGTATTCCACTGTCCAGCAGTGGTACGAGGCCAGTTTCGTCGATAGCTTCCATCAGTTCGGGGCATGAGGTTATTCTCGCCTTTTTCATGCTGCAAAGATACAAACTTTATCCGGTATTAAGGAAAAAATGCTATCTTTGCATATCATTTTACATATTAGTGACATTTATGAAATACTGTAAAAGAGCACTTTGGGCCATATTGACCATGTTTGTATTATCTACTGCATCGGCACAGAACATCACCTTCAGACAGGGTGACAAAGGTAACAGCAAAGGATACCAGCCCTCATTGATACGCCTCGACAAGGCCGATACTGAAGGCCACTACTATTCTGTCGAGCCCGATTTCAATGCTTTTCATCAGATAAAAGGCATAATGGTTCGCGAGGTTGACATCAACTACAGCGAATCCCGCAGCATAGACATTGCAAACACCAAGGGCAGCGAAATCGTCCAGTCCTTTAAAGAGGGGTCGAAGATGCATATCATCCTGAATTGCTCCGAGAAAAGCCGTTTCAAACTGCGACACATTTGTGTAGACCTCGCCTCTTTCTCCATCGAGACCGATGAGCTCATTGCTGACAATAAACTGGAGAAAAAAGAATACGGTCTCCATTGGGCCGAGTTCTCTCCGTCAGGCCAATATCTCGGAATTCTATATGCGCTCGTCAACGAGAAGAACGGCACCGCTTCCGTCGAGAGTATGATGTTCAACCGTACCATGGACCTTCTATGGAAGAAAGACATGAGCGTGCAGGCTGTGTCACAGATTATGGTCACCGACGACGGACGCATGGCCACTGCAGGCTTCAGCAACGGCGTGGAAAAAACAGACGGTGCCATGCTTGTGTTCTCTATTACCGATGCCAACGGCATACAACGTGGACAAGCCACTTCGACATACAAAGTTGGAGAGTTGACACTTCTCAACTGTTATGGGAACAAGGTATTGGCCACAGCACTTGAGACCGAATTCGGCGCAGGCTGGGCTGGGAGCTTCACGGCTGGCTCAGTTATGACCGTGGGCACCGTGTACACAGGCTGTGCGACATTTCTTTACGACGTGGCCGAAGGCCGCATGACGAATAGCGAACACTACTCTTTCACCAAGAAGGATGCCCGTGTATTCTACAATGCCTCTGTAATATCGGAGATTACATCACCCGATGTGAACTTCTTGGCTGTACGTGGACAGACTGCCACTTCCAACGGCGGTGCCGTTCTCTACGGCCGCAAATGGAAGGAAACGGTGGTGCAGGGGAACGGAATGACGACGGCCACCAACTACTTCAAAGGCATGATGCTCATCAATGTGGACTCGACAGGGCACATGGCATGGATGAAACCCTTCATGCACGACAACGGCACCAACGGCGATTTTGACGAGTTCACCGAGACCGACCTGGTGGCTTATGGCAACGACCTGTACCTCTTCACCAACGAATCCCCCAACGACGGCGACAGTTACGATCCCGAAAATGCCGTCCGACGCACCGTGCTGAAAGTGCACGGCGCCATTTCGGTTTACATCGTCCATGCCGACGGCATTGTCGACAAGCGCAAGCTGACCACCAACGGCACTAATATCATTGCCTCCCGTCTGCGACGCCAAGCCGATGGTCTCTTTACCCTTATCACACGTGGAACAAAAAACCATATCTCGGAAATAACAATTAAATAACCCATAAATGTTACTTTTAGACGACAATACTCCCGTACTGCTGGCTGCGGCCGCTACGCCCCACCCCGACAGTTTACCCAAAGACGAGTTTGGCCAGATGGTGCATACCCAGGACAGCATCACACGCGCCGTCAGCGACAGCCTGAAAAACATGAATATCACCGACATCAAAGCCGTGGTCACAGGCGAAAACACCATCATCAAAGACGGCCTCCGGGCCCTCACCGACCTCACCGTCAGCTTCGTCCCCAAACTGATTGTTGCCATCCTCATCCTATGGCTTGGCATGAAGCTGGCCAAGATGCTCAAAAAAGTCATCGTAAAGGGGCTCGACCGTCGCGGTGCCGAACCCAGCCTTAAGACCTTCCTCTCCTCGCTGGTCGACGTGCTCCTGAAAGCCATGATTGTCATCATGGCGATGGACGTCATCGGCATCAAAGCCACCTCCTTCATCGCCCTCCTCGGTGCCATGGGCCTCGCCATCGGTATGGCACTCCAAGGCACTCTCCAGAACTTCGCCGGTGGCGTCATCATCCTGCTCATGAAACCTTTCAAAGTCGACGACTACATCGAGTGCGGACAATACAAGGGTTACATCAAGGAGATACGCATTTTCCACACTATCATGCGCCCCTTTAACGGCCGCACCATCATCATCCCCAACAGCGAACTGGCCACCAAAAGCCTCATCAACCACACAAAGGAGCCTCAGATTCGCCTCGACGTGGTGGCCTCGGTCGCCTACGGCACCGACCTGCACAAGGCCAAGGCTGTGCTGCAACAGGTGATTGCCGATGAGCCCCTCATCCGCCACGACTTCAAAGAGCCCGTCATCGCCGTCAGCGACTTGGGCAACAGCTCTGTCGACATCTCTGTCTGGGTATGGACCACCGTCGAGGACTATTGGGAGGTGTGGAAACACATACGCGAAGACATCTACATCGCCTTCAACAACGCCGGCGTCGAGATACCCTTCCCGCAGGTCACCGTGCACCAGGGCAAGGAGAACGAATCCTTCCTCATGGCGCACCGCACCGCCGAAGCCCATCAAGAGATCACCGAAGAAGAATCCATGGGAGAAGGCGCATAACGATGTGAAGAGTCAAAGAGTAGAAAAGTAGAAGAGTCAAAAAGCAGCGACTCAAGAACTCAAAGACTCAAGGACCCAAGGACTCAAGGACCCAAGGACTCAAAGACCCAAAGAATCACATAGCAATGAATAAGATAAAAACAATGTTGATGGCGGTGATGGTTTTCACCTTTCACCTCTCTCCATTCACCATATCGGCCCAGGAACAACAGCTGCCGCTGAGCGAAACAGCCACCGCCAGCGTCATCACCTGTGGCGCCGGCAACGAGTTCTACCACTCCTTCTGCCATTCGGCCCTTCGCATCCAGGACACCGCTCGCGGCATCGACTTCGTATACAATTACGGCACCTTCGACTTCGACACGCCCCACTTCTACTGGAAGTTCGCACGTGGACGTCTCAACTACTGCCTCAGCCGCTCCACCTTCCAACATTTCATTGCCGCTTACGACTACGAGCGTCGCGCCGTATGGGAGCAACCGCTCAACTTCACGCCACAGGAAGTCGCCAACCTCTACTACGCCCTCGAATGGAACTACTTGCCCGAAAACCGCTACTACCGCTACGACTTCTTCCGCGACAACTGCGCCACACGCGTGCGCGACATGGTCGAGGCCGCCAACGGGAAATGTAAGATAGAATATGGTGGCGACTGGAAAGACCACAGCTACCGCTATTGGCTGCACCAAGCCACCGCCGGCGGACGCCTTGAATGGTGGATGCTCGGCGTCGACCTCCTGCTGGGCTTGTCGGCCGACCATGTCTGCGACATTTCGGAATCCATGTTCTACCCCATGGCCATGATGTGGCTCTACAGCGACGCCACACGCACAGGCGAGGGCGAAGCAAACGCCTGTGCAGGCAAACCGCTCGTCGCCCCCACCATCGAGTGGCTCCAAGACCACCGTCCTCCGCTCAAACGAAGCTTCCCGCCGTTGGTCGTCTTCGGGCTCCTCTTTGCTGCCGTGGCCCTGCTGACATGGAAAAAACTCTGGCCACACTGGGCCGACCGACTGTTGTTTATCATCGCCGGAATCCTCGGTCTTGCTCTGCTGTTCATGTGGTTTGGCACCGACCACTACTGCACCGCATGGAACCTCAACATACTCTGGGCTTCGCCGCTGCTGATACTGATAGCCATACAAGACATCAAGAGTCGAAGAGCCGGAAAGTCGAAAAGCCAAAAAGCCAATGACTCAAAGTCTCGCAAACTCGAAGTCATGAAGACCTGGGCACTATGGCTTCAAGAGGGATGCTTCGCCGTAGCGCTTGTTTGGGTGATTGTCTGTGGCCTCTCCCCTGCCCTGCTGCCGGTCATCCTCACCCTCGCCCTCCGCGTGACCGCACTAATCATCAAGCACTAACCACCCTACACCCTGAGCACAACCGTTCATATCTCCTCCCTCGATAGCGCCGACCTGGCACCCTATGCCCGCCTCACCGAGGCGCAGCTCCTCAACCGCCTACATCCCGAGCAAGGACTCTTCATCTGTGAGAGCCTCAAAGTGATACGCGTGGCATTGGCTCACGGCATGCAGCCCGTTTCGTTCCTCTGCGAGGAGAAATTCCTATCGCAAGTGCCCGATACCGAAGCGCCCGTCTACACCGCCGACCGCGAACTGCTGCGCACCCTGACCGGCTACGCCCTCAGCCGCGGAATCCTCTGTGCCATGCGGCGCCCGACGCTGCCTACGGCGCCCGACGTGCTGCGCAATGCCCACCGCGTGGCCGTACTCGACGGGGTGGTCAACTCGGAGAACACCGGCGCCATCTTCCGCGCCGCCGCATCTCTCGGCATCGACGCCGTGCTCCTCACTCGCTCCTGCTGCGACCCGCTCAACCGGCGCGCCTGCCGCGTCAGCATGGGCACCGTCTTCCAACTGCCTTGGACCTTCCTCGACAGCTACGACCAACTGCGGCAGAGCGGATTCGCCACCGTAGCCCTCGCGCTCACCGACCGCTCTGTCTCCATCGACAACCCACAGCTCAAATCACTTGACCGTATGGCCATCCTATTGGGCACGGAAGGCGACGGCCTGAGCGACGCCGTCCTGCGACAAGCCGACTACGTGGCCAGAATTCCGATGCAACGCGGCGTCGACTCGCTCAATGTCGCCGCAGCGGCGGCCGTCGCCTTTTGGGAACTTCGTGACCAGCACAAAGTCTCTTAATTGAATCGCGCGCGATTCATTATATTTACCCCACACCATCTTCGACACACCCTCGACATAACTCACGTATCGTCTCTGCATTTTTCCCAAATGCAGCCACGCCCATCTTCTGTGGACAGCCTGCCAGAGTCGGCGCATCCGGAATTGTGTCGGAACCGCCCGTCCTCCATCGTACCACACACACCACTCTCTATTTATGTCGCGCACGATTTAATTATAAATAGTGTTAAAATATTGAATTCTCGTTTATAATCAAAATAAAGTTCGTATATTTGCATCGTGAACGATTTAATTAATAACAAATAAAACACTAACACTATGGATTTTAAAGCAACATTACAGATCTCTCAGATGATCGTAAACGAACTTTCGACGGGTGCCTTTGTACACAAAATGCAGGGTTTGCTCTTCAAATCGCAAGGCTTCGAGAAGCTCGGCCAGAAGTACCTCGACCACTACGCCGAGGAGATGGAGTGGGTCGCAAAGTATGCCAACCGCATGATGGACTTGGGTTGCACTCCCGAAGTCAACTTCACCAAGCAGTGCAAGCTGATTGAGGATGCCAAAGCCTATGTCGAGGCCGACCTCAAGATACAGCGCGAAGGCGTGGAGAGCCTCTACCAGATGATGCCCTCCCTGGTCTCCGACCCCACCACCTACGACATCACCAAGGCCTACCTCGCCGATGAGGAGGAAGACCTTTACTGGAGCGAGGAACAGCTCGACAAAATCGAGAAAATCGGCTATCAGAATTGGCTTATGAAAATGATGTAACCTTCAACACACAAAAAAATGAAAGACCAAGTTTTAAAGGCCATGCGCGAAGCCGGCAAGCCCGTCTCCGCTGGCGACATCACCAAGATGCTCAACGCCGACCGCAAAGAGGTCGACAAGGCTTTCGCCGAATTGAAGAAAGAGGGCGCCATCGTGTCGCCCGTACGCTGCAAATGGGAACCCGCTAAATAATCAACAACCATGAATACAATCTACGACTACAAAGCTATCGCCAGCAACGGCAAGGAAATCGACTTCAAAGATTTCGAAGGCAAAGTGCTGCTCGTCATCAACACCGCCTCCAAGTGTGGATTCACCCCCCAGTTCGACGGCTTGGAGAAGCTCAACGAGAAATACCGCGACCGCGGCCTCGTCTGCATCGGATTCCCCTGCAACCAGTTTGCCCAACAGGACCCCGGCTCGGACAACGAAATCGAGGGCTTCTGCCGCCTCAACTACGGCGTCACCTTCCAGATCATGAAGAAGGTCGACGTCAACGGCAAGGACGAACATCCCATCTTCACCTGGCTCAAGGAGCAAGCCCCATCCGAGGAATACAACGGACTGAAAGCCAAAGCTTCGGCCGCCCTTTTCAAGACCATCAGCAAGAGTGTCGAGAAACCGAGCGACATCAAATGGAACTTCACCAAGTTCCTCATCGCTCGCGACGGAGCCACCGTGAAGCGCTTCCCGCCCACCGAAGAGCCCAAGAATCTCGAAAAAGCCATCGAAGAAATGCTTTAACCCTTAAAGACCGTCAATCACCATGTACGAAGAACTTAAATTGGACAACCAGCTTTGCTTCCGCATCTACACCGCCTCACGTCTCATCACCCAGGCCTACAGGCCCCTCCTGGACCCGCTGGGGCTCACCTATCCGCAGTACCTCGTCATGCTGGTACTCTGGGAGCGCGACAACATGACCGTCAACGAGATTGGCAAACGGCTGGTGCTGGACAGCAACACCCTCACCCCGCTGCTGAAGCGGATGGAGGCCGACGGGCTGATTGTGCGCTCGCGCGGCATAGTCGACGGACGCCAGACCTTGGTGACCCTTACCAAGAAAGGCCGTCATCTGGAGGCGCAGGCAACGGAAATCCCCAAATGCCTCGCCAACAGCTGGCAAGACAAACCACTGAACCCCAAGGATGTTGCAGCCTTTGTCAACATGCTTGACAAGATGATCGACACTCTGAAATCCAATGATTGACCTCGCCCAGTTCATGACCGACAACCTGCGCCAACTGGTGCAGACGGGCTACCGTTCGGTGCTCAACAACCCCCGCGAAGCCCGTTTCGCGCTGCAGCTGCAACGCACCATGGCGCGTGGCGACCGGCGACGCAGGCAGATGCTGAAAAAGGAAGGGCTGGCTGTGCCTCCCTTCCTGATATGCAGCATCGCCACCACCTGCAACCTGCAGTGCAAAGGCTGCTACGCCCGCGCCGGCGGCATCGCCGGCGACACACCCACCAAGCCCACCCTCTCGCCCGACCAGTGGCGCCGGCTCTTCGAGGAAGCCTCCTCGATGGGCTTCAGCGTCAGCCTGCTGGCGGGCGGCGAACCTCTCACCCGACGCGACCTGCTGGAAGGCATCGCCGAGGTCAAGGACATGCTTTTCCCCATCTTCACCAACGGCACCCTGATTGGGCCGCAGTATGTAGAGTTCTTCAAACGCCACCTCAACATGCTGCCGGTCATCAGCCTCGAAGGCGACGCGATGGCCACCAACGCCCGCCGCGGGCACGGCGTCCACGAGCGGGCGCTGCTCAGCATGCAGATGCTGCAGGAGGCAGGCCTCTTCTTCGGCACCTCCATCACCGTCACCACAGAGAACAAGGATGCCGTCACCTCCGACGAGTATGTCGCCCGCCTGCACGAGCTGGGGTGCAAACTGGTCTTCTATGTGGAGTATGTGCCCATCGATGCCGGCACCGAGCACCTCGCCTTCGGCGACGCCGACGTACAATGGATGGAGCAGCGGGTGGAAGAGTTGCGCACCGGCGTCAAAGACATGATTTTCGTCTCATTCCCCGGCGACGAGAAACTGCTGGACGGCTGCATGGCCGCCGGCCGTGGATTCTTCCACATCGGCCCCGACGGAGCCGCCGAGCCCTGTCCCTTCTCGCCCCATAGCGACACCAACGCCGCACGCGACGGCCTCCGTGCCGCACTCCGCTCGCCCCTGTTCTCCAAACTCCGCGACGCCAGCGCCCTCGCCTGGCAGCACACAGGCGGATGCACCCTCTACGAACACCGCGACGAAGTCGACGACATGCTCTCGGCGTAATCCCGGACAATCACCGAAACAGAATGGCGACATACGAACGTACGTCGCCATTTCCTTTTACCCTGCCCCACCCCTCTTCTAAAACTCAACCATATTTTAAAAGATTTAAAAAGAACCACTCTTCCTCTTTTTGACCTTTCGACTCTTTGACTTTTCGACTCTTCCACTCGGTCATAGTCATCCGTCATAGTCATAGTCTTTTCCACTCTTTGACCTTTCGACTCTTCCACTCGGTCATAGTCATCCGTCATAGTCATAGTCTTTTCGACTCTTCGACTCTTTGACTCTTCGACTCTTCCACTCGGTCATAGTCATAGTCTTTTCGACTCTTCGACCTTTCGACTCTTCGACTTTTCGTCTCGGACTCAATCTCAATCAGATTGTAAAAGATTAGAAAAGAAAACTTGCCGTCATAGTCATAGTCATAGTCTTTTCGACTTTTCGACTCAGTGACTCATCGCCTCAGTGACTCATCGCCTCAGTCACCCAGTCACTCGCCGTCTCGTCGTCCTGTTTTATTAAATCAGCAAGCTCGTGCAACAAACAAGCGACTACCGCGTTATAATAGCATAAACACCCCCGAGAACAAAGCCGATGAAACCAATAATCAAAACGCTGCCGCTCATCATCTGCCTGTCCCTCCTCTCGTCCTGCTCCATCGTGCGGGGCTTGAGGACCGACGGCAAGGACGGCCCCAACATCTTCAGTTTTGAGTATCAGGAACACGACACCATCGCCAATGGCAACGTCGTTTTCCACTTCCCTGTCGCACAAAAGCAAATCGACTGGCTCGACACCACATATTTCTTTCATAAGGCGCATCCATGCGACCCTATGACCTTCGGGGAAGCCTTCGCCAAGGAAAGCCAGACACAGGGTATTCTCATCATCCACAACGACAGCATCGTCTATGAGCGTTACTGGGGCGACTTCTCGGCCGACCGCATGGCCACCATCTTCTCCATCTCCAAATCCGTCACATCACTCCTATGCGGCATCGCCGTCGACGACGGCTACATCCACAGCATCGACGACCCTGTGACCGATTACCTGCCCGAACTGAAGAAGAAAGACCCGATGTGGCAGAAGCTCACCATCCGGCACCTGCTGGACATGAAGAGCGGATTGGATTTCGACGACACCTACGAGTTCACCACGCTGAAAGACCTGAAGATGATCAACGCGATGGCGAGGCTGAACTACGGAGACAACATCATGCGGCAAATCCGAGGGCTGAAATTCCGTTGCGAGCCGGGCACCGAATTTCGCTACGAGAGCATGACCTCGGCCATCCTCGGCGCAGTCGTCGAGCGCGCCTCTGGTAAGCGCTATGCCGATTACCTCAGTGAACGCGTATGGAAGCCCCTGGGCATGGAGCATCCAGCGCTGGTCAACATCGACAGCCGCAAACACGACTTTGCGCACTCCTTCGGCGGCATCACGCTCACCATCCACGACCTAGCCAAGATTGGACGGCTTTACCTCAACAATGGAATGTGGAATGGACGACGCATCGTGAGCGACGATTGGATACGGCAGACCGCCGACTGCGACACCAGCTACCACGTCTACCATTTCAACTGGTACAACATCAACTACGAAGGCTACGACCGCCCGCAATATTCCGGCTACTACGCCCTCGGCATCTGCGAGCAGGTCCTCTACGTCAACCCACACAAGAACCTTGTCATCGTGCGCATCGGCATGAGCAACAGCGGCCCTACGAGAATACCTGTGCTGTTCGAGCAGCTGAGCGATTCATGGCAAGAATAATGTAAAAAACCAGCCCAGAAGGCATATGCCCGGACAATTCAGGAGCGACTCTGACCGCCATCCATCTGGGTGGCGGTTTCTGTAGTACTCTTTCTCGCAAACCACCAGAGCCCCAGGGCAAGCAGCATCATACTGCCGGCAAGAATCAACAGAGTGACAATATTGCTTTGACCATCCAATTCAATGAAAGAAAGAGTATTGTTGACAATATGGATTATCATACACGGAATAATGCTGCCCGTGCGCCAATAGAGCCATCCGACAATGAGAGCAAATACAAACGAGATGACGAAATGCACGCCCACTCCGTGAAACAACGCAAAAACCACAGCCGCAATCAGGATAGCCAGCCACGGACGGCAACGCGACTTTAATAAGCCGCCAAGAAGAATACCCCGAAGGCATAAAGGGCTATGGCATCCTTCGAGCACAGAGGGCAACAAAAAAAAGGAGTCCCACATCGGAACTCCTTTTTCTTATCGCTTATCGGCCATACTCATATAGGGTATCCGACGGCAAATCTATCCAATCATTCCAATAAACCACCGTACGACTTTTATCGACCTGCACCTGCGGCCACAACCCCTCGACGGTCTTCAAGTCGCCAAAAGCGCTGATGGCATCGATGTCTTCCGCAACATTGTACACCACCCTCTTTCCGTCATCAAACAGCACGGAAAGCAGGTAGCCATCCATTGGCACAACCGATTTTATTCGCGGCAATGTATTCATTTCAGCGGAGGGAGTTGTTTTATAATTTGAGTATTCCACATTTCGATAAGAGCAGGCCCATTGAATTGAAGCCACTCCTTTACCAGTCGTTGTGCCTGTACAGGCAAATCACCCATCGTCATCTCATAGGTATATATATCGAAGATGCCGACATATTCATCTGTAAAAAGAACGCTACATCCTCAATATTATTGTATAAGCGGCAACAAAAAAAGGAGTCCCGAATGGAACTCCTTATAAAAAATTGGCGGCGACCTACTTTTCCACAAACAAGTGCAGTATCATCGGCGATGCGGGGCTTAACTTCTCTGTTCGGAATGGGAAGAGGTGAACACCCGCTCCATAGCCACCAAAAGTAATGGTTTTG
>JAEEGL012340928.1_pt1 | contig 13071 bp, 8 predicted proteins | sample 9134231 | NCBI WGS metagenome assembly JAEEGL01 (sample SAMN16246548, study PRJNA631951) | gut metagenome | biome: gut microbiome; feature: rumen; material: fiber-attached | host: Bos | place: Iran: Karaj | collected 2018-10 | reverse complement strand
TCATTCTTTGGCAGTTTCAAAAATAGTCACTATCTTTGCATCATAATCTGTAAAGTACAACGTTAAGGGAATGAAAAAGTTACTTCTGTTTTTGACGACAATAATGCTGCAGGCGATTCCTGTTTGGTCACAGTCAGCAGGAGTTTTCTACAGCTATAACCGTGACATGGAGAGTGATGAAGAATGGATGGAGGTTTCGGGTTTCTCAGACGATGTGGAGGATATCGTTATCAGCAGTAGTGTGACCTATGAGGGTAAGGCACTCCCTGTCCTTTATATCACAGCAAGCGGCGTGCAGGGTAAGGCAATGAAGTCTATTACCATTCCTGCCAGTATCGAAAGTTGTAATTATGACTTTACGCATAACACGACGTTGGAGAAAGTTATTGTTCCTAACCTCACAAGTTGGTGTGACATCTATTTTAATCAGAAAGAGTACAATCCGCTGTTTACGGCTCATCATCTCTATAGTGACAAAGATACTGAGATTACCGACCTCCAAATACCCTATGACGTGAAGTATGTTGGCTCATGGGCTTTTGTAGGCTGCACCGCTATTGAGTCGCTTGTCTTCTATTCTCCGCTTACAAATATTGGTGGTGGGGCTTTTATGGGATGCAGCAGCCTTTCCAGAGTAGTTGCCTCCAAGGATAATCCATTCAATCTGTATAGTAGTGTCTTTACTGGTATTTCTCCAGACGCCATACTTGTTGTGCCTGCAGGTACAAAAGCCTTATACCAAACGGCATCGTGGGAAAGCAGCTTTTCGAATATTGTTGAAGCAGGAACATCTGCCACCATTGGCGATTATACGTATGCCATCAATGCTGCTGGGACTGGGGCCAGTGTGAAAGCTAACACAACATCCATCACGGCATTGGATTTCCACAGTAATGTGGCCATTGACGGCATAACGTTTCCTGTGATTGAAATAAAAAGTTTCAGTAACTGTACAGCACTATGTGACGTGGTCGTCCCGAGCCACATTACCTATATAGGCAAGCAGGCCTTCTTTGGCTGCACTGGTATTACTAGTGTCAACTTCGAGGATAGCGACAAACCGTTGAAACTGAATAGTAATAAGTATGGTGATGGTGCTGGCGGCGGCTTGTTCGAGAACGCCAACAACCTGACATCTGCTTATATAGGACGTAATCTGACGTTGGAGACGAATTACACAACGACTCGTCAATGGGAGTGTGCTCCCTTCTATAGTTCTAGCGGCAGTAACCTTTCTGCTGTCACCTTTGGCAGCGATGTCACGGATATTTGTGACTACTTACTCTACGGATGCTCGAAGCTTACCTCTGTTACGGTAAGGCGGGCTGAACCTGCAGGTATTACCACAAACGCCATCCCCAATCGTTCTAACGCCACGTTATATGTTCCCGCTGGCAGTAAGCCTACCTATGCGACTACTAATGTTTGGAAGGATTTCAAGAAGATTATCGAGACAGGTGACGCCAATGGCGACGGAAGCATTACTATCACTGATGCTGTAGCTATAGTGAACAAGATTTTGGGCAATGAGTCAGCTGACTTCGACTTCAATGCAGCTGACGTGAATGGAGACGGAGAGATTACTATTACCGACGCCGTGGGGGTAGTGAATATCATCTTAGGTGGAAATGTACCAGAGGCGCCCACTATGGAGGGAACCTATGGTATTATGGAAGTAGAATAAAGAAATGAGATACTTAAAGAAACAAATAGTTTTATGGGTTCTGGCGTTGCTGACGGCTCTGTCTGTAGGGGCTGCGCCTGCTCTGCCAGGAGTGCGGCAGGTGTTGCAGCCTGACGGCACAGTGCTGACGGTAGAGCAGTTCGGCGATGAGTACCACCACTGGACGGCCACCGCGGACGGCATGATGGTGGTGAATACTGGGAAAGGCTACTACGTGGCTTCTATCGACGGCCAGGGACGGCTGACGGCCTCGGACGTCCTGGCGCACGATAAAGCCCTGCGCAGCCAGGAGGAGCATCTGCTGGCCTCGCGGCAGGCGCAGGACCACGTACGCTTCCACCAGCAGGCAGACGCACGCTTCCACCGGCAGGCAGAGCGTCAGGCACCGTCACGCCGCAGCATGGCGATAGGCAGCTCAGGCTACCTGCCGCATGCGGGCTCCCCCCGCGTGCTGGTCATCCTGGCGGCCTTTCAGGACCTGGACTTCACGGTGAACAGTCCGCAGCAGGCCTTCGACCAGTACCTCAACGGTGAGCAGCTGGTGGACTACGGCAACCACAACCAGCTGAACTACAGCAGCGTGAACAAGTACTTCGAAGCCTCCAGCGGTGGTGCCTTCTCGCCGCTGTTCGACGTGGTGGGGCCTGTGACGCTGCCCCAGACGATGGAGTACTATGGCAAGAACGATAACATGTCCGCCCTGTGCAAGGATGCCGTGGCTGCCGCTGATGACCATGTAGAGAACTGGCGCATCTACGACAACGACGACGACGGCCGTGCCGAGCTGGTGTATATCATCTTCGCCGGCTATGGCGAGAACCAGGGCGGTCCGGCCAACAGCATGTGGGCGAAGACGTCGGCGCAGAACCTGCAGGTCACCGCCGACATCACCGTCACGCGCTTCTGCTGCTGCTCTGAGCTGTTCCATCCTGACATTGTCGACAAGGAGGGTAACGTGGTCGGCCACTATGCCGACTACATCAACGGCATCGGCGTCTTCTGCCATGAGTTCTCGCACGGCATGGGTCTGCCCGATATCTATGCCACGCGCACCTCGGGCTATGTGAACAACCAGACGATGGAGTGCTGGGACGTGATGGACCAGGGCATCTATAACTACAACGGCTTTGCCCCGGCGCTCTATCTGGCCTGGGAGCAGGATGTGATGGGCTGGATAAACATCGAGGCCCTGGGCACCTCGCAGCCGTCGGTGGAGCTGATGCCCCTGGAGGAAGGCGGCAAGGCCTATAAGATTCAGAATCCTGACGACGAGCGCGAGTACATCGTTATGGAGAACATCCAGCAGCGAGGAGCGAACTACAAGGCCAACGGTCATGGTCTGCTGGTATACCACGTGGCCTATCCCAGTGCGACGGTGAACATGGGCGACTCGCCCAACAACGTGGCAGGCAAGCCTGCGGTGGCTGTCGTTCCTGCCGACGGTCTGCTGATTTCCACGTTCCAGCGCGAGAATTACAAGGAGAAGTACGGTGGCACATACACCACGGAGGAATACCGTGCGAGCTTTGCCGGCGACCCCTTCCCAGGTACTGCCAATACCACGATGCTGAGTGATGACCTGTCGCAGCCTAACTTCCGCTTCTATAGCGGCGACGGCACGGTAGGCTTCTCGCTGCGCCAGATAACAGAGCGTGCTGACGACGGCCGCATCGTCCTCAGCTTACGCGATGAAACCAACAGGTGCAGGCTGCCTGTCATCAACGTCAAGGACGGCAAGCTGTCGTTCACCTGTCCCACCGAGGGTGTAGAGTTCGTCTATGACGTCACCTATTCCAATGGCCCCCAAAAAGGCACAGCCACCGAATTGACTTTGGCGAGCGATGTCACCTGCCACGTCAGCGTCTATGCCACCAAGGAGGGCATGGAGGACTCCGATGTCGTCACGAAGGATGTCGTCCTGGCGCTTGGAGCCAAGGGCGACGTCAACCAAGACGGTGTCGTGTCAATCTCCGACGCCGTAGGTGTGGTGAATATCATCTTGAATCAAGGAGACTATTCCCAGTAAGTAAGGGTACGCTTTTGCAGGATGGTGGTCTGCTGGGTCTTGCCGCCCTTCTCCCAATAAGTCAGCGAGAGGGTGTTGGAAGTCCAGTTGCCACTGTCGTCACGCGTAATATAGTTATTACGCATGTTAATCGTCATCAGGCACTCGCCGTTCTTGTCGAAGACCTTCTGCTGCTGGGTGAGCACCTCGTCCTGGTCGTTATAGGAATAGTCATTGATATAGCTGATGCCGGCATCGTCGTTGGTCAGCGTGCGCTTGACGAGCCGATAGCTGTCGTCATAGGTATACTCCACAGTGCTGAAGCCATTCTGCTCCCTCATCCTGGCACGCCGCAGGTAGCCAAAGCGGTCGTACTCGCGGTCTATGAGGTCAGGGTTCTCAAGTTGTCCGTTGCCGTTGAAGTGCATGAAGTTCTCCTCGGCCAGTGCATTCTCAGTCACCACCTCCTGCACATCATCGCGCAGACCCATGCTCAGGGCATCCTTATAGTATGCCGACGTGGGTAGGAAAAGTATTCGCAACTCACGGGCTCCCGTATCAGTGTCGCTGACGGAGAGCTTGATGCTGCCGAAGTCGTCCATATAGAACCACGACTCGTCGCGCTGCGTAAAGCGCCCGTGGTCCTGTTGCATCTTATAAAGGAAGTACTGCATGTTCTTCTCGAGCATCTTCTGCGTACCGTAAGGACCCACGGTGACGTAGGCCGACCGCACGTACTTGGTCTCAGGTGCCACGCTGACCATCAGCTTGGCGCGGAAACCGTAGAAGTTGCCACGGAAGTAGTAGTCCTCGCCGTCGTCAGACTGTCCCCATTCGTTGAACTCTGCAGCCTGCAGAGCCTGCCGCAGACTGTCAAGCGGTCCTTCAATGGGTATGCCCATCATGCGAACGCTCCGTGGGTCTGTGGCGGGCTGGCCGCTGGCAGTGACCGCCAGCATCAGCAGTATCAATAGACTCCATGCTTTCTTCATAGCGTTTGCAAAATTACGAAATAATTATGAATAAGGCTAACGAATTCTAATTTATTTTGTACTTTTGCACCATTAATAGTTACCTCTATGAAGATATTTGCAGTAGGAATGAATTATCTCCAGCACAATAAAGAGCTGGATGGCGCGTTATATAAACCAGAGCGCCCCGTCATTTTCACCAAGGCCGACTCGGCACTGCTGAAGGACCACAAGCCCTTCTTCGTGCCCGACTGGAGCGAACAGGTGGACTACGAGACGGAGGTCGTCGTGAGAATCTGCAGGCTGGGCAAGAGCATCCCCGTGCAATATGCCCACCGCTACTATGACGCCATGACCGTGGGCATCGACTTCACGGCACGCGACTGGCAGCGCGAGGCCCGCAAGAACGGTCATCCGTGGGAAATCTGCAAGGGCTTCGACGGCTCGGCAGCCATCGGCGAATGGGTAGAGAAGGTCAAGCTGCCCGACGTGCAGGCCCTGCACTTCCATCTGGCCATCAATGGGCAGACCGTGCAGGAAGGGTGTACGAGCGACATGCTCTACCCGGTCGACGAGCTGATAGCCTACATCTCCCGGTTCTTCACGCTGAAGACGGGTGACCTGCTCTTTACGGGTACGCCGGTGGGGGTAGGCCCCATACATATCAACGACCACCTGGAAGGATGGCTCGAAGAAAGAAAAGTATTAGAGTTTAACGCCAAATGACGCTGAGCATCAAGACATATCATCCAAGGTTAGGAATGAGAGCACTTCTCGTTTCTGCTTTTCTCATGTCTTACATCTCGTGTCTTGTTGGCCATGCACAAGGGCGGTTCTTCAACCTGACCGCGCAGCAGGTCAAGGTCGACACTCTGCTGCCCGTATTCACCTATAGGCAGCCTCTGGGGCTGAACTATAAGGACTCTGTCTATACCATCACTCTCGAATACCCTGAGTTCATCCAGATGAGCAACGACGAGGTGGCGCGCTACCACAGCATCACCAACGACCCGCTGCCCGAGATGCCCGAGGTGTCCCAGGTCATCAGCGTCGACCGCAAACGCGGCGAGCTGGTGGCATCGCTCGTGCCTCTGGTCTACCGCAACGGCCAGTACCAGAAGCTGGTGAGCTTCATGGTGCGGGTCCAAGGCAAGAAGGCAGCGCAGAGAGTCAGGCGCCGGGCAACCGATGACGGCTATACGGCTCATTCCGTCTTGGCATCGGGCAGCTGGGTGAAGATCCGCGTGACAGCTTCGGGCATCCATCAGTTGACCGCCGACCTCGTCAAGCAGGCAGGCTTCAGCGACCTCAGCAAGGTAAAGATATACGGCTATGGCGGCGGCATGCAGCCTGAACAGCTCACGGCAGACTACATTGCCGCCACTGACGACCTGCAGGAGCTGCCCACCTGTGACGTCGGCGGCCGCCGCCTGTTCTATGCCGTAGGCCCTGTGACATGGACAGATGCAAACCGTCGTGTGCGCAACCCGTACTCCAGCTATGGCTACTATTTCCTGACCGAGAACGACGAGGCCCCCCTGACGCTTACCCAGGAGGAGTTCCTTGCTGCCTACTATCCCTTGGCCGACGATTACAACACACTCTACGAGGTCGATAACTACGCCTGGTACCACGGCGGGCGCAACCTCTATGACGCCACCGCGCTGACGGCAGGCACTACACACGACTATACCCTGACAGCCAAGGGCACGGCGGCAACAGGATCACTCACCGTCGCACTCTCGGCAGCTGGCAGCTCGACCGTCAGCGTCGTTCTGAACGGCACCGAACTCGGCAGCCTGACCGTGGCACCCAGCGGCTCATACGAGTCCATGCGCACCTCGTTAAAGACCTTCACCGTCGACAATCTGCAGGCTTCGAATACCGTGACCTTGGCCGTCGGAGCTTCCAGTGGCACCGTGCGCCTCGACTACCTCTCCCTCAGTACTGACGTGCCTGCTGCCGCCCCCGACCTGACAGCCAGCTATCCGGTGCCCGAATATGTCTATGGCATCACCAATCAGGACCACCATGCCGACGGTTTCGCTGACATGGTCATCATTATCCCCACGGCACAGCAGCTGCTGGTGCAAGCCGAACGGCTGAAGACCCTGCACGAGCAGCACGACGGTCTGAGGGTACGCATCGTCCCCGCCGACGAACTGTTCAACGAGTTCAGCAGCGGCACACCCGACGCCAACGCCTACCGCCGCTATATGAAGATGCTCTACGACCGTGCCGAGAGCGACAGCGACATGCCGCAATACCTCCTGCTCCTGGGCGACGGCGCCTGGGACAACCGCATGCTCAGCAGCTCGTGGACAGGCTACTCGCCCGACGACTTCCTGCTGTGCTATGAGAGCGAGAACTCCTACAGCGCCACCGACTGCTATGTCAGCGACGACTACTTCGGACTCCTTGACGACGGCGAGGGCGACAACATGTTCATTGCGAAGGCCGACGTTGCAGTGGGCCGCATCTCAGCGCGTAACGCAGATGAGGCTTCCGTCGTTGTAGACAAGATAGAAAGCTACCTTGCCAACAGTCAGGCCGGAGCCTGGCAGAACCTCTTATGCATGATGGGCGACGACGGCAACCAGAATGCCCACATGCAGGATGCCGATACCGTGGCCCGTCTGGTGGAGCACCTCTATCCCGCCTTCCAGGTCAAGCGCGTCATGTGGGACGCCTACACCCGTGAGTCGTCAGCCACAGGCAACCGCTACCCTGACGTAGAGCGTCTCATCAAGCAGCAGATGCAGCAGGGAGCACTCATCATGAACTATTGCGGCCACGGCCGTGCTGACGCCATCTCTCACGAGTATGTGCTCAAACTCGCCGACTTCCAGAACAGTTCGACGCGCCTGCCCCTGTGGCTTACAGCATCGTGCGACATCATGCCCTTCGACGGCCAGGAAGAGAACATCGGCGAAACCGCCCTCTTCAACAAGAAGGGTGGGGCAGTGGCCTTCTTCGGTACCACGCGTACCGTCTACCAGTCCTATAACAGGCAGATGAACCTCGCCTTCACCAAGTACGTGCTGAGCCGCGGCACCGACGGCCGCACCCTGCCCGTCGGCGAGGCTGTACGCCGTGCCAAGAACGAGCTGGTCGACGCACGCACCGACCGCACGCAGAACAAGCTGCAGTACTCGCTGCTGGGCGACCCTGCCATGCGTCTGGCTGCCCCCACATTAGGCATACAGGTTGACTCCATCAATAAGACCCCTCTGGCCAGCGGCACCACCATACAGCTCAGCGCAGGAGCCACGGCAACGGTCAGCGGCCGCATCCTCGGCCTTGACGGCAAGGACGACACCACCTTCAGCGGAACCCTCACAGCCGTCGTGCGCGATGCCCGCGAGCAGGTCACCTGCAAGCTCAACGACGAGTCTGAGGCCAACGAGCCCTTCGTCTACTACGACCGCCTGAACGTCATCTTCAACGGCAGCGACTACGTCAAGAACGGCCGCTTTACCTTTACCTTTGCCGTCCCCAAGGACATCAGCTACTCTGACCTCGCGGGCCAGATGAACCTCTATGCCGTCAGCGACGACAAGCAGAAGGAGGCCAACGGCGTCTGCAACCAGCTCGTGCTGGGCAGCACCGGAGCCATCGGCCAGAACGAGACAGGCCCCAGCATCTACTGCTACCTGAACAGCACCTCGTTCACCAATGGTGGCAACGTCAACCCCACGCCCTACTTCGTGGCACAGCTCAGCGACGAGGACGGCATCAATGCCACGGGGAGCGGCATCGGCCACGACCTGCAGCTCATCATCGACGGCGACATGACCAAGACATACTCGCTCAACGACTACTTCCAGTACGACTTCGGCAGCTATACCAGCGGCACCGTGGGCTATAGCATCCCCGAACTCGACTACGGCGAGCACAAGCTGCTCTTCCGTGCCTGGGACGTCTTGAACAACTCCTCCACGGCCGAGCTTACCTTCAATGTCGTGAAGGGCCTGGAGCCCCACTTCTTCGACGTGGAGTGTACGCAGAACCCCGCCAGCACCACGACGTCGTTCCGCATCCTGCACGACCGCACAGGAAGCACCATGGATGTCGTGCTCGACGTCTTCGACATCTCCGGGCGTCACCTCTGGTCCTACAGCGAGGGCGGCGTCTCCATGAGCAACACCTATACCGTCGACTGGGACCTCACCATTGACGGCGGACGCCACCTGTCCACAGGCGTATATCTCTACCGCCTGCGTATCAGCAGCGACGGCAGTAGCTACGCCTCCAAGGCTAAGAAACTGATAGTACTAACATATAAATAGACGAATATGAAGACAACAACAAGCATAATCCTTCTGACAGCATGCCTGCTCTTTAGCCTGACGGCCTATGGCCAGGACACGAAGAGCCAGTTCAACCCCATTGAGCATGCCGTCATTTCGCAGACCATCGCCCCCGATGCCCGTGCTGCCGGTATGGGTGACGTGGGTGTGGCAACCGATCCGGACGTCAACTCACAGTACTGGAACCCCGCCAAGTACCCCTTCTGCATCAGCAGGGCAGGTATAGCACTGAACTACACCCCGTGGCTGCGCCAGCTGGTCAACGACATCGACCTGGCCTACGTCGCTGGCTACTACCGTCTGGGCGACTATGCCTCCGTCAGCGGCTCGCTGCGTTACTTCTCCTTAGGCGAGGTAATGACGTCCATGGAAGAGAACGCCATGACCGTCAAGCCCTACGAGATGTCGCTCGACGTCGGTGCCTCACTGATGCTCAGCGAGAAGTTCTCCATTGCCGCCGTCATCCGCTGGCTCTACAGTGACCTTCGCTATGACTACACGGAAGATGCCAGTCCCGCCTCAGCCTTCGCTGCCGACCTGGCCTGCTACTACAACACCTACCTCAACATCGGGCAGCGCGAGTGTCAGCTCGGCCTCGGAATGAACATCTCCAACGTAGGATCTAAGATCACCTACTTCGGCGACGACCGCAGCAACTTCCTGCCGGCCAACCTCCGCATAGGTGCCTCGCTCATGGTGCCCGTCGACGAGTACAACCGCTTCTCCGTGGCCTTCGATGCCAACAAGCTGCTGGTGCCCACCGTCCCCAAGCAGGAGGATGGTGAAGCGAAGGAGGACTACGAGCAGCGCGTCATTGATGAGTACAACGACGTCAGCTCCATCTCAGGTATCTTTAAGAGTTTCCACGACGCCCCCGGCGGCTTCAAGGAGGAGCTGCAGGAGATTCAGTGGAGCGTTGGTGCCGAGTATGTCTACCACGACCAGTTCTCACTGCGCGCCGGATACCATCATGAGTCAGAGAACAAGGGTAACCGCAAGTACTTCACCGTCGGTGGCGGCTTCCGCATGAGCGTCTTCTCCCTCGACGTGGGCTACGTCATCTCCACGGCCAAGAGTAACCCCCTTGACCAGACGCTCCGCTTCACCCTTGCCTTCGACATGGACGGCATCAAGGACCTCTTTAAGTAGACTAATATTTCGGAATAACATCATAACGTCATATCGAGAACCATGATAAGAGTAGGAATGGGCTATGATGTCCACCGGTTAGTCCCTGACAGGGAGCTGTGGATGGGCGGCATCAAGATTGACTACGAGCTAGGCCTCTTGGGCCACAGCGATGCCGACGTGCTGATTCACGCCATCTGCGACGCCATCCTCGGTGCCGCCAACATGCGCGACATAGGCTACCACTGGCCCGATACCTCCGACGAAACGGAAGGCATGGACAGTAAGATCATCCTCAGGAAGACCATCGAGCTCATAGCCACCAAGGGCTACCAGCTCGTCAACATCGATGCCACCATCTGTGCCGAGCGTCCCAAGATGAATCCGCACATCCCCCACATGCAGCAAACCATGGCAAGCGTCATCGGCTGCGACGTCGACGCCATCTCCATCAAGGCCACGACCACTGAGAAGCTCGGCTTCACCGGCCGCCAGGAAGGCATCAGCGCCTATGCTGTGGCCCTCATCTCCAAATAAGAACCGCGACATAGGAACAGGTAAAAAAGAAAACGCTGCTACTCATCGACGAGCTGCAGCGTTCAAAAAGCCTATGTTTAACTAAAAAATCCTATTTCCAAATAATTCCAGCCTTACGGCTGGAGGTCTGCCATGCGGCAGCATATTTAATTCATACTAACTGTCTCTTAAAAAAGAAAGTTATGAGCGCCTCACGACGACCACTGTTATCCTAACACATTTAAAACTTTCTTCTTACCAATAACTAAAAACCTAAAACTATAAATATTACTACTAACCTAAAACAATCTATTAACCATATCCTTGACTTCACTTAGTCAAAGCTTGTCTTGTTTTGACGATGCAAAGTTACGAACTTTTTTCAGTCCCACAATACTTTTCTACCTTTTTTCTGGAAAAAAACCTTCATTCTTGACCTAAATCAAGTCGTTGTGCGCGGAAACAACAATTTTGCGCCCTTTCCGCTTGGTTTTCTTCTCACTTCTTTGTACCTTTGCCATCGCAAAAAATAAAGTATGCGTGTACTGATAGTCAATACGAGTGAACGGACGGGTGGGGCAGCGGTTGCTGCCAGCCGGCTGATGGAAGCCCTGAACAACAATGGCGTCAAGGCCAAGATGCTCGTGCGCGACAAGGAGACCGACAGTCTCACCGTCGTGTCGCTGGCGAGTTCTTGGCGCACACAGTGGCACTTCCTCTGGGAGCGCTTCGTGATATGGCTCCACCTGCGCCTGCGTCGCGAGCACCTGTTTGAGGTCGACATCGCCAACAGCGGCAGCGACATTACGCAGTTGGACGAGTTCAAGGAAGCCGACGTCATCCACCTGCACTGGATCAACCAGGGCATGCTGTCGCTGCAGGACATCCGCAAGATACTCGACCTGAAACCCGTGGTCTGGACCATGCACGACCTCTGGCCCGCCACGGCCGTCTGTCATTACGCCCGCGGCTGCGAGCACTTCCACACCGGTTGCGGCGCCTGTCCCCTGCTGCCGGGCGGCAACAAGCACGACCTGGCCTTCAGGGTTTGGCGGCGCAAGCAGAAGATGCTCGCCGGCCACAGCCTTACCTTCGTCGGCTGTAGCCAGTGGCTAGCGGGCGAGGCGCGCCAGAGTGCCCTCCTGACGGGCCAGACCGTCACCAGCATCCCCAACCCCATCGACACCCACCTGTTCCGTCCCCAGGACAAGCAGCAGGCGCGCCAAGCCTGTGGCCTGTCCCAGGACAAGCGCATCATCCTCTTCGTGTCGCAGCGCGTCACCGACCCCCGCAAGGGCATGGACTACTTCGTTGAGGCCGTGCGCCTGCTCGTCGCCCACCATCCTGAGCTGCGCCAGCAGACTGCCATCGCCATTCTCGGCGGTCATGCCGAGGACGTCGCCAGCCTGCTCTCGCTCCCCGTCTGTCCTCTCGGCTATGTCAGCAGCCCCGAACGCATCGTCCAGGTATACAACGCCGCCGACTGCTTCGTGCTGCCCTCCCTCGAGGACAACCTCCCGAACACGCTCATGGAGGCCATGGCCTGCGGCGTGCCCTGTGTCGGCTTCAACACCGGCGGCATCCCCGAGATGATTGACCACCGCCAGAACGGCTACGTGGCCAGCTTCCGCGACGCTGACGACCTCGCCCAGGGCATCCACTACGTGCTCAGCGGCACCGACTATGCCACGCTCAGTCACCAGTGCGTACAGAAGGTCGTCCACTGCTGGTCGCAGGCCGCCGTGGCCCAGCGCTACCTTGACGTCTACGACGCCGCCGTGTCGAACCATCCCACTGCCCAGCCATGATACGCCTGTCCATCGTCACCATCACCTACAACGCCGCAGCCACCCTGCAGCGAACCCTCGACAGTGTGCGCAGCCAGGACTACCAACATATCGAGCACCTCATTGTCGACGGCGCCTCGACCGACGGCACCCTCGCCCTCGCCGAGCGCTACCGCCTCGACAGTCCCTATGATGTCATCGTCTCGTCAGAGCCCGACCGCGGTCTCTATGACGCCATGAACAAGGGTCTCCAGCGTGCCACAGGCGACTACATCGTCTTCCTCAACGCCGGCGACACCCTCCACGCCCCTGACACCCTGCTGACAGTGGTCAGGGCGGCAGCACCCATCGCCCGTCCGGGTGAGGCCGTGGACAGCACCCAGCCCCTCCCCGCCGTGCTCTACGGCGACACTGCCATCACCGACGAGGAAGGCCACTACCTCCACATGCGTACCCACCGTCCCCCCGAGCACCTCTCCTGGCGCTCCTTCCGTCACGGCATGCTAGTCTGCCACCAGGCCTTCTATGCCCGCCTGGATATTGCCCGTCCCATCGAGTACGACCTGCAATACCGTCATTCGGCGGATGTCGACTGGTGCATCCGCGTCATGAAGGAGGCCGAGCGACAGCAGCTGCCCTTGGTCAACACGCACACCGTTCTCGCCGACTT
>JAEEGL012089594.1_pt1 | contig 13071 bp, 15 predicted proteins | sample 9134231 | NCBI WGS metagenome assembly JAEEGL01 (sample SAMN16246548, study PRJNA631951) | gut metagenome | biome: gut microbiome; feature: rumen; material: fiber-attached | host: Bos | place: Iran: Karaj | collected 2018-10 | reverse complement strand
TTCTACTAATGCGGCTACTGCACCATTTTCTTTAGCATTATTAATAAAACTATGTCCATCAGATTTTATTCCTTTGATAGCACAAAATAATATATTTTTTCCTTGTATCCTAGAATCTTCTTCAATAGATTCTATATCAATATCTAAAGTTGTATTAACTAATTCATTTAACTTCTTCATATTTATCGTCTCCTACAATGTAATTATAACATTTCGAAGTATTAAAACACAATAAATTGGTAATTTTTTGCTAAAATAAATTTTAAAAAATTATAAATACTATAAATGTGATTTGTTAAAAGGAGATGATTATATGTTTAATAAATCAATAGTAAAGAAGTTATTTATATTTCTTATATTACTAATATTTCCTTTTATTGTAGATGCATACAATAAAAAAGTATATGTTGGTGGGGAAAATATTGGTATTAATGTAAAATCTGATGGTGTATTAATAGTTGGCTTTTATAAAGTTGGAAATAATGAACCTGGAAAAGATGCGGGATTAAAAGTTGGAGATAGAATTATAAAGATAGATGATATTTCCATTAATGATGTTGACCATTTATCAAAAGAAATTAATGCTAAAAAAAGTATAAAGATTACCTATAAGAGAAACTTAAAAGAGTATGAAACAGAGTTAAAATTAGTAAAAGATAAAAATAATACTTATAGGACAGGACTTTATATTAAAGATAATATTGTAGGAATAGGAACATTAACATTTATTGACCCCGAGACTAAAATGTATGGGGCTTTAGGCCATGAAATATTGGAAAAGAAGACTAATAAGATTTTTGATATCAGTGATGGATTTATTTTTAAATCAATTATTACGGGTATTGAAAAAAGTGCTAAAAATAATCCCGGTGAAAAACATGCTACATTTATATCTAAAGTAATATATGGTGATGTTTTGAAAAATACTAAGAAAGGTATATTTGGTAATTATAGTGCTAGTACAAAAAATAAAAAACTTGTTGAGGTAGCATCTTTTGATGAAATAAAAGAAGGAAATGCCTATTTAAGAACTGTTATTGATGGAGAGAATATAGAAGAATTTCAAATTAATATTATTAGATTAAATAAAAAAGGTACTAAAAATATCTTGTTTGAAATTAATGATCCCAAACTACTTAAGAAAACAAATGGCATAATTCAAGGAATGAGTGGTAGTCCAATACTTCAAAACAATAAAATTATTGGTGCGGTTACTCATGTTGTTATAGATGATCCAATTAAAGGATATGGAATATATATGTCAAATATGTTGGAAGAGATAGAAAATTAAGAGACTTTATGTCTCTTTTGTGATATTATATAATTAATTAAGGTAGTTGATGTCGAATGAAAAAGACTAGTATTTATCTTATAATTGAGATAGTAATTATAATATGTCTTTTTGTCGGCGTTTTTATTTTATATTATAAAAAGCCAACTGTTGTGATTGATAAAAATATTATAATAAATTTAAATGATTTAAAGAAAAATAGTGACTATGTAAAAGTAACAAATGGTAAAATATTAAACGAATATACTATAGATACAAGTACTATTGGAACAAAAGATGTTAAAGTTATTGTTAGAGATATATTTGGTTTTAAAGAAGAATATAAATATCAAGTAGATATAGAAGATTTAACACCTCCAGAATTAATTATTCATAATAAAAATTTATACACTGAGATATATAAAGAGATTAATTTACTTGATAATGTTGAAGTTAAAGATAATTCATCCAAGAATATTGAAGTAAAAATAGAGGGAAGTTACAACTTTAAAGAAACTAAGACTTTTATTCTAAATTATGTATGTAGCGATGAATCAGGTAATACTACTAAAAAAGAATTTACTTTGACAGTTACTAATGAAAAACCTACAGAGGATAAAACATTTACAACTTCTAATGGTCATAATGCAGTTGTAAAAAATGGTATTACGTATATTGATGGATATTTAATTGCAAACAAAACATATAATTTACCTTCAAATTATAATCCTGGTAAGTTATTAACAGAATTTAGTGAGAACTTTAATAAAATGAAAGAAGACGCTAAGATAGAAAATATTAATTTAAAAATAGTAAGTGGTTATCGCTCTTATGAAACACAAAAGAAATTACACTATAACTATGTTAAAGATCAAGGAAGTCAAAAAGCTGAAACTCATTCTGCTAGAGCAGGGTATTCTGAACATCAATCTGGACTTGCTGCTGATATAAATTTAATTAGTCAAAAGTTCGCAACTCAAAAAGAAGGTATTTGGCTTAATGACAATTGTTATAAATATGGATTTATTATAAGATATCCTAAAGATAAAAATGATGAAACTGGTTATATTTATGAACCATGGCATATTAGATATGTAGGTAAAGAATTAGCAGAGAAATTATATAATAATGGTAACTGGATAACTATGGAAAAGTATTTTGGAATAACTAGTCAATATGAATCAAAGTAATGGTTGTTATAAAATTTATATTGTGTTATTATTATGCTAAAGGATAGTGTTAATATGTTAGATAAAGTAAAAAGAAATCAAATATTAATAGTCATACTAGGAGTTATTGTACTAACAGTATTAGTAATTGGAATAACATATGCAGGATTTAGCCAAATAGCGTATACAGGAAATAATAGTATATCGTCAGGAACAATAACGATGAGTTTCCAAGAACCATCAAATAGTGTAGTTATTTCAAATGCAATGCCTACATCAGATGGATATAGTAGTACAACACACTTTGATTTTTCAGTATCAGGAAGCGCTAAAGCACAAATGACTCTTCCATATGAAATAACAATAACAGAGAAGTCTGCTAATACGTTAGCAGCATCAAATGTAAGAATAGGACTAAAGAAAAATGGAAGTATAGTAACAGGATTTGAATCTGGAAAGTTAGCAAGCACATTAACAAGTTCAACAATGCGAAGTGGATCAAAGACATTATATAAAGATGGATTAGTATTAGCACAATCAGGATCAAACTATACAAAGACAGATAACTATCAATTATTCTTGTGGATAGATTCAAGTGCAGTATTACCAAATGATGGAACAACGAAGTATTATAGTGTTTTAGTAAATATCAATGCCATAGTAGGAGCATTAGGAACAAGACCAACAGAGGTATATGTAGTAAGTAAGACAACAATGCGTATAGGGAGTGCCTTACGAAATGGAGTAAATGGAAGAAGTACACCAGAGTTAGCAATGCAAGATTGGCAAGATATAATAGGAACACCAGGAGCAACCAGACCATTTTATTTAAAACATGTATTAAATAATAGTAATGAAATAGAAGAGAGTTATGTAGAGTTTGTGGTGACAGAAGATATGGCAAATGCAAATCCAGGGATGGTGGCAGGTACATATAGTTTAAAAGGAGGAGACTCTGGTGCATCATATACAACTAATGTTGATACCATGAAAGCAGCATTTGGATATAGTACGAACCCAGATAGATGTACAAGTGATAGTAATTCTTTTTCCTGTTCTATGTCCGACTTTGGTGCATATGCACATGAGTATGGTCAAGTAAATGTGATTGATACTAGCCGCTACTTCTGCTATGTGGACTATGGTGGTTCTTCCTACTGCTTCGGATGAGGATAGTTACTGGGCCTTCAGTCTAGCCCCGCAGGGTTTCCAAAGGAAACCTCTTTGATCTATAATCCTCAAATGCAATGCACTTGAGATGAGGAATTTTAAAAAATAAAACAACTTAAAATAAATAGTAAGTTGTTTTTATTTAAACTCTGGAATAAAACTTTCTTCTTGAGTATCACCAATTTGCATATAAGCATTTTTTATGCCTAAATCACAAGCATAATCTATTAAAGTAGTATAATCTTCTTCTTTTACTTTTTTGTTTAAATTTGGAATGTTTTTAACTGTTTTAACGGGTGTATACTGATTCATTATACTAATATAAATATTATCTTTATAAGTATCATATAAATATTTAATAATTTTCTTTGAATCATCTAGATGTTCTGGTAACATTAAGTGTCTTACTATTACACCTTTTTTCATAATACCATTTTTATCAAATTTATTTTTACCAACTTGTCTATACATTTCTTTAATAGCATCAGTTGCAATATTAAAATAATCTTTAGCATTTGAATACTTAATTGCATATTTATCATCATAATATTTTAAATCTGGCAAATAGATATCTATTAATCCATCTAGTAGTTTTAAACTATCTACTTTTTCATAACTACTTGTATTATATACTATAGGTATCTTTAAACCTTGTTTTTTTGCCAATATTAGTCCTTCTTTTATTAAAGGAATATAATGAGTAGGGGTAACCAAATTAATATTTAAAGCACCTTTTTTTTGTAGTTCTAAGCAAATATCACTAAATTCTTCTATACTTATTTCATGACCCACATGTAATTTGCTTATTTTATAGTTCTGACAGTATACACATCTTAAATTACAATAAGTAAAAAAAATAGTACCTGATCCCTTATCTCCTGATATAGATGGTTCTTCCCAATAATGTAAATCAGCTCGTCCTATTTTCATCTTATTACTAGCATGACAGTATCCTAATTCATTATTATTACGATTAACATTGCAGTTTCTTGGACATATGTTACATTTATTAAATAATTCTATCATTTTCCAACTCTATTTTTCATATATCCATTTAGAACCATTTTGCTTTCGTTAACTACGATAAAGGCATTACTATCTAGTTGTTTTATTAGTTTTTGAAGATTAAATAGTTCTTTATTTTCTATTTCTATAAATAACATATATCTAGCTTCTTCTTCATCTTTACCTTTTACATCTAGTACTGATACTGCAAAGTCATTATTTCTTAGCTCTGTTGCTATATTTTTATTAGTTATAACCTGAACTGTAAGATTGCCTCTCATGAATTTTTTAGATAACATACCACCTACATAAGTACCAGTTGCAAATCCTAAACAATAAGACATTACTACAAAGAAGTTAGCATTATCTGTAACAAGTACTTCTTTTACTACTAAGTACCAAACTAATACTTCTATAAATCCTACTAAGGCTGCTAGGATATTTTTACCTTTAACATTAAAAAGTGTTCTAATTGTTCCTAAGGAAACGTCTAATATTCTTGCAAAAAATATTTCTACACATAATATAAATACTGTCATATAATAATCACCATTTATCATTCTATCATATTATCTCCATAAAAAAAACTATTTATACTTTTAAATTTATGTTAGAATAATTATAGTAGGTGATTAGATGAAAGATATAATAGTTTTGATACCTTCATTAGAACCAACAGAGGATTTTATTAAATTTATTAAACAGCTTTCTAAAGATTTTAAAAATATTATTGTTGTAAATGATGGCAGTAGTAAAGAATACAATTATATATTTGAAAAAGTTAGTGAAAATGCAATTGTTTTAAAACATAAAGAAAATAAAGGTAAGGGTAGAGCTTTAAAAACTGGATTCGAATATATAAAAAAACATTACAATGAAAAAACAGTAGGTGTTGTAACTGCTGATTCTGATGGCCAGCATTCAATCAGTGACATAAAGAAGATTGCAACTAAATTAAAAAAACATCCTAATACTTTGATATTAGGAAAGCGTAATTTTAATTTAAAAAGTGTACCTTTTACTAATAAGTTTGGTAATAAAATGACAAGATTTGTTTTGTACTTTGCTACAGGATTAAAAGTATATGATACTCAAACAGGTCTACGTGGATATAGATATAATGATCTTGATATGTATTTGAAGATACCTGGCGAAAGATTTGAATATGAGATGAATACTTTAATTTATTTTGCTAAACATAATTTAAAAATATTAGAAGTTGGTATTGAAACAATTTATAGTAGGGTTAATTATGTATCACATTTTAGTTTTATAAATGATTCTATTAGTGTATATAAGAACTTTCTTCTTTATGTTATTTGGCAGTTAACAAGTTTTGCCTTAGAATTAGTATTATTCTTTTATTTGTATAAAACAATACCACAAGATAATTGGGGAGTATTATTATTTGTGACTCTTATATCTAAAACACTTGGTTTTTCAGCCTTGTTCTTAATTGAAAGGAATTATAGTAAAGTTAAGGTTGAAAAAACGATTATTGAGTTTGAAATGTTATTATTTTCCATTATTGTATCAACTCTTTTAGTATATTTTATTAGACCATTAAAACTATTTAAACTATTGAAGATATTAATTGAACTATTATTGATAGTAGTGACATCAAGATTAAAGAATTATAGAGCATTTAAAAACCAATGAATTATCATTGGTTTTATTTTGCAAAGAAACTATATAAAAGTCCTAAGGCACTTCCGCCTACCATTGCAATTAATATAATCCAAATTATTAATTTCTGTGTCTTTTTACTCATTTTATCCTCCAAATACTTTTTAATTATAACATATATAATGTTAATAATAAAGTATAAAATTGTCTATTTAAAGCTTTAATATTTTTAAAATAAGTTAATAAGTTTTAATGGTGATAATATGAGAATGCATTTAAAAAATGAAAAGTTTAATAAAATTATAACTAAGAAGAATTTATTAATCTTTTTATTAAGTTTAATTATTGTCAGTATAATGGTTGGAATACTATTTTATATGTCTTTACCTCTAGATGATAAAATAACTAGTCAGAACAAGATTTTAGCTTATTTTAATGGAGAATTATTGGATAATAATATTTTAATTAATTTAAAAAAGTCTCTTTCTAACAATATTTTATCAGTATTATCAATATGGATCTTAGGAATTAGTGTTATTGGAGTTTTTTTTATCTTATTTTTATTTTTTATGAAAGGATTTACCTTGGGGTTTTCCATAACTACTATTTTTGCTAAATTTAATCTTAAAGGTTTACTTGCTACTATTTTTTATTTATTTCCTGATAAATTGTTATCTTTGTTTTTGGTATTATACATATCATATCATTCACTATGTTTCAGTTATAAACTTTTAACATTTCTCTTTATCGATAGAGATATTAATATTCATATTGCACTTCGAAAATATCTAAAGACTTTAGTTATTGGATTAGTAATATCTATTATCATAAGTATTATGGAAGTGTTTATTACACCATTTGTATTAAAAACTTTTACAAATTTTATTAAATAGTGTATAATGTAAACGTATTTAAAGAGGGTGTTAGTATGAAAAAAGTAGTAGTTGGTATGTCTGGTGGCGTAGATTCTGCTGTAAGTGCTATTCTTTTGAAAGAACAAGGATACGAAGTAGAAGGACTATTCATGAAGAATTGGGATAGTATTACCAATAATGATATTAAAGGTAATAGTACGTTAAATGATGAAATATGTCCTCAAGAGAAAGATTACGAAGATGCTAAAAAAGTATGTGAATTACTAGGTATAAAACTTCATCGAATTGATTTTGTAAAAGAATATTGGGATTTTGTCTTTACTTATTTCTTAAACGAATTAAAAGAGGGTAGGACACCTAATCCTGATGTAATGTGTAATAAATATATAAAGTTTGATTTATTTATGAAAGAAGCATTAAAAATTGGCTGTGATTATATTGCAACAGGGCATTATGCAAGAATGATAAATGGTGATTTATACAAAGGATTAGATTACAATAAAGATCAGACTTATTTTCTTGCGCAAGTACCTAAAGAGAAATTTAAAAATGTTTTGTTTCCTATTGGTGAATTAAATAAAAAAGATGTAAGAGAGATAGCTCTAAAATATAATTTAAATGTTGCTAAGAAAAAAGATTCTACAGGGATATGCTTTATTGGTGAAAGAAACTTTAAAAAGTTTTTAGAAAATTATTTACCTAATCAAAAAGGTAATATTATTAATCTAGATACAAATGAAAAAGTAGGGGAGCATACAGGATTAATGTATTATACTATTGGTCAAAGAAGAGGTTTAAATCTTGGGGGTAATGAAAATAGAACATTTGTTGTTGGCAAGAATTTAGAAAAGAATGAATTATATGTTTCGGAGAATGAAGAACTTTTGTTATCAGATTCTTGTATTATTGATAATTTAAATTTTTTAACAGACGAAAAAATTACTTCTTGTTCTGCCAAATTTAGATATAGATCTAATGATATTAAGGTAAATTTAGAGTATTTAGATAATGATCAAATATTAGTAAAGTATGATAGTGCTAAATCTGTTACTCCGGGTCAATTATGTGTTTTATATCTAGATGATAAGTGCATTGGTAGCGGAATTATCAAGGAAGTACGAAAAAATAATAAAAAAATATGGTATCTATTATGATACCTTTTAATTTACACAATTTTACAGTTGACACAACGTCAAAAAAAATATAAAATTGAATTGTAGAGTAGAGTACTATGATACATAATGTGGAGGTTTTATATGAAAATAGTTGAAAATATTATCAATGAATGTGGTATATCTAAAGTTAGAGTTGCAAAATATCTTGGTGTATCAAGACAAATGTTATATAACTATTTTGCAATGGATTTTAAAGATGTTCCAAAAGAAAAAATGAATAAAATTTTTAAATTATTTGGAGTAGAAGGGGAAGAGGAGTTAAAAAATCTGAAAGTTGATGATAAATTATCCCATCAAATTGAAGAAAAGTTAAGTGCTGAGATAATTGATATATCAAATAAAGAAAATGTTGCTAACTTAAGTGGATTAAATAAAAAAGAACAAGAGTTATTAACTGATATCTTTAACCTACTAAAAGAAAACTTAGTAGAGGATAAGTCTAATGAATCATATGATACATTAAGATACTTATATCATTATCTACAAGCTATGGAATCAATTAATGAACTTAAATATATGCTAGCTTATATGTCAAAATCAATTGGTGTTACTAAACCACTTGAATTTATATATAATGAAGAGGAGCAGTATAAATTTGAAGGTATTATCTTCTCTGCTATGACTTTATATAATGGTGGCCCTACTTCCAAATCTAAGATAATAGAGTCACACAAGAGATTCGAACAAGAGATTGATCGTAAGAAAGAAGAGAAGTTAGGTAGAACTCAAGAACTTAACTCATTAAAGAATCAAGCATTATCTGAACTAGGATTTACATCAATAAATGATTCTAATGCTAAAGAAGTATTTGATAAGATAGCTGAGATTATGTCACGTAAAGTTTAAACTACAATATTGTAGTTTTTTCTTTGAAATAAAAGAAAATAATGTGGACAATTACACATTATTTTTATTATTAATATAACTTCTTATAATTTATATTATGTAAACCATTATAAATTCTTTGCGTATTCTTTAATATCTTCTCTTACTCTCTTCTTAACATGTTTCCCTGGTATTAAGAAATTACCATAGCCAACATATTTATCTTTTTGTTCATCAAATGGATTGTTACGTCTAAATACAAATCCTTTAACATATTTATCATCATGCAATAATACTGAATATATAAGTAAGCCTGAATCTTTACCACCTCTGATAAAACTATCAGAATCCCAAAGCCAATCATTATCTATTTCAACTCTATGAAGTATTTTTGTTCTATCGTTAATTATGGTCATATTTCTATCTTCATTTAAGGCATCAATACATATTTTTAAAACATCTTTCTTTAACATTTCTCTCTCCTACTCTTTTAAGCCAACTGCAAATTTTACTTTATGATCTTTAATTCCAGAATAGAAAGTTATGATGTAATTCTTATTTTTACTAACTGAATAGTTTAAAGTATACATTACAGTTTCTTTTGATTTTATAAGGTTAATATTGGAATGAAAGGAGTTTCCTATTTCTGTGTCTCCTAAACCGCTTAAAATGAAGTGTTCACGATCATCTATGGTAATACTATAGTTATTTAAATTAGTTATTTGAAAAACAGCTTCTAAAGCTTTAGTTTCTTCATTATAACTAGCTTTTTTGAAAACTATTTCATAGTTATCTAAAACTACTTTTTCTCCTTCTTTGTATTTTTTATGTAATTTTATTGTTAAAGCTGCAGTAATAGTAACAACTGCTATAATTAATCCAACAATAAAATATTTTCTATTCATAATATCAACCTCTTTACTTTTATATTAATTTATCTAAAACACTTTCACCAATCTCTGGTTTTCTTACTCCAAAATTATCAGCAATTGTAGCACCTATATCAGCGAATGTATTAAATGCTGGTAACATTTTTGGTTCTTTAAATACTCTACTATATAGAATAACTGGTACATTCTCTTTAGTGTGATCAGTTCCTCTAAATGTAGGATCATTTCCATGATCTGCAGTAATTATTAATAGATCATCATTATTTAATTTATTCATAATAATAGGTATTTCAACATCTAATTCTTCAATTGCATTAGCATATCCTTCAACATCACGTCTATGTCCGTATAAGGTATCAAAGTCATTTAAATTGGCAAAACATAAGCCAGTAAAATTTTTATCCATAATATCAAGCAATTTATCAATACCTTCTCTATTAGTACCTGATGTTACTTTCTTATTTATGCCCTCACCTGCAAAAATATCAAATATTTTTCCAATAGAAATGACATTTAATTGTTGCTCTGCTAAGAAATTTAAAACTGTTGGGCGATCAGGTTTTAATGTGTAATCATGCCTATTAGTTGTCCTTTTAAATTTACCTGGTTTACCAATAAATGGTCTTGCAATAACACGCCCTACTTTCCACTCTGGTTTAGTTGTAATTTCACGTGCTATTTCACATATTTTATATAACTCTGGTAAAGGTACAATATCTTCGTGAGCGGCTATTTGTAATACAGAATCTGCTGATGTATAAACAATTATTCCACCACATCTCATACTTTCTTCGCCTAATTCATCAATAATAACAGTACCACTAGCTGCTTTATTACCTAGTACTTTTCTTCCTGTTCTTTGTTCAAGTTCTCTAATTAACTCTTGGGGGAACCCTGTTTCAGTAAATGAAACAAATGGATGTTCTACTTTTAGCCCCATTATTTCATAGTGACCAGTTAAAGTATCTTTACCATTATTAATTGGTTTAGCAATCGTATAATAAGCTTCTGTTTCACCATTCCCTGACATTGTAAGTGTATTTACAAAGCCTAATTTCTTTAAGTTTGGTATAAACAAATCAGTTTTTTCAATAATATGTCCTAATGTATTTGCTCCACTATCACCATAATCACTAGCGTTGATTGCTTCCCCTACTCCTAGGGAGTCGCAAACTACTAAAAATATTCTTTTAAATTTCATAAATCCTCCTTGCTTCTTGGGTGATATTTTTGATAATCACTTTCAATTTTTTGATTACTTATATGTGTATATATCTTAGTAGTAGATATATCACTATGACCTAATAGTAACTGGATACTTCTTAGGTCTGCACCATTATTTAACATATGCGTGGCAAATGAATGTCTTAACATATGTGGCGTAATATTTTTATTAATACCTAATTTAAGTAATATTTGCCTTAAATTCTTCATAAATCCTTGTCTAGATATCTTACCTCCAACATTATTTAAAAACAAGTAATCTGAGTATTTATTGCCTTTAAAGAAGCTATTACGATACTCTAAATAGTTTTTAATATGTTTTAAAGTATTATCATCAACAGGAACTATTCTTTCTTTTTTACCTTTACCAAAGCAGATAACTACATTATTATAAAAATCCACATCGTTTACTTTTAAATTAATAAGTTCACTTATTCTTAATCCTGTAGCATATAATAGTTCTAACATAGCTTTATTACGATAATCATATTTATTATTTAGATTAATATTTAGTAATTTGTCTACTTCTTCTTTAGTTAAAACATTAGGTAAAGTTTTAGGTATTTTAGGATTTTCAATATATATACAAGGACTTTCACTAATTACTTTAGTTTTAAGTAAATAATTAAAATAATTTCTAATAGATGTTATTTTTCTAGATACTGTTTTTGGACTATCTTTACTAATAGTTTTTAAATAATTAATTATTACTTCTTCACTAACTTTATTAGGATCAGTTATATTGATATTTTTTAGATATGAACTAAAGTTAGTTAAGTCATAATTATAACTTTTATAAGTATTATCGCTTAATTTTAATTCATATTTTAAGGAATATAGATAATCTTGTATATATTTATCAATCATATCATCACCAAGTAAATTATATCAAAAAATGGATAAAAGAAAAAGAACTAATAAAATTATTTTTTTATTAGTTCCAAAAATACATAGTTGGCAATTAGAATACCCGCAGTTGGTGGCACAAATGAATTTGAACCTAGTTTTTTATTTTTTATTGGTACTTCCTTTGAAGTTAATACTTTTATTTTAGATTGATTTAATTTCTCATCTTTAGCCCATTTACGAAGAATTCTCGCAATAGGATCATTAAATGTGTTATTTAAGGTAGTTATTTCGAGTTTTAAGGCATCTAATTTGTTAGCAGTACCCATAGAAGTAATAAATGGTATTTTGTCATTTAAAGAGCGTTTTATGACTAGTTTTTTAGTATCCATAGTATCACAACAATCAATTATATAATCATATTTATCTTGAAATAATAAATCTATATTATTTTTATCAATTAACTCATTAATTGTCTTAATATTACAGTTAGGATTAATATCAAGTATTATTCTTTTTAATACTTCAGTTTTATATTCATCAACAGTTGAATGAAATGCTTCTAATTGACGATTTATATTAGTTATATCTACTTTATCATAATCTACTATTGTAATATTACCAAGACCTGATCTTACTAGAGCATTAACGACACTACTCCCTACTCCACCAAGTCCTAAAACTAAGACTTTTTTATTTTTTAAGATATTTAATTTATCTTTTCCAATCAAATATTCTAATCTTTCAAATTCCATAAAAATCTCCAAAATAAAACCCAAAGAATCGACTATTTAACGATAAACCTGCATATTTACAGGTGGGCACATCATTTTATTTTTTAGGATTCCTATTACATAAGGCATTCAACACCAAATAAAACTCATATTCCCATATCGATTAGTTTGGCGGTTTAATCCAATTAAAAATCGTATTCTCTAGGCTAATTAAATTATATCATCATTTTTTATAGTTATCAAGAAAATTAATTCTTTTATT
>JAEEGL011924459.1_pt1 | contig 13071 bp, 5 predicted proteins | sample 9134231 | NCBI WGS metagenome assembly JAEEGL01 (sample SAMN16246548, study PRJNA631951) | gut metagenome | biome: gut microbiome; feature: rumen; material: fiber-attached | host: Bos | place: Iran: Karaj | collected 2018-10 | reverse complement strand
ATAATAATAATAATAATAATAATAATAATAATAATAATAATAATAATAATAATTTTAGTTTTAGTGATTTAGATGATGAAATTAATTATAATAAAAATGAAAATATAAAAGAAATTAACAATAATTTAAAATTTAACAATAACGAAAAAATTAATAAATACAATAATAAAAATGGAAATTACGAAGATAAAAATTTCATTATTGTTAAATTAAGTGAAATTTATGATAAATTAGGCAATAAAGAAAAAGCTTTAAATATTTTAAAAGAAGGAAATAATAATAATAGTAATGAAATTATTAATGAAGAAGAAAATTTATCAAATTACGAAATAAAAAACGAAGATGAAAATAATTTCAAAGAAATTTACAACAACAATTTTAATAATAATAATTATGAAATAAATAATGAAAATAATAATAATAATAATAATAATGAAAATGAAAATAATTCAAATTTTTTTAATGTTCCAAATTTTTATGATTTAGAAATAAAATTAAACAAAAATAAAAAATTTTTATCAAAAAAAACTTTTCGTTTATCAAAAAAATTAAAGCGAAAAAACAAAAATTTATTATTAAATTTTCAATTAAATGAATTTATTCATAATAACATAAAAAAACTTGAAAAAAATGAAAATAAAAATTTTTTATTAGAAATGAAAAAAAATTTCGATGAAATTAACAACGAAATTAAAAATAATAAAAATTTATATTTAAAATTACAAACGAGTTTAATTTTATTAAATTCAAATGAAATTAATAATTTTTTATCAAACACTTTTGAACCATTAGAAAAAATTATTATTCAAGAAATTAAAATCGAAAAATTAAAAAATAAATTTCGCGAATTTATTTTAGAAAAATCTTCAATAAAAAATTTTTTCAATCAAAAATCAATTTTTAATTTTAATAATTTCAATCCAAATGAAAATAATTTAAATTCAAATGAAAATAACATCGAAAATCTTTTTGTTAGAAAAAGTTCTTTAAAATATTGTTTAACTAAAAAAAAAATAGTTTCAACGAATATTTTAGTAGAAAAAAATTTTAGTTCTTTAGAAACAATAGAAAAATACATTTCAAAAGAAAATTTTAAAAAAATAATTTCAAATTTCATTTCATTTTCTTTTAATAAAAATAAATTCAATGAATGTTACATAATTTTATATTTAATTTATTCATCAAATGATTTTTTTTTAAATTCAGATGATTTTTTATCATTTAATTTTCAAATTTATTTTATTATGTTAAATTACAAAAAAAAATATTACAAATATTCATACGAATTATTAAAAAAATTAATAATAAAATTCAATTTAAATAAAATAAATTTCTTTTGGATTCAATTGTGGAAAATTGGAAAAAAATTAAATAAAATTCTATTACGAAATTACATTTATAAATTAAATATTAATAAACATTTTAAACAATCAAAATTATTAAAATTATTTGTTGGTTTGTGTCATTATAAATCAAATAATTTTGAAATTTGTATTAATATTTTTAAAGAATTATCAAATGAATTTAAAAATAATAGTTACATTTATTTTTTGTTAAGTTTGTCTATTTTATTTCAAATTAGAAGCAGAACAATAAAAAATAAAAAAAATAAAATTATTGAAACTTTTCGATATTTTAATGTTTATAAAAATTTGAGAATTAAAAAATTTCCTTTTGAAGTTTATTATAATTTAGCGAGAATTTTTCATTTCATTGGATTTGAACGATTCGCGTTGGAAAATTATAAAAAAGTGTTTTATTATTTAAAAAATGAAAATTATTGTTTTAAAAATAAATTGTTGTTTAGTTGTTTGAATAATGTTTGTTTGATTATGAAAAAAAACGGAAATGAAGATAAAATTCAAAATTTAATTTTTGAAAATATTGTAATTTAAAATGTAAATTATTAAAATATAAATAAAAATTATTAAAAATTATAATTAAAATTATTAAAATTTATTTCAATTAAAAAAATTATTAAAAATTAATTTCAATTAAAAAATTAATTTCAATTAAAAATAATTTCAATTAAAAAATTTATTTCAATTAAAAAATTAATTTCAATTAAAAATTATTAATATTATTTTTTAAAATTTAAAATGGAAAAAGAAAAAGATTTCGGAAACAACATTTTCATCGAAGAAATTCAAAAAGTGGGTTCCGGCACCTACGGAGATGTATACAAAGGAAAATTAAAAGGCTCCTCCGAAATAATCGCAATAAAAAAAATAAAAATCGACTTAGAAAACGAAGGAATTCCTTCAACAGCACTGCGCGAAATAACAATTTTACGTGAACTTCAACATCCAAACATAATCGAATTAAAAGATGTCATATGCAACAACAATAAATTATATTTACTATTCGAATTTGCTGAATACGATTTACGAAAATATTTAGAAGAATTTGAGCACAAAAATTTAGAAGAAGAAACAATAAAATCATTTTTATATCAAATTTTAGATGCATTAGCTTATTGTCATTCAAAGAAAATAATTCATCGCGATTTAAAACCGCAAAATATTTTATTAACAAAGAATTTAAAAATAAAAATCGGCGATTTTGGCCTCGCAAGAGTTTTCAGCATTCCAATTCGACCGTACACAAAAGAAGTTTTGACTTTATGGTACAGAGCACCTGAATTATTATTAGGAATTAATGAATATTCAACGCCTGTTGACATTTGGTCAGTTGGTTGTATTTTTGCTGAATTGGTGATTAAAAAACCTTTGTTTAAAGGCGATTGTGAATTTGAACAAATAATGAAAATTTATTCAATTTTAGGCACGCCGAAAATTGAAGATTGGAATGAAATTGTTAATTTACCTTATTATTCGAATAAATTTCCCAATTTTAGTGCGAAAAAAATTGAAGAAATTGTGAAATTAGATGCAAATGGAATTAATTTGTTAAAATCGATGTTGCAATATGATCCGAATAAAAGAATCACTGCGAAACAAGCTTTGTTACATCCGTTTTTTATGACGAAAAAAAGTAAGTAAAAAAAATATTTATTTTTTTAATGTTATTTTAATATTGTTTTAAATAATTTTTATATAAATAATAAGAAAAATAATAAAAAAATATTAATTTTAATATTTTTTTGTGAACATGTGACAATTGAATAATCTGCTTTTGTACTAACGAAAGCTTTTAATTCATTTAAATCTGTGTTGTTATTTTTTTTTACGATCATGCAATAATTTTCTCCTTCTTCATTTTCGTCGTCGAATAAATGAACGAAACAACATTTGAATTTTTTATGTGGTTTGTAATCAGTACAATCTTGAGCGAAATTTATTGAACCTGGTTTGTCTTTTTTGTTGTTTCCGTCGAAACAATCGCTTCTTAAAGTGTAAGAAGAATTTCTTATTGGAATGTTGAATGAATGAATGTAGGAAAATAAAAGAAAAAGAAAAAAAAATTTTTTTGACATTTTTTATATGATTTTTTTATTATTTTTTTATTTTTATTATTATTATTATTATTAAATTTAATTTTTTTATGGGATGTGTTCAAGGAAAAAAGTAATTTTTATTATTAATAATATTTTTTATAGTTTGATTAAAATTTCGAAAAGTTTTAAAAATGAAAATTTAATTAATAAAAATGATCCCAAAAAAAACAAAAACAACAATTCAACAACAAAAAACGATTTTATTAATAATAATGATTCTTTGTATTTTCCAAAATCAAAAAACGAATCAATAATAAACAATTTAGAAATTTTCAATTCTCCTCCATCGAAAATAAAAAATCTCAAAACATTAAATTTCAAAACAAAATTAACAATGGACTTTTTTAAAATCGAAGAATTCGAAAAGCATCTGAAAAAAAACAAAAACAAAACAAAAAATTTTAAATATCTTCACACACGAACATTCAAAGAAAAACACATTTTAACAATAAATGATAAATTAAGTAGCATTATTAATAACAACAGCGCAAACACAAACATTTCAAAATTTAATATTAATTCAAATTTATTAAATTTAAACACAAATCAAAATAGTATTGTCACTGATAATAAAAAAATTTCAAATAGTTTTGTTGCGTCTTCAAAAAGCGAATTGAATGAAAATAATAATAATTTAGATAAAAAAAAAGAAAATAATATTAATAAAACACATTTAAATTATAATCTTAATGTTAATTATATTAATAATAATAATAATATTGATAATAAATTTAAAAGTTCGCAACAATTAATTTCAAATGTTATTAAACATTTTAGTGAATTAAATTATGATAATAATAATAATAATAATAATAAAAACAATGAAAATTATCCTTTATTTTTAAGAAAATTCGATTTGAATCCTTACAGTAATTTTAACATCGCGAAAAAATATTTTTTATATCAAATTAAATTAAGTATTTTACAAGCAAAAAAATTCGAATTAAGTCGCGAATTTGAAAATTCAAACAACAAAAAACATAAAAATAAAAACAGCAATTTTTTAACTTTAAATAATAATAATAACGATTTAAATCAAACAAATTATTTCGATATTTTCACTAATTATTCAAACATTAAAAACACGCCTTTAAAATCATATGAAAAATACGATGATAACAACATAAAAATAAATCAATATTTAATCTACAAATCAAAACTTTTAGGCAAAGGCGGATTTAGTTCAGTTTATTTAGCATTAAACATGGAAAAAAACAAAGAAATCGCAGTAAAAATCACCGAAAAAAACGCTCGAGCAAACAAAACAAAAAAAGTTTATGATTACGTAAAAGAAGAAGTAAAAATATTAAAACGTTTACATAGTAAATACATAGTAGAAGTTTATGAAATAATCGAATCGAAAAATGACATATTCATTTTTATGGAATATATGAATAACAATTCTTTATTAAATAGCATAAAATCATTGAGTGGATTTCAAATTTGGCGCTATTTTCGTAATTTAATCTGCGGCGTTGAACATTGTCACGAAATAGGAAAAATAATACACAAAGACATAAACGTAAATAATTTATTAATAAGTTCAGATGATACTTTAAAATTAAATGATTTTGGCATAAGCGTAATAATCGAAAATAACAATGATTTACTTTCAATGCACAGTGGCCCAAGCACTTACACACCACCTGAAAAAATTTATAATGATTTTAATAAAATAGAAGGATTTTATCATGGAAAACCAGCTGATATTTGGTTGATTGGTGTGACTTTGTATCACATGGTGTTTAAAAAACCGTTGTTTTCGAATGATGGGAACATTTCAAAAAATGACTATGTTAATATTAATTTACCTAATGCGGGGGATTATGATGAAAGAGTCATTGAATTGATTGAAAGTTTGTTGAATTTTAATCCCGAAAAAAGACCAAAACTTTGTGATTTGAGTAAAAATAGTTGGGTCACGCATAATGGAGAATTTCCCTTGCCGGATATTCATGAAGAAGCGCTTAATTATTGTTATGAATTGGCGAGTAAAAGAATTGAAAATATTAAAAATGAGTTGAATAATGAAAATGATGAAAAAAGCAGTTCAAGTGATTAAGTATTATTTTATAAATTTTTTTTCTATAAATAATTAATATTTTTATTTATTTTTTATTTATTTTTATATGTGAATTATAATTAAAATTATAATTAAAATTTTTTATTTAAAATTATTATTAAAATTATTATTAAAATTATAATTAAATTTTTTATTTAAAATTATTATTTAAAATTATTATTTAAATTTTTTATTTAAATTTTTTATTTTATTTTTTATTTAAAATTATTATTTAAATTTTTTTATTTATTTTTTTAATGTCTTCAAGACGAAACAAACGCTATAAAAAAAACAAAGAAAATTCCCAAATAGAAACTTCAAATCAAACCCAAAAAAAATCATCCAATTCAGAATTAATTTCAAACGCAAAAAAATTTCTCGATTTAGATTTATCAAACATGAGCATCGCAAATCAATTAAAATACAAAGAACATTTAGAAATTCTTCAAAACGCATTAGAATTAAACACAAGCAACGACGAAAATCATCAGAAATTATTTGAATTATACACAACAATAAACAAAAAAATTTTATCTTTAAAATTAGACATAACAAAAAAAAAATTCGAAATTCTTCCATTCGAAAAAGAAAAAAAAGAAGCAGAAAATTATTACAAAAAAAAAGTCGAAGAATATGAAAAAAAAGACAAAATTCAACATTTGTATGTAGAAAAAGGAAACAAAATCAACGAAGAAAAAGAAAAAATGATTAAAGATTACGATGAAATTCGTAATAATTTAATCAACGAAGCACAAGAATTCGTAAAAGAACTTCAAAGAAAAACTGATCCAGAAGAACCAGAAAGAAAAAAATTATTAGAAGAAAACACAAGATTAAAAAACGAAATTAATGATACTTTAAAAGAAGGATTAAAAATGAAAGAAGAATTTGATAAAAAAATGAATATGGAAGATTTCTATAAAAAAAACTTCTCTGAAGAAGGAAAATTATCAATGGAAAATACAATGAATAATTTAAAAGATCAAACACAAAATGATTTGATGTTAAATACAGAATTAAAATCGCAATTAATTGCGTTGCAAAGAAAAAATGAAGAATTGAATAAAATTAATGAAATGGCGCATAATGAATTTCAAAAAATTGATGATGAAATTAAAAATAAAAGTAATGAAATTTTTTTGTTAGCTAATGAAAATAATCAAATTAGAATTAGATTGAATTCGGGGGTTATTAATAAAATGGAATTGAAAAAATTGAATGATGTTTATGAAAGTGAAAAGAAGAAACTGCAAGTGATGAAAAGCTTGAATAAAAAATATGAAAAACAAGTTAGAAGATTGTTGAGAGAATTGTATCCACAACCACCCGTGATTGAAGATGAATGTGGATGCGGACATGATCATGGACATTCGCATATTGGTGAAAATGAACATAATCATATACATGAACAGCAAATTGAACATCAACATGAACATGAACATCAAATTGAACATCAACATGAACATGAACATCAAATTGAACATCAACATGAACATGAGCATGAACATGAACATCAACATGAACATCAAATTGAACATCAAATTGAACATCAACATGAACATGAACATAAAGATGTTGAAGATAAAAAAGATGAAAAAGTAGAAGATAAAAAAGAAGAAAAAGTAGAAGATAAAAAAGAGGAAAAAGTTGAAGATAAAAAAGAAGAAAAAGTTGAAGATAAAAAAGAAGAAAAAGTTGAAGATAAAAAAGAAGAAAGTAAAAAAGAAGAAAATAATAATGAAAATAAAAACAATTAATTAATTATTTATCAAAAAGAAATATTATAATAATTATTTTCAATAAATTTTATAATTATATTTAATTTTATAACATTAATTAAATTTATAAATTTAAACATATCAATTATAAACCAAAAATAATAAATTATTTTTTTACGAATTTTATAATAACAAAATTAAAAATATTCAATAATTTTAAATATATTATTATAAAAAAAAAATATTTTAATTATTTTTATTTTTATCACAAATAATAAATTAATTAAAAATAATTTATAAATAATTTTAATAATATTGAATTAATATCATATATAAAATAATATCAAAATTTATATTTAAAAAAAAACATTAATTTTGAACATTCCAATTTTCTTCTTTTCCATCCGCAGTTTTAATTTTCATTAAATTACTTTCAATTTTTCTATTCGAATTCGAAGTATTCACAGAATAATTAATATCATCATTATTTAAATCTTCTTTATTTTTACTATTTTCAACATTACTATTATTATTATTATTTTTATTGTTAATTAAATTACTCAAAGTTGTATTATCATTAACGCTACTTAATTCTTTAAAAACTTCTTGAACGCTTTTGTCTTCTTCTCTTTTTAATTTAATACTATTTTGTCTTGAATTAATATTATTATTATTATTATTTATTTTAACAATTGCATCTTTACTTAAATCTCTTTTAATTGAAATTTCTTTATTAATTTCGTTTTTTATTCGAATTTTATTTTGCGATTTTGGTCTTAATAAATAATTTCCTTTAAAATAAGGAAGAATTTCTTTTTTTAATTGTTTTTGTTTTTCGTAAAATTCTTTTGTGCTCATGATTTTATTTTTATTAATAAAATCTTCGATTTTTTTTCTATCGAAAGGAAAAGAAAAATTTAAATAATCGAAAAATTTATTAATTTTCGTTTCGTTTAAATTTTTAATGTCATTTTCGTTTATGTTTAAATTATTATTATTTTTATATGCGAAAATTATTAATAATAAAAAACTCGTTTTGAAATTGAAAAAATTAAAATAATTATTATTATTTTTATTAGAAATTCTTTTGAAAATAAAATTCATTTGTTCATTATTAATTAAAACATTTAAAATAAAAAAATTTATTAAAAATTCTTTGAATTCATTTAAAAATAAACAATCATTATTTAAATTAATTTTATTAATATGAAAAATATCAAAAATTGTTTTTAAATGTTCATCGTATTTTTTTAATGTGTTTGAAATATTATTATTGCTATTAATAATATTTTCTAAATTATAAATTAAATTTTTATCAAATTCAACAAATTTTAAATCTTTTGTAAATTGATTTTTTACGTTTGGTAATTTTTGATTGTAAGGATCATTTTCAATTTTTTTTTTTGAAAAAAGTTCGTTTTTATTTTTTAATTGTTGAAATTCTTCTTTTAATTTTAATTTTTGATTTGAAAAAAAAAGTTTTTTTTCTTCTTTTTTTTTAATGTTTTGTTCTTTTTCTTTTTCTTTTAATAATAAATTTTTTTTTTCTTCTTCTTCAATTTTTAATTTTTTTTTTTCATTAATTTCTTCTAAAATTTTTTTATTTTTTTTTTTATTTTCTTCTAAATATTTTTTCATTAATTTTTTCTTTTCTTTTTCTTCATTTAATTTTTCTTCATTTTCTTTTTCTTTTTTTTCTTCTTTTTCTTTTTTATATTTTTCAATTTGTTCTTTAATTTCATTTTGTCTTTTTTTTCTTTCATTTTCTTTCTTTTTTTCTATTTTTTTTTCATTAATTAATTTTTGTTTTTGCTCTTTTTCAATTAAAAATTGAGAAAAATTTCCTAAATTTTTACTAATTTCTCTACAAATATTTTCCATAATCGAACAAATTTCAATTCCAACATTAAAATTATTATTATTATTATTATTATTTTTAAAACTTTCAAAATATTTTTCATTAAAAATTTTCGCATAATTTAAATAAATCACATTCGACCAATTTTTTAATAAATTATAATCAATTTCAATGTCATAATATTTAATAATTTCAACCTTATTTTCTAAAATACAACTATTAGTAATTTTTTCTATAATTTCATTTAAAATTTCATAACACATTCTGTAATTTTCCATAAAATTTGAATTTAAAATTTTCGGAAAATTTTGAACATATTTTATATCAGTTTTTAATACTATTTTAAATCCAGGTGGCAATGAAATATTATTATTTAAAATTCCTTTTTCTTTATCTAAATTATTACGTAAAAAATTAATAATTTTTAAATATTTATTATTATCTTTATTAATATTATTTTTTTCTATTTCATTTAAACGATTCATAAAATAATAAAAACATTCTGACATTGAATAACTAAATTTTTTTTTAATGTTTATAATATAAGAAATGTAAATTATCAAATTTTTAAATTGAAGATAATTAAATTCGTTTATGTTTATTTTAAAACAATTTTTCACACATAAACTTAATTCATCTAATGTTATTTCATTGTTATTTATTTTCTTTTCTCGAAAATATTTTAAAATACTCGCTTTTGATGCCAAACCATTTTCAATTTGAATTTTTTTATATATAATTTTTAATAAATTTTTATATTTTGAATAAATCGCTTCAATTGCGATTTTTTCTCTATTTTCTTCTTCATCGATGTTAATTATAAAAGAATATTTATTAGAAATTGTATTATTTACAGTTAATTTTGACTTACTTAATGAACGTTTATTAAGTTTTTTATTATTATTGTTATTTTCATTTGTTTTATTAATAGAAATAATAGAAATATTTTTTGTGTTATTTGAAGTTGTATTTAAAATATTACTAACATTATTATTATTATTATTATTATTATTATTTTTATTATTATTAATTATAATTGCTTTTTTTGTATATTTTTCTTCTAATCTTAACATAACATCATCATTATCATCATAAAACCATAATAATCCTAATAAAGCATTACAAAATTTTCCTTTTTCTTTTCGAAAACAATCCAAAGCATCTACAATATCATCATAAACATTAACATTAACATATTCATATTTTTCTAACATAATATCATATGTCATTTCTAATATAACATTGTTACTTTTATTATTATTATTATTAAATTTTTTATTCTTAACAATAATATTTTTTTTAAATTTTCTTATTGAATTTTTAATATAATCTACTAAAATTTTCATACATTTTTCAAACACAAATTCATCTTTTTCTATTATTTTTACACTGAAAATCAAATCCATCGTACGAATCGCTAATTTTAAAAAATAATAATTTTCAATCGAAACTTTTAAACAAAATTGTATTAATTTTTCAGCCATTTCCGCAGAAAATCTCGGATGCCCAATAATAACACTAAAAAAATTAAAATCAATTAAATCATAATTATTATTATTATTATTATTTTCAATATTATTATTTAAAAATTTTAAATATGGATTTAATAAAATATCAATCGGAACATTTAAATTATAATAAAAAAAATTTTGAAAATTATTTAATAAAAATTCCCTTTTCGGAAGTTCATTGTATTCTTCTAATAATAAAAAAACAAGAGATTTATAAATAATAGGACCATTTTGATCTTTTATTTTAGCAAGATTATCTAAAAGATAAAACATATTAGAAATACTTGTCATTTCATTTATATTTAAATTATTAAGACTTACGGTGTTTCTTATGTAATATTTTAAATATTTTAAAATTAATGAAGATTTGTTTGAAGAAATTTTTGATGAATGAAAAATCCAAATGTAAGTTAAAATATTTAAAATTATTGGAGGTTTAATTTTATTATTATTATTATTATTTTCAATTAAATTATTATTATTTTCAATTAAATTATTATTATTTTCTATTAAATTATTATTATTTTCTATTAAATTATTATTATTTTCAATTAAATTATTATTATTTTCTATAAAATTATTATTATTATTATTATTAATAACTGTATTAATAAAATTATTTATAAAATTATCAATAAAAACATTAATATATTCATCATCATTTAAAAACGGAATGATTTCAAATAAAAAATCGATTTCATTTCGATTTAATAAAAAATTAATAAATTCATTGAAATTATTTTTAATAAAAAAAAATAAACATTGAATTATGCTTCTTTTAATATTTAAATATTTAAACAGCGCGAAATTAAAATAATTAAAACCTTCATTTTTTATCCAATCAAAATTATTATTATTATCCCCAATTTCAATAATTAAATAACTTAAAATTTTAATTGTGTATTCACAAACTTCAAAATTTTTAGTATTCAAACCAATTCCAATCGTTGCATAAGTCATTAAAATATTTTTATTATTATTTTCAGAATCAGATTTTAATAAATTAATTAATAAATTAATATTATTAAGCACATCATTTAACCAAAAAATAACTTTTTCAAAATTCTTTTTAATTCCTTTGTAACACAAAATTTTTAAATACTTTCTATTATTACTTAATAACGCAATACTTTGTTTAATACTAATATTCATATTTTTACATAAACTTATAATAAAAAATTCTAAAGGATTTGAACATTCGTTGTATTTTTTATTTATATCTAAAGTGTTAATATTAACACCTGAATTATTATTATTATTATTATTATTAGTGTTGTTTATTGTGTTGTTAGTGTTATTTAATTTTGATATTTCTGAAATGTCATTTAATGTGTTGTTAATTGAAGGTAAAATATTTTGATTTTGATTATTTGGAGTCAAATCAAAATCAATTTCATTTTTATTTGAATTTGTTTGTTGCTGATTATTTTGAATTTCATTGTTTTCTATATCAAAAAAATTATTATTATTATTATTATTTTTATTTTCCATTTTGATTAAATTTTATTTATTTTTTAAAATAACTTATTTAAATTAAATAAGTTAATTATATTATTATAAAATTAAATAAAAATTAAATATTAAGAGATTAAAAATACAACACATAAAAATTATTATTTAAATCTATATAAAAAATCTTAATTTATAAATAAAAAATCTTCATTATAATAATAATATATATATAATAATAAAATAATAATAATAATATAAAAAAAATAATAATGTCTTCAACATCAAATAAAAAAAAATACATCATGGCAATGGACTGCGGAACAACAAGCAACAGATGCATATTATTTGACGAAAAGGGTGAAATGTGTTCAGTAGCTCAAAAAGAATTCACTCAATATTTTCCCAAACCAGGTTGGGTAGAACATGACGCAAACGAAATATGGGACACCCAACTTTTAGTATGTCGTCAAGCAATGGAAAAACTAAATATTACTTACGAAGATATAGCAGGAATTGGAATAACAAACCAAAGAGAGACAACTATAGTTTGGGATAAAAAAACAGGGCAACCTATTTGTAGAGCTATAGTTTGGCAATGTAGAAGAACAGCTGATTATGCAGAGTCTTTAAAAAAAAAGGGTTTGACTGATTTTTTCAAGAAGAAAACTGGATTAATAATAGACCCTTATTTTTCAGGAACTAAATTAAGATGGATACTCGAAAATGTCCCAGATGCAAGAAAAAAGGCCGAAAATGGGGAGATATTATTTGGAACAGTAGATACATGGTTGATATATATTCTAACAAAAGGTAAGGTACATGTTACTGACTATAGTAATGCTTCAAGAACGATGTTATTTAATATAAACACATTAGAATGGGATGATGAGATATTAAAAGAATTAAATATACCTAAAAATATGTTACCTACAGTTAAACCATCAAGTTGCATATATGGAGAGAGTGATACAGAATTTTTTGGGGGTCCTATTAAAATTTGTGGGGCAGCAGGT
>JAEEGL011411870.1_pt1 | contig 13071 bp, 12 predicted proteins | sample 9134231 | NCBI WGS metagenome assembly JAEEGL01 (sample SAMN16246548, study PRJNA631951) | gut metagenome | biome: gut microbiome; feature: rumen; material: fiber-attached | host: Bos | place: Iran: Karaj | collected 2018-10 | reverse complement strand
TGTTGATGTCGTTCAGGTCGGCGGTCGCTGCCTCATAGGCGAGGTTCAGGGGGTGCTTGAGGGGGATGTTCCAGATCGGGAAGGTCTCGAACTTGGCATAGCCGGCCTTGACTCCCCTCTTCTGCTCCTGGTAGAGCTGGCTCAGGCACACGGCCATCTTGCCGCTGCCCGGTCCGGGCACCGTAACGACGACGAGCGGACGGGAGGTCTTGACGTAATCGTTCTTCCCGAATCCTTCTTCGGAATCGATGAGGGCGACGTTGTTGGGATAGCCCTCAATGGTGTGGTGGTAATAGACGGTGATGCCCATCTTCTCGAGGCGCTTGCGGTAGGCGTCGGCGCTGGACTGGCCGTTGTAGTGGGTGACGACCACGCTGTTGACGCTGAATCCGCGGGCGAGGAATTCGTCCCTGAGGCGCAGGACGTCTACGTCGTAGGTGATGCCGAGGTCGCTGCGGACCTTGTTCTTTTCGATGTCGACGGCGCTGATGACGATGACGATTTCCAGGTCATCCTTGAGCTGGGTGAGCATCGTGAATTTGCTGTCCGGCTGGAAGCCCGGCAGGACGCGGCTGGCGTGGTAGTCGTCAAAGAGCTTGCCGCCGAATTCGAGGTAGAGTTTGTTGCCGAATTGGGAAATCCGCTGCTTGATGCGCTCGGACTGGATCCTGATGTATTTGGCGTTGTCGAACCCGTATTCCATAGTAAGAAATGATTGCAATACGGGTTACAAATATAATATTTAATGATTATCTTTGCAAACTGTATGAAGGAATCTTCCCGTCATTCCGGACTTGTTCCGGAATCTTTTCGTATATTTGCTGGTTGTATGAAAAACCTCTGCTATATTTGGGCGTTGTGCTGCGCCGCCATCGTGCTGTCCTGCGGACCGCGGGAGCACGGGGATTTCGAGACCATCGATTATGTCAAACAGATTGTCGCCGATTCGACCGCCGGTCCTTACCAGCTGATCCGGGCGCTCGATCCCGCCTCGGCGGAAGGTGAAATCGCCATTCTCGGCGAGCCGGAAGTGGCGGCCTACCTCGCGGAACAATTCCTCACCTCGGACCGCTTCAACAACATCACCGGCCGGAAGGGAAATGACCTCCTCCCGGATTTTGCGGGGGAGCGGATCGGGGTCATCCTCGACGAGGTCCACGCGCCTTATACACAGCCGAAGGACACGTTCGCTATGCGTGAAGCCGTGGTCCGTATGGCCCTCTCGACCGTGGATACCCTCAGCCGGCTCAATTCCTTCAACGCCGAGGCCGTAGCGCCGAAATGGCCCGTCAAGGTGCTGGTCCTGTCCTCGTCTATGTATAATGCATTCGGCTATGCCGACGTGGATACGCTTTTCAAGATGGCCGGTCGGCGAATCCCGATCGTGACCCCCGTCGAGTCGATGATGGCGAAGGCGTTCGAGAATCCCACCCCGATTTTCAATGTGGGCGTCTGGGCGGATGAATCAGCCCTGGATTCCGGGGCCTATAAGAAGGCCTTTGAGAAGAGATCGGCTGCGGCAAAGGGCTCACAGTGCACCCTGGCGGCATTCTGCCCTGACAAACAGGGCGATGTCGGCAACCGCTTCCTCGACTATCTCAATAAATATCTGCACGGAGGCACTTCCTTCCCTCTTTCGGTCCTGCTTCTGGACGACTACGGTGTCGACGTTGCCCTCCTGGAAGAGCAGCTCGCGGAAATCCGCCGGATGGAGAGCTCAGAAATGGTGGAATACAACAAACTCCTCGCCCCGGACTTCCGCTTTATTGATGCGACCGGAACCATCACCACGGAGGTGTATGGGATCCTACGTGGGCGCAATCTCTTTACCCACGATATCGCCTATCCCCGGCTGGATATGTTCCAGACCTTCCCGCTTGGCGAAGATTTCGTGGTGATCCAATCCCGTCGGGAAATCCTGGAACCGGAGACGCTCGACTTCATTAAGGAGAATACGACGGAGGTGAAAAAGTATTATGCAGTACAAGGAAAGCATTAGTCCGGAAGAATTGGAACAGCTTCCCCAGGCGGCCTTCGGAGGAAAGATCACGGTCGTCGAGGCGGAAGGACCTGCCTTTGACAATGCCATCCGCTATCTGAAACGACAGCGGGTGATCGGTTTCGATACCGAGACGCGGCCCTCTTTCGTGGCACACGTCCATTACGGAACGGCCCTGTTGCAGCTCTCCGGGAAAGAGCGGGCCTTCCTCTTCCGGGTCGGCAAACTCGGAATGCCGCGCAGGCTCTGCCGGATCCTCTCGTCGGAGAAGATCGTCAAGGTCGGGGCGGCCGTCCGGGATGATATCCGGGGCTTGCAGCGGTACAATTCATTCAAGGGCAATGCGTTCATAGATCTGCAGCAAAAGGCGGAGGAATACGGCATCACCGACAAGGCGGTGAAGAAGCTCGCCGGCATCATCCTCGGCGTGCGGATCTCCAAGTCGCAGCAGCTTTCCAACTGGGAGGCAGAGACGCTCGGCGAGGCCCAGAAGCTCTATGCGGCGACCGATGCCTGGATCTGCCGGGAAATGTATTTGAAATTGATGCACAATGGATAAAGTCTACCTGCGTCGCGGCCGCGACGAATCCGTCCGCCGCTATCATCCCTGGGTCTTCTCCGGGGCCATCGCCAGCGTCAGCGGCTCTCCCGCGGAGGGAGACATCGTGGCCGTCTTCAGCGCCGAGGGCGAACTCCTGGCCTACGGACACTGGCAGATCGGTTCCATCGCGGTCCGTATCCTGAGCTACGATGAGGACGTCCTGCAGGATGATTTCTACGAGAAGATGATCCGCCGCGCCTTCGACGTCCGCGTCGCCGCCGCCCTGGCATCTTTCCGTCATTCCGGACTTGATCCGGAATCTATCCAGACGTCCTGCTACCGCCTCGTCCACGGAGAGGGCGACGGCCTCCCCGGCCTCATCATCGACTGGTACGACGGCGTCGCCGTCCTGCAGGCGCATTCCGTCGGGATGTTCCGCGCTAAGAAGCAAATTACCGAAGCGCTCAAGGCCGTGTACGGAGATACGCTGAAGGCGGTCTATGACAAGAGTTCCGGCACGGCGCCGTTTAAAGCCGGGCTTGAATTGATCGATGGTTATCTGTTCAAAGCAGAAGGATTTAAGGATGAGCCTGCCGTGGTGTTGGAGAACGGCTGCAAGTTCCTCGTCGACTGGTCCGGCGGGCAGAAGACAGGCTTCTTCCTCGATCAGCGGGACAACCGTGCTCGTGTCGGAGCCCTCGCTGCCGGTCGCAACGTGCTCAACCTGTTTTGCTACACGGGTGGCTTCTCTATCTATGCCTTGAAGGGCGGTGCAGCCCACGTCGATTCGGTCGACAGTTCGGCCCGTGCGATGGATATGGTTGAGCGCAACGTCGCCCTCAACGGCTTCGGTCCCGAGAAGCACACCGGCTTCTGCACGGATGCCATCGACTTCGTCAAGGCGGCCCCCGTGGGGAAATACGACCTGATCATCGTCGATCCACCGGCATTCGCCAAGCACCGCGGGGCCCTGCAGAACGCCCTCCGGGCCTATCGTCGCCTCAATGCGGCCGCCATCCGCGCCGTCGCTCCGGGCGGCCTCGTATTCACCTTCAGCTGCTCCCAGGTCGTCGACAAAGAGGCCTTCTCCCTGGCCGTCTTCTCCGCCGCTGCCGAAACCGGCCGCAGCGTCCGCATCCTCGCCCGCCTGGGCCAGGGCGCCGACCACGCCATCAACATCTACCACCCGGAAGGAGAATACCTCAAAGGCCTCCTCCTATACGTAGAGTAGGGCTGGTCCGAAAATTTTTAAAAAAAATTTGCACATCTCAAAAAATCATTCTACCTTTGCAGTCCACAATCGGGGTATTAGCTCAGTTGGTAGAGCGTTTGAATGGCATTCAAAAGGTCAGGAGTTCGATTCTCCTATGCTCCACAAAATAAAGAAAGTCAGGCAGCACGCCTGACTTTCTTCGTTTTGCGGAGCCTCGCTTCGAAGCCTTTCGGCTTCTCCGCTATATCCCCCTGCACCCCCAGGGGACGGGGGAAAGAATTCCCCCGCCTCGCTGCGCGAGACCCCTTCGGTCGGCCTAGGGCCTCCGAAAGATTTTGATATAATATACGGTTTGTGTATATTTGAAATCAATTCTAAACGGATGATCCGATGAAACTGATTTCCAAAATGATGGTCCTTTTCGCGGCGGCGCTGATGCTCTCCGCCTGCTGGGGACAGAAAAATGATTCGCCTAAAATGCTTGTCCTGTATTATTCCCAGACCGGCGTCACTGAGAAAGTGGCCCGCGAGATCGCTGACCGCCTGGGTGCGGATGTCGAGAAGATCGATGCCGTGGATCCCTACAATGGGGATTTCGGAGCCACGATTGCGCGTTGTCAGAAGGAGCGCGAGGATGGAATTCTCCCGGAAATTCAGTCGCTTGCAGCGGATATTGCCCAGTATGATGTGATCTTCCTGGGCTATCCCGTATGGTTCGGCACCTTTGCCCCGCCGATTGCCACATTGCTGGGACAGATCGACCTGAGCGGGAAGAAAGTGGTGCCGTTCTGCACCTTCGGCAGCGGAGGGCTGGATTCCAGCATCCGCGATCTGGTGGCCAAACAGCCTGAGGCTGAGGTGCTTCCGGGGTACGGCGTCCGTGCGGCCCGCATTGAGGCGGCGCCGAAAGAAGTGGAGCGGTTCCTTCAGGCAAACGGATTCCTGAAAGGGGAGTATGCTGCTCAGGAGGAGTTCCCAGAACTGCACCCTGTGACGGAGGAGGAAGCGGCCCTCTTTGATGCGGCTGTGGACGGCTATCCGATGCTCCACGCCAAGGCTTCCGCCGTGGCCTCCCGCCCGCATCCTGACGGCGTGGAATACCTTTTCACCGCTGTGGATCAGCCCCGCGAGCCCCGGCCGGATATGCCCCCGGCAGGGGAGTTGCGTGTCTATGTCCTTGTTGAGGAGGGTCAGGCACCTGTATTTACGCAGGTAATCCGCTAGAGAGCTACTCCAGCCTTACTCACATCTTGTACAGCACCTTCGCGTGATTGGTGCGGATGGTCTGGTGGTCGATGACGGCGCCGGTCGCCTTGTCGATGGTATCCCGGACTACGGTGCCGATGCGGTAGATGTTGCCGTCGTCCTCGCGGACGAAGGATTCGCCTTCGGCGTGTATGTCATACGTGCAGGGCTGCTCCGCGGAGGCGTAGAGTTCACCGTATAAATTCTCCTCGTCGACGTAGACGAAGAGTTGGAAAGTATCCGGCGTATCGTTTCTGAAACGGTAATCCAGATAGTTGTAGGAGATGCTGGTGCCGGTGCCGAAGGGAACCTTCCGCCCGGAATCGGGGAAGAGGTCGACGCTGTCGTGGTGGTGGTGCTCGACGATGGTCAGCCGGGAGTGGAGGACCATCCAGTGGATGAGGTTGGAGAGTTGGCAGAGGCCGCCGCCTATGCCTTTCCCCGTTTTGGATTTGGCAATGGTCAGGCCCTCCTTGTACCCTTTGCGGGCGGTGGTGCGGCCGACCAGCTTCCACAGGGAGAAGGTTTCGCCGGGGCGGATCAGGATGCCGTCGAGGTGTGCAGTGGCCAGCCGGAGGTTGACCGCTTTGTTCTCCTGCAACTGCATATCCACACTTGCCAACCTCCGCCTGATCACGGACTGGTGCGTCATAACGGGGAAGGGGAGTTTCTCCTGCTGTGTCCCCACGGCGAAGCGGGTCTTGTGCAGAAGGTCCTGCAGATGCCTTTTCAGAATCTCCTTCTCCCGGGAAATGCAGTACGTCAGGGGAGAGATCTCGCTGAAGGTGCGCCTTTCTTTCATTCCGCCACTACTGAATCTCAAAAAGATTGAGGAATCCGGTCATCATAAAGACGCTGCGGATGTTGTTGTCGATGTTGCGGACGATGACTTTGCCGCCTTTTTCCGCGGCGTCCTTGCGGAGGGTCAGGAAAATGCGGAGGCCGGAGCTCGAGATATAGGAGAGCTCCGAGCAGTCCAGAATGATGGTGCCGCCGGCCTTTTCCTTGAGGGGCTCCAGTTGCGCCGCCACATCCTGCGAGGCGGGGGTGTCGAGGCGTCCGATGAGGGAAACGATGATTTCTTCGTTCTGAGGGGTAATCGTTACTTCCATATCAAATTTTTTTTGTCATTGTCAATATATTCTTACCGTCGTCGAACGTATAAACGACGCTATCCATAATCTCGCGGACCAGATGGATGCCGAGACCGCCGATGGGACGCTCCGAAGCCGGTGCGTTGATATCTGCCTCGGGAGCGGCCGTCGGGTCGAACGGAATGCCGTTGTCGGAGAGCGTGAAAGTGATAAGGGAAGGGGTCACGTCAGCCGTGAGGAAAAGCGGGGCGTGTATCCCTTCCGGATAGGCGTAGAGGATCACGTTGGTTACGGCCTCTTCCAGTGCCAGGTTGACATTCAGGGTTGTCTGCATATCCATCCCGGTCTCTTCCGCGATGCCTTCCAGCCAGCCCTCCAGCCGGGAAATCTGCTTGATTTCGTTGTGCAGGATGAGCCGGTGCGGGTTCTCCTTGCCGAGGTAGTGGATAAACAGCATCGTGAGGTCGTCGCTCTGCGGCGCCTCTCCTACGAAGTTGAATACCCGCTCCGAGATGTTGCGAAGATGCTGCTCGGAGCTTTTCCATCCATGCAGGGATTCTTCTACGCGGTCTTCTCCGAACTGGTTGTGGTCTTTGTCTTCCGCCTCGGTGAGCCCGTCGGTATAGAGGAAGATGGCGCTGTCGGGGCGAAGGGCGGTTTCCTGGCTTTTGAACTGGAAACCGGGGACAATGCCGAGCGGAAGATTGGCTTCGATGGGGAGAGGCCAAATCGTGTCCAGAAGGATCATCGGAGGGTTGTGTCCGGCGTTGCAGTAGCGGAGACGGCCGTCGGTGAGATCCAGCACGCCGCAGAAGAAGGTGACGAACATACAGTTGTCGTTGATCTCAGTGAGACTGGCGTTCATCATAGTCACGATGCGCGAAGGATCGTCCTGATGGGATGAAAGCGTACGGAATGTGCTTCGCGTCACGGCCATCACCAGAGAAGCCGGAACGCCTTTACCGCTTACGTCACCGATGCAGAAGAACAGTTTTTCGTCGCGGATGTAGAAGTCATACAAGTCGCCGCCCACCTCCTTAGCGGGGATGATGGACGCCGACATATCCAAGTCGTTCCGCTCCGGGAAGGGCGGGAAGACTTTGGGGATCATCGACATCTGGATACTGCGTGCGATGTGGAGCTCGCCTTCCATCCGCTCTTTTTTCTCGCTGAGCGCCCTGTATTTGTCCTGATTCTTGTTGAAGGAGCGGAGAATGAAGATGATCATCAGCAGACCGATGATCTGGAGGATCATCACAAGAGCTCCGAGCTGGCGGAGACGGCCAAAGATATCGTTGTAAGGGATGACGGTGGACATCGACCAGCCGGTGCGCTCCACAGGAGCGAAGTAGACATGGTTCTTGTCACCGTTGTAGCGGATTGGCATATTGCCGGAGTCGCCGCTCAGCATAGCCCGGTTCAGTCGTTTGAAAGAGACGCTGTCGTCGAGCTGAGGGGCGATTTCGTCCACCGTCCGGTTCATAATGAGCGTTTCGGCCGGACTGACCATAATCTGGCCCGTGCGGCTGAGCATCACGCTGAAAGCGTTGGGATAGATCCTGGCACCACCGACCACTTCTGTCAGCCATTCCAGGGAAATGTCGGCCGTGAAGACGGCGGCAATCCTGCCGGATGCGTCGTGGACGGGAGCGGAGAAGGTGGTCATCAGAATCTCGCCGCCACCTTCGTCAATATAGGGCTCGGACCAGTAGCCCTCGCCAAGTTCGATGGGTTTTGTGAACCATTCCTGGGAAGGATAGTTGTATTCTTCCGTGGCTAGGGAGCGGTAGGAAAGACCGTCCGGCCCCTCGAAGACGTAGGGTGCAAACAGCGGCCGTGACGGCAAATAGCCGGGCACCAGGGCGATGGTGGAGCCCATCACGACAGGATTGTCCTGAACGAGGCGCCTGCAGACGCTCTGCAGACTGTCGGGATAATCCAGGGACCATTGGGCGATCCAGAGGCTGTTGCGGACTCCGGCTTCGGTTTGGTTGACGATGTCCATTATTTTGCCTTTTGTCACAGCCAGTTGACTCTGTGCCCGCATCGTCGCTTCCTCTTTGATGCCTTTCTGCGAGAAGTAGAATTGGATAAGGGCCGTCGCCTCCAGCGTGACGGCAGCGACAACCACCAGCAGAAGGCTTGCCCGCGTGGACAGCCTTTTCCCTCTGTGTTCTAGGTTATCTCCCTGGCGTTTCATAGGATCGGACGAAGACAGGCGCGGAATTCAGGCATCGGCCTGCGGGTATCGCGCTCGATGATAAGGGTTTTGAGACCGGCATAGGGAGAAATTTCTTCCTCGATTTCTTTCAACGGCCGGTCTGTGCCGAAATAATCCGCGGCGAAATGACGCCAGAATTCGGTCGACAGAGACTTCGGCATATGGAATGTTTCCTGGATGAAAGCCTCGTCGCTCAGGACGCAGCAAAGGTAGACCATCGCCACGTCGAAGATGTGGTTGCCATAACAGAAGTCGCCGAGATCGATGAAATACCGTTTGTCGCCCACGAAGATCGCGTTGCTGTACTGAAGGTCCCCGTGGATGGCGGTGTCTTCGTCGGGCGTGTCGGCGATGAAACGACCGAGTTTGTCCTTTTCAGAGGCCGTAAAGAAAGGATTCTGTTCCAGCAGGCCGTAATAACGGTCCTTGACATTGGAGAATTGGGTCGGATCTACGTGTGTGGCGTGCAGTTGAAGGCACATTTGCGCGAATTCACGGGCATATTTCCCAACATTGTCGGGATCGTCCGCGGTAGCGCGGGAATAGGATTTCTTGCCGACGATCCGGCGGAAGCGGATGCCGTACCGCCCGTCCTCCGTGACGACGTAATCGCCCGGTTCGGGAGAGGGAATTCCCAGGTCGTAGACCTTCCGGGCCAGCATCATCTCGTCTAGCGGCTGCTGGATCTTGCCGGGGAAATAGAGTTTGAGCATCACCGACGGGTCGCTCCGGTGGTCGTAGCTCTCGCCGTTGGCCCCGCCGCCGGAGAGGACATACTCGTCGAGGGAAATTTTAATGGGATCCATTGAATACCTGGTTGATAAGTTGTTCGAATTCCTGAAAGGCAAAGGTGCCGGAGAGTTCCCGGAGGGAATCGGCCAGGCCGCGGTAATGCCACTCGTGCTCGCTGCGGTCCTTGACGTGGAAAAGATTCCAGAAGGCGTCACCCTGGGTGGCATAATCCCGTGCGATGGCCCTCATATTGGACAGTTTGTCGCCGAGGGCTACGATCTTGGCGTCCCGGGAAGCCTTCCGGAGCCGGTCGATGGCGGCCTGTTTGCGCGCGTGCCAGCTCTCTTCTTCCGGCACCCCGGGCTCGAAGCTGTCGCTTTCCTCGGCGACCAGACGGGCGATCCGCTCCCCGAAGGCCTGGCGGATTTGCTCTACCGTCACATCGGTATCCTCCACCGTGTCGTGAAGGGCAGCGGCGGCAAGGAGTTCCTGGTCGGATGTCATCGTGGAAACGATGGCGACGGCTTCCATCGGATGAACGATATAGGGAAAGCCCTTGCCACGGCGCTCGGTCCCGGCGTGGGCTTGAACCGCGAAGTGAATGGCGCGGTCCAGCAGTTCGGTGTCTATGGGATTGTTTGCCACGGGTTACTGGTTCATAAAGGGGAGGTCTCTGGTCTGCTCTTCGAGTAGTGCCGCAAGGTCGTCATTGCCCTCGGAAGGGCCGTTCAGCGTGTCGAGCATAAAGCGGAGTCCGGCTCTGCCACCGCCTTTTTTGAGAATGTGCGCCGTACACAGGTTCTGCGGAGCGACGGAGGAGGACAGAATATCGATGTCGGTGAGCCCGATCTGGAAGCAGGCAATCTGGTAGGCGGCTTCGAAGTTATCCTTGATGAGCCTTTCTATGTCGCCGAGAGTTTCAAACCCCATTCCCTTGAAAAGGGGCAGGAAGGGGGAGAGGTCGACTTCCTGGATTTCGGCCTGGTTGATGGAGGCGATCCGGCGGGTCAGGGCGTCGAAAGGTCCGATGGAGAGGTAGCTCCGGAAGGAATCCCCGTCGAGCGGCACTTTCGCGAGGTCGCCGGAAGCGACAAGGTGCTGGACCTGGCGGCGGTAGTCGGAAAGTTCGCGCCGGATGCGGCTGAATTCGTCGTCGACCAACTCCAGCATCCCCGCCAGTCGGCTCATATTGCGCCGATAGATGGATGGAATTTCCACGCCGCTCTTATAGCCAGTGTCATGGTTCATGTTGGCCCAGGCGTGCTGGAGTACCGTACGCATCTGCACCTCGAAAGGAATTTGGCTTAACTCCGGGAAGGTCGGGTCGTCGCAGGCCGATTTCGGCATCCGGCAGATATAATGCAGGGAAAGATAGCCGAAACTGTCGATCTCGTGCAACTTACGCTTGTCGACGGAATGTTCCCAGTCGATCTCGAAAAGGCGCTCCAGGACGGAAGCGATTTTGTCGACGTCGTCAATGTAGAAGGTGATGACGCGGAGGCCTACGATGTCGGTGATATCGTAGATGTCGCGGTATTTGTCTCCCTTGAGGCGAAGTTTGCCTTCGAGGGACTTTTCCGATTTGACGCGATGCTCGATGGTGGCGACGACAAGCCCCGTCTCAGCGAAGAAGGCCTTCAGCCGCTGCAGAACCGTCTCCGAGAGTTTCCGGTAAGCGGGCTGCAGGCTTCGGTACTGCCCGATCAACTCCTTCGTATGCGGATCAACCGCCGGATTTTTCATATCGCTGGTCATTATGACTCCCGTAAACTAATCTTTCAAAGATAAGAATAATTCTTCAAATAGAAAAAAAGCAGTTCTCTTTTTGTCAGAAAAACTATTTTTCGTTATATTTGTAAGCTATGAGCAAGAAACGACGCAGTGTAGGTGTATGGCTGGCTGAGGTGCTGCTGCGACCCTGGTCCCTTCTGCCGCTGGGGTTCCATTATGCGATGGGACGGGTCCTGTCGTGGTTCCTCGAAAAGGTGATGCACTATCGGAAGGATGTCGTCATGATCAATCTCTCCCGGAGTTTTCCCGAGAAGAAATACGCTGAGATCCAGCGCATCGCGCACGAATTCTACCGTCATCTCGGAGAATTGGCCGCTGAGGCCATCTGGTTCGGTGGATGCCGCGGGAAGCGGGGGCGGGCGCGCCTGGTTAAAAGCGGTATCGTGGAGATTACCAATCCCGAGGTCCTTAACGATGCTATCGACCGGGGAGTCGGAACGATGCTTCTGATGAGTCACCGCGGCAATTGGGAGATCTTCGGCGGATTCCCGTTCTATCATCCCGACCTCAAACTGTCGTACGATCACGTTGGCGTTGTTTACAAGGTTTTCAGCAGCAAGTTCTGGGATCGCTTCATCGAGGACAACCGCTGCGCCCCTGTCATCGGCCTGCCGGGCTTCACCGGGTATGTTGAGAGCAAGGAAATTCTCCGCTATGCGATCCTGCACCGCCGGGACAATTTTTCCTATATGTTCAATACCGACCAGTATCCCTACTATGGAACTCTCCGTTACGACGTGGGGGAATTCCTCCATCAGCCAACGTTTGCGATGGGCGGGGCGGCGGCGCTTGCCGCCCGTCTCGGGATGACGGCCCTCTACCTGCGCTGGGATCGGCCGGAGCGGGGGAAATGGCGGGTCACTCTGGTCCCGATAGCGGAGGATGCATCGGCTACTACGCCGGAAGATATTATGAAACAATACTACACCCTGTTGCAGGCGGATCTGGAAACGGATCCCGCCCGCTACCTGTGGTCACATAAAAGATGGAAATGAAAAAGATTGTACTGGCCATCCTGGCCATTTCAGGAGTGTGCTTCGGGCTCCGGGCCCAGCAGTTGACCTATTCGCTCCCGCAGACGGTCATCGTCGTGGAGGTGGACGCCGTGCGTACGGTGACGTACGCCGGACCGTATGCCGCATACGCAAAGGACCTTCTCGGCATCAACGTTCCGCAGAAGGATGAATACAAAACCGTCATCAAGGAAATTCGCACCGAAATCAAGGTCGAGGCCGATCTCTCGCAGCGGCATCTGACCGCTCCCGCTAAGGCCTCGGACGATCTCCTGGCCATGTCCTCCCTCGGCCTGGTCGCCTTCGGTTCCAAGGCCGAAGCGGACGCCGCCTCTTGGACCTTTACGCCCGCTTTCCCCGACGCCTCCTTTGCCGGCAAGGGTTTGACGCAGCCATATACGACCGAGAAACGGGTCGTCTATCAGGAGGTCCAGACAGATTCGGCCCTCGTGCGCATTCCCGTCCAGAAAGACGTTACCGTTGAGAAAACGGTGGAGCAGAAGGCCCGCGAGGCGGCCGCAATGGTGCTCCGCGCCCGGGATGAGAAATTCAAGATCACCATCGGCGATACGGACGCCACATACAGCGGCGAGGCTCTCGGCAGTGCCATCGCCGAGCTGACCCGCGTGGAGGAGGAGTATCTGACGCTCTTTACGGGTTATTCGGTTTCGTCGGAGATGTCGCGCCGTTTCGAGGTGATTCCCGTCAAGGGAACCGATTCGTACGACGTCTTCCGCCTGTCGGACTCCGAGGGAATTCTTCCCGCGGAGGCCAAGGCCGGCAAACCCTATTATATGGATGTCATTCCCGCGACGGTAGGTGCACCCGCGGAGGAAGATCCCGGCAAGACGGGGAAGGGAACGATGCTGTATTACCGCGTCCCGGCCGTCTGCAACGTGACGCTCGGGGTCGGCACGACGCCGCTGGTGAAGATGAGAGTCCCTGTCTATCAGATGGGCGAGGAGCAGGTGAATTTTGTTAAATAATCATTGCTGTCCACTAAAAATTCATAATAGTTCTTTGAAAATATTGTAAGTTAGAAAGTTGCAAGGTTTTTGAGCGCGCAACGGAGAATGCTGTCCGCATCCAAATCTATGCTGCCATTACCGCTTACTGCATGGTTGCAATCATTCAACATGAGACCAAAACCGAGTTGAGCATCTATGAAGTACTCGAGACCGCCAGCATGGTTCTGACCGATAAAACGCCACTCTATGACCTT
>JAEEGL011307230.1_pt1 | contig 13071 bp, 5 predicted proteins | sample 9134231 | NCBI WGS metagenome assembly JAEEGL01 (sample SAMN16246548, study PRJNA631951) | gut metagenome | biome: gut microbiome; feature: rumen; material: fiber-attached | host: Bos | place: Iran: Karaj | collected 2018-10 | reverse complement strand
TTATTTCAATCAATCTAATTTAATTAATCTTAAATATAATGAATATTTTTTAATTGATATTGATAATCCATTATTAAATGTATATAATTATATTTCAATTTTTTCCAAAAGTCTATTATATTATGAATATTTTGATTATTATTATACCAAATCAAATTTTTATTCTCAAGAATTCATTGAACTTAACTCAATAACACAATATAAAATCTTTGAATATGATTTTCAATCATATGAAAATAAATCAATAATTATGGATATAATATATTTAAGTAAAAATACGAATTATGGAAATATGAATATTTATATACATAAATACAGAAAAGACATTTACAAAATATTAAATGAAGAAAATCTAAATTTATTAAAAAATATAAAAGAAAAACAACATGAGAAAAAAAATATAATATATATAGATAATATTCTTGATATTGTAAAAGATAAGTTTTATATTACATTTTATTTGGAATATTTTGAAACACCGAACAAAGATTTAAAATTTAGATTCCAATTATATAATCCTACAAATTATTATTTAATTAATAATGAAAGTTTTAAATTAGAAGTTGGAATAATTGAAAATATTATATTTCATTTTAAAATCCCAGCAAAAAAATTTAATAAAAAATATATAAATTATGATTGGTTTAATGAAAAAGATTATGTAAAATGTAGAATTATTTTTAAGAATAGTAGTGATAAAGATGAATATAAAAAATCATATAGAGGTTATGAAGAATATGATTATAATAAAGACTATGAAATAAAATATGATTGTATAAATCAATATACCAAAAAATATTCACAATTAAAATTATTAATTTATTTATCTGATGATTTAAGTATTAAAACAATAAAAAATGATTTTGAAAAAAATAGTTTTATAATTGTTTCACCAAATATTGTTTTTCTAGTTAATAATATTACTGACGAAGGAATTGGAGAAACTATTACATATATGATAACATATAATAAAAATAAAATGCATCAAAAATATTTATTTAATGACTCAATTTATTATGAAAACATAACAAAAATGAACAATTTAGATTCTTTTGAAACAATGGATACTTTAGATAATAATCATTTTTCTTTAATAAAAAAAAAAAATAATTTTGTTATAATTGGAATTGAATTTGATGAAAATAATTTTGAGCCTATGAATGAATTAATATATCAAAAAATTCAAAAACCTATTGAAGTTTCAAATGATTATGAAAAAGTATTTAATTCAAATATAAATGATACAAAAAAATTTATTATTAATCAAAATTCATTTTTATCAAATAAAATTAATGCTTCAATAGTAATTTATTCATCAAAAAATTCAACAATATTTTTTGATAAGATAATATCTAATAGATCTCGTGCTGTAAATATTTTTGTCTTTTCAAAAAATAATGTGAATGAAAATATAATATCATTTACAGTAAGTTCTAAAAATGTTCAAAATTTTACTTTTAAAATAATATATTTTAATAAAAGTATCAAATATATTAATACAGATTTTAATAAAAGTTATTATATTTCTTTAAACCAGAATAATGAAATTTATTATTTAGGAATTTATTTAGACATTAACTCTTTTATTTACATAAATAAATTAAGAGGTAATGTTGCAATGCAATATAAAAAGTATATTAATAATATAGTAACAATAGATAATTTGTTAGAATTTGATAATATTACTTATAATTATCCATTTATAATTAATTCTCCTTTTGGTTTGTTTAAATTTTCATGTTCAGAATATTGTGAATTTGAAATGAGATTTTTTAATCAAACAACAAATATAGTCTTGTCAGAAGGAATTCATATTCCTATTTATATAAAAAAAAATGAACCTCTTAACTTTAGTCTTGAATGGGAAAATATTTCTCAATTTGAAATAGAATTAATTGTAAATAATGAAAATGATAGAAATATTACAATTCTCTTTGATGATGAAAAAAAACAATTAAATAATAATAATTCAATAAATATAATAGAAAAAAAATATAAAAAAGTTAGTTTTGAAGGAGATAAAAATTATGATTGTTTAGTTTTTATATCAAATCCACTTAATATAACTCAAATATCTAAAAAAGTAAATTATTCAAAATTTGAAAATTCATATTATGGTTTTATTATCCAAACAAATTTTACAAATAAATTAGCTTTTACAAATATTCATATAAAATTTAATGAAACTGATTATAATATTTATAAAATTTGTTATTTTATAAGTTTTGGGAATATTACTAAAGTTTATAAAAAAAAATATTCTTGTCATAATGTAACTTATCAGACTCCATTTTCAATATCAATAAAGAAAGAAAATTATTCAGAATGGGATTCAGATACATTAACTGAAGTTATTTATGTTTTTTATATTAAAAATTATACTAATCTTATTTATTCATATGATTTCTATGATAATGTCAAACAACTTGATTTATTTCTACCAATTAAAATAAATATTAAAGAAAACAATTCTGTAATTTATTTGTTGAATTCAAATAACATGATTAATAATCTTTCAAAAAAACAACAATTGATGATTTTGTTTGAAAAAATTAATGAAGGTGGAAAATTATATTTGTATCAAAATAGTTCATCTATTTCAATGGAAAATAATAATTTTTTGAATTATATTGAAAAAAAAAATTTAACAGAAAGTATTAACAATATATTTTATTTTGAAAATGATGCTTTAACTAATAATTATTTTTATTTAATTCTACAATCAGATTTAAATCAAATAAACAATACAATTGAAATTTATCATAATAATAAAATAATTAAAATAAAAGATGATTATTATAAACGTTTCAAATTTATAAATCCAACTAACTTTACATTTTCTATTAAAAATGATAAAAAAAAAGATTTATATTTAAATATTCAATGGGTAAATTTAAATTCCAAATCAATTATTGAAATAAAAAAAAATAAAAAAAACACATCTGATACCTCTCAATATTTTAAGGATTATTCTCTTTTTATTCTATTAGAAACAAATAATGAATATTATATAACATTTGAAGAAAATACAACTAATTATAGTGATACAATTAGTTATTTAGATATATTGTTTCATTGTTATAATAATAAAATATTCAATTTATCAGAGCATGATAGTTTTAATATTTCAATTATTTCTAAACAAATATTATATTTTTATATCGATATTTCAAGAATTCCAACAAAAGAACCTATAGAATTTGTAATTAATAAAAATATTAATATTAAATATGAAAATCCAAAAGTAAATTTGTTTAATCATTTTGAAATTGAGAAAATAATAGACAATCCTAACACCAAATATGAAACTATTAATTTTATCGAAGAAGAAAAAGAAAAATATATTTATTCTTTTAATAAAAGTACAATAAATATTAAATCAGTATTAGTTAAAATAAATATTACTTTTGTTCAATATAGTGAAGAATTAAAAAGAGAGAATTTTAGAATTGAGTTAATTAATAGAAAAAAATTTATATTTGATTCTTTTGAAAAAGATTTTCTTCAAAATGAAACAGGATATTATTATATAAATGAAAGTTCTTTTAAAGAATTCAATGAAATAACAATATATTCAAATGAATCAAATCAAATTAAATTTTCTCCAAAAATATTTTCTATTGAATATAAAAAATTTTATCTTATTCAAAAAAAAATGTTAGAAAACATAAAAGAAATAAATATTACTTTTGGAAATAATAATAAAGAATTTAGTATAGAAGTTAATTATATAAATAAAAAAAACTTATTTGATATTTTGCCAATGAGATTTTATGACTCAAAAAAAAATGTAAAATTAACAATTAAAATAAAAGATAAACCTATATTATTAATTTTTTCTTTTGTCAATTTTTCTCCAAATGATACAATTCTTTATATTGATAAAAGAGAAGAGAAAGGAAAAAATATATATATATATAGAAATGATTCAATTGATAATTTTCAATCATTTATCAATGAATATTATGATTATTCTTATTTTTATCCTATTGAATCTAAAGAAGAATATGAAGTTCTTATACTGAAAGGTGCAATTAACACAACTTTAAAAATTATATTTTATGATTATATTACTAGTAATTTAGGTGAAATTCAAGAAGGAAAGACATTTCCATTATTTATAACAAACAATATTACTTATATTTTTCAATTAAATAATATTAGCAAAAAAATATCTTTTAGAATAAAATTAGAAACAAATGAAATGAAGAAATTATTTTTACAATTTTTATATGATGATAAAACATTTAATTTATATGAAGAGAACATTATTATTCATGATGAATTAGTCCTAAACAAAAATTCACTAAAATTTAATCTGTTAAAAGGAGAAGCTATTTTTATTTTTTTTTCTATATGTTATAAAAAGACAGATACACATATACATTCTGTAACTAAAAATTTAAAACAATTTACAAAAGATTATAATACATTTTTTTATCCAAAAGAAAAAAACAGCGAATTTGGTATAATTAATTTTTTAAATGAAAAAAATGAACCATTAGATATTTATTATGAAGAAATTATTTCAAAAATAAATTCAACTTTTTCTTTAAATAATCGGGAAAAAATTACTATAAATAATACTTTTAATTTTATTTTTGAAAATCCCATAAATTATTATAATTTGAAATATGATGAAGAAAAATTAATTGTATTTCATATTCCAAACTATCAATATATAAAATATACTTTTAATTTGTATAAAAGAAAAAATATTTTGAATTATGGAACAATATACTTGAATAATAATAAAATTAATTATTCAGAAATTTTTTGTTATGAGAATAATAAGGAAAAAAAAATTAATGTGATTTTGAATGAAAATATTACAAACCCTGTAACATTATACATTTATAATAATATATCAAAAATATATTTCAATGGAAAAAAATTCGATAATTGTAAAAACAATAGCTTTTTTTTTAAAGAACCAATTTTTTATTATGAAACAAATGATAAAAATTTATATTTTATTTTTGATTATAATGAATTAAATCTATTATCTTTTGATTTTATTGATTCAGAAATTAAACATAATATTATTTTAAATGAAAAAAAGAAAAATTTTGAATTTTATACAAATGGAAATACAATACAAAAATTTGATTTTATTTATAAATCAAGCTTATATGAAGAAAATATGCATTTACAATGGAAAATTTTACATAAAAAAATAAAAGTGCGATTAGAATATAACTCTTCAACTTATCATTCATATAATAATTCAGATTATTGTAGTGAAAAATCAATTTTTATACAGTGTAAATTTGATGAAACATATAATTTTAAATTTATGATTCAAAATAAACAAAAATTAAAAGGAATAAAGATATATTTCTCTTTTTTTTCATCAGAGTATCAAAATATTTTATCTTTTAATATAAAAGATGATTTTTCATTTCCTATTTTAGTTAAACAACAATATTATTTTATACAAGATATAAGTTCATTATTAGTAAATGAAAATATTGAATATAGTTTCTCAAATTATGAAAATATAAGTTTATTTACAAAATTTTGTAATGAAACTCCTACAAATTTTTCAAATATTACAGATTATGAATTCACAAATTATACAAATATAATAACATCAAGTAATGAGTTATTTTATAGATTAACAAAACAATATAATAATACAATATTAATATTTAAAATTGATTTTAATCCAAATAATATTATATTTGAACAGGATTTTAATATTTCAAAAAAAATTTCAACCACATATATTGAAACTGATCAAGAAATTAAAATAAATGGACAAGGAAAAAGACATTTTCAATTTACTTTAAATTCAAAATCAAATAATATTATATTAAGTACAGAAGATGTTAATGCTTTATCAGTTATAAATCAAGATAATTATCCAAATTCTAAAAATTTATATATAATAGATGAAGAAATGGTAAAAAGAGGAATAATATTTCAATCATTTAATAATATGGTAGATTATATATTAAAAATTATATATATACCTAATAACAAAATAATACATGTTTTAAATCGTAAGGAAATAAATAATTTTTCATATCGAATATTAATTAATGATTGTTCAAAAGAAAATTATTATTTTGGTAATTTTAATAAAAAAAAGACTTATCTTTATATTGAAATTTTATATGGAGATCCAAAGATTAAAATGAAAAATATAAACAATTTTACAAATTTAAAAGATTTTTTTGATTTTGAAAAAAATGAAATCTATGAGAAACCAATTATTAATACAAAAGAAATTAATTTTTTTAAATTTGAATGTACTAAAACAAGTTTATTATATATTAAATATTATCCTTATAATGAATTTATTCAAAGAAATATTTTAATTAAATATGGAAATGAATTTGGTTGGTTATTAAAAAATGATTTTTATTTAGATTTTAATATAGAAAAAAAATCTGAAATTTTTCAAAATGAATTTAATTATGAAATTAAATTATTAACTTTTTCAAATGAATATACTGTTAATTTTGATTTTAATAATCGTAGTAAATCAATTAATGAAAAAAGTAAAAAAATTTTAAGGGATAAATGTAATAAAATTGAATTAAATAATTTAAAACTTCTAACAAAAAATTATGAAAGTTTCTTTATATTCAAAATTGGATTAAACAGGTCAACATATAATATTGTTAAACATAATTCAAAAGTTAAAGTAAACCATACATTTGAAATATTCTTTTATCCTAATGATGATAAAATAATTAATACAACAATTAAAATTAAAAATTTAAAAGGCGAATTATCAGGTAAAATTTGTTTAAATGAAGGTTTTAGTGAAGATGGTTATGTTAATTTTATGGACACAGAATGTTTTTATTTAAATAATAATGAAGATAAAATTTTTAACACATCCAATCCTTATTTACATAATCAATATAAAGGTGATAAATTTTATTCAGTTTTTTATTTTGAAAATCCTAAAAATATAGAAGTTGAATTTTCATATAAAAATACAAAATTAAATAAACCATCAATTTATTATATTTTTATTATTACTATAATTGTTTTAGTTATAGCACTTTTAATTTTTATATTCTTGTATTTTAAAAAAAATAAAGCAAATGATAATGATGATATTCATATTAGTCTTATTAATGAAACTATTAAAGATAAAGTTATTAATTTTATTGAAGATAATGGAGATGATCAAGATTGGTAAATCAATTTAATTTATTAAAATATTTAATTTATATTATTGAAATTAAATTTAAATTTTTATTATTTTATAAAATAAAATATATGTTATAATTCTATTAGTTACAATAAAGGGATTAATTTAAAATTTTTCACTAAAATATTAATATCTTTTTCAGGACATAAATCAATTCAAATATATGATAAAATATTTAATATTATTCTCAATTGAAAATAAATATGATGATTGAATTAATTATATATCTATTAAAGCTAAGAATAATTTGGAAATTTGTTGAGATGATAAAAATATAAAAAAATGAATTAAACTAAAAATGAATATAAAATAAATAATATAATATAAATGAATATAATAAAATAATTAGGAACGTTATTTATTATTTAAATAAAAATTTAATTTCATATTATTATAAAGAAACAATTAAAATTTGAAAAATAATAATATAAAAAGAATATATAGCAATTCTAAAAGATAATAAAACTAAGTTTTATAATTCCCTTAATTATACTTTTATTTTTTCTTTTAATAAAAAAATTTTTTTTTTTCTAATAATAAAAAAATTATTAATAAATTAATTATAAGAAGTGGATTTAATTATAAAATTTATATAATATCAATTATTGATAAAAAATTATTATTAAAATTATTAATTTATTTATAGGTATTGATATTATTTTTATTCAAAAATAAAAATAGATTTTTACTTTGTGAAAGAAGTGAAAATAAAATTATTTATCAATTTCATTACAATTATAACTAATTTTCATTTATTGATAATTAGCATGACTATTATAATAATTGAATATTAAAATTTAAAAATTGTTTAATATTTACTTATTCCAGAGATAAACAAATAAAATTGAAAATTAAATTGAATAGAATTATATAAGGTTATATCTAATATTTTTTTATTCATAAATTTCAAAATTAATTATTTTTTTTCAAAAATAAATATAAAAAAATTAAAATTAAAAAATTAAAAAATGTCATTAGATAAAGAAAACAATAATGTAGCAGAAGAAAATCAAAATAAAAATAATACACCAAAAATAAACTTATCATTAGATACAATAACATTTTTAGATATAAAAGAAAAAATAACTAGTCCTCGTTCATTAAAAGCAATAAAAATTTTAGGATATGATTTGGATAAGTTATATTTTATTTCCTTTGAAGATTATATAAAAAAACATCCAGAATTAGAAAAAATAAATCAAGAATTTCAAGAAAAAAGATATAATCAATTTGAACAAAAAAGAATTAAAAAAATAAATCAAGCAAAAAATAAAAGAGAAGAAATAATAGAAGATGAAAAAAATAAAAAAATGATAAAATCAAAATCATCATCTCAATTTAATGTATCAATAGAAAATTCAATTGATTCAATTTTAAAAAATGAAAGAGAAAAGTTAAATTTTTTAAAAAATCAACAAATTAATGAAATGATAAATTTAATTGAATTTGAATTTAAAGTTAAAGAAATGAAAAAAAAAAATGAAGAAAAAATGAAATTGCAAGAAAAAAAAGAAGAAGAAAAATTAAAAATTAGATTAAAAAGAATAAAAGAAAAAGAAAAAGAACAAAAAATAAATGAAAAGAAAAAAAATGAAAAATTAAAATTAGAAAATGAAGAATTTGAAAAAAAATATAAAGAAAGAGAAGAAGAAGATAAAAAAAATTTATTAGATGAGATGAAAAGAAAAGAAGAATTAGAAAAAGAAAAACAAAAAAAAATTCATGAACAAAAAATAAAAGATGAAGAATTTCAAAAGAAAATTCAAAAAATTTCTCAAGAACAAAAATCAAAATTAGAAGAAATACAAAAAGAAATAAAACTAAAAGAAGAAATACAAAAAAAAAAATTAGAAGATTTAAAAAAAGAAAAATTTTTACAAAGTTTAGAAAAGAAAAAAAAAGACCAAGAAAAAATACAAAAAATTCTTTTAAGATATGATAACCAAAAATCAGAAAAAGAAAATGATTTTCTTAAAAAACAAGAATTAATTGCAGAGAAGAAAAAAAAAATAGAAGAAAATTTACAAAAAGAAATTTTGTTAAGAAAAAAAAATTTAGAAGAAAAAGAAAAAAAGTGTTTAGAAATAAGATTAAAAAATGAAAAATTATATGAAGAAAATAGATTAAAATTAATTGAAAAATTAAATTCATTTGATGAAAAAACAAGAAGATTTAAAGAAGAAAATTATAAAAATTCTTTAGAAAAAATGTTGGAATTAAATTTGAAAAAAGAAGATATTGAAGATAATTTAAAAGAAAAAGAAAGAGCTTTTGAATATGCAAAAAAACAACAAATTCTTTTAATTGAAGAAAAAAATAGAAAAATTAAAAATATACAATTGAAAAAATTAAAATTATATGAATTTAGGAAAAAAATGAATATTGATATAGAAAAACAAAAAGAAAGTTTAATATTGAAATTTAATAAAATAATGTGTAATAAAAAAAATAAAAGTAAAGATGAACTTATTAATGAATTAAGAAATGATGAAAGTTATAAATCTCATAGAGAAATTCATTCAAATAAATCAAATTCAATGCCAAATATATTTAAAATAAATAAAAAAAGAGTAGAAAAGAAAAAAATATTTAGTAATGAAATTAGTAGAAATGAAGGAATTGAAGGAAATGGAGATTTTGAATTTGTAACAAATTTAGTATCAGGTAATATAAAAAATAATATGAATTATTCTAATAATAATGGCTCATTAGAAAATGAAAAGAATGATGAAGTTAATTATTGTGAAAATATAGAAAAAAAAGAAAATATTATTGAATAAATAGATTAAAATTTAAATATATATTAATTGCTGTTATTAGTGTAAAAAATTTGTATTAATTTAAATATTTTAATTAAATAATAATAATTTCAAATAAAAAAATATAAAAAATCTTATATATTAACATTTATTTCATAAATTATTTATTTTTTAATATAATATTTTGTCTTTTTATATTTTAAAAAAATTTAAAATTATTTTATTTTATAAAACTTCAATAATCAATTTTTAAAAAATCATTTTTATTCTTAATTAATATTTAATTAAATAAAAAATTGAAAATTTTAATCAAATATAAAAAATGGAACAAGCAAATTCAGATGATATGGAACAATTTAAAAAGGAACAAAAAGAATTTGAAGTATTTGTAAAGGAAATAGAACAAAAAAAAGCAGACTTTGAGAAAAAGAAGTTAGATATTATCCAAACAAATGAAGATATTAAAAAGAAATTAGATAAAATTAAAAAGAGAAGTGAAGAAATTAAAAATCAAACTGGTGAAAGTGGGAAATAAATATTTTAATATAATATTAAATAATATTAAAAGTTTTTTAATTCCAAAAACTTGATTATCAAATTTTATAATTATTTTAGAATTTTTATTTTTATTTTTTATATTAATAATCTTTGAAATTCAAAATATTCAATATTTCATTAATTTAACTTTTATTATTATTTATTCTTAGTTATTAAAAATCCTTTTATATTCAAATAAACATTTTTAAATTGATTTAATAAAAATAATTTATATCTCAATATATATAAAATTTTAATAATTACTAACAAAACAATTATAAATTTTTTTCAAAAAATTAAGTATTATTTAAAAAAATGATTCACTTAATGCTCTTAGTAAATCGTCAAGGGAAAATTCGTTTAATGAAATGGTATGATTCATATTTAGTATCAGAAAGACAAAAATACATAAAAGAATTAAGTGTAATGGTAATAGGTCGTTCCGCAAGATTAAGTAATGTAATTGAATGGAATAATTATAAAATAATATATAAAAGATTTGCTTCATTATATTTTATTACTTTATGTGATAAAGAAGAAAATGAATTAATTATTTTAGAATTACTTCAACATTTTGTAGAATGTTTAGATAGATATTTTGGTAATGTTTGTGAATTAGATATTATATTTAACTTTCATAAAGCTTATTATATTATTGAAGAAATTTTATCTGGAGGAAATATTCAAGAAAGTGATAGAAAGGAAATTTATAGAATTTTAAGTGAACAAGATGCTAAACTTAATGAAGAAAAAGAAGAAGATTATCAAAATAATTAAAATAAAAATATTAAAATGTTATTTTATTTTTGTAATAAAAAATTATACTAATTAAAACAATTATTAAATTAATTATTAATATTTAACATTTTACATAATATTTTATAACAATATAAATTAAAATTGAAAAAAAAATTGTTATAACATTTGTATAAAATTAATATTTTAACTAATATATACATTAGAACATAACTCTTCTATTTATTTATAATGCCCTAAATTTATAAATTTTTTTATCAATAATCAAAATTCTTTTATGTACATACATTTTCATTAATAATTTTTGAATAAGTTATAATTGTTTATTAAGTATAGAATTTTTTTTGAATAAAAAATATTAAAATAATATACATTCAATACATGACTGATTTCTTCTATATTCATTTTCAATTTCACTTTTATTAAATTTTATTCTTTTTTTTTCTTTTATTAAATTATCATATATTTCTTTTGAACTCATATTATTTCTTGAATTAAAATGTTTTAAATTTTCAACTTTTATTATTTCAATTTGTGGGTTAAAAGAAACTTTTCTTTTAACTCTAACATTAGTATTTAATGTTACTAATGAATTATCTAATGGAGAAATATAACTTATATTTGTGTCAAGAGAACACATTGTTCTTAAAGATTCACAATTTTTAAAAGAATCGTTTTTAATATCCATTTATTTTTTATTATTTGAAATAATAAAGATAAAATAAAAATTCCTTTAATTTAATTAGAGAAATTAAAAAATTAATTTTATAAAAAAAATCCAATTTAATATATAATTGATATAATAATGAATTATTTAATATCAATCTTAAAATATTATAAAACATCTTTAAAAAAATATAATATTTTAAAAATAAATATTTTTATTATTTATTTAAAATAATATGATAGATGATAAAATAAAAAATTTTGATTATTCAATTGATAATTTAGATAATGAAAATGAATTACCAAAAATAAAAAGAAGAAAAAATTCAGAAAATGAATTAATGATACAGAAAGAAGGAAAAGGAAATGAAATTAATGAAAAACAAAAGCCAAAAATAATATCTTTTTATAATGATAATATATTAAAATTTCGTTTAAAAGAAAGACTAAAAAATATTTTTACTTTAGGTAAATTAGGCAATATATTAACATTATATCCTGATGAAAATGGTAATCCAAAAATTTTTATAGGACCAAATATTGTAATATATATAATAATGAATATTTTAATTTCTTTAATTTTTTTTTCTTATTTGTATTATTTTTATAATTTATTGAAAAGAAATAATATTATAATTGGATTTATTATTTATATTTCTTGGATTTTTATTTATTTAACTTTATTTTTATTAAATCCTGGTTATCCAAAAATTTCAATTGAAACTTTAAAAGGGAATAAAGATATGAAATATTGTAATAAATGTGAAATTTTTTATAATCCTAAAAATAAAGTTAAACATTGTAATAAATGTGATATTTGTATTGAAGGTCGTTATTGCCATTCATTTTTTATTGGAAAATGTATAGGAAAAGGAAATTTATTTTTTTATGTACTTTTTATTATAGTTAAATTAATTTTTGTTTTGTATTTTATTTTTTATTTTTGGTTAATTAATTTAAAATAATTTCTATTTATATACAAGAAAATAATAAATTAACATTTTCAAAAATAAATATAAATTATTATAGTATATTATAATAGTTTTAATTTAAATAATAAAATTTAAGTTCTTTATTTATTAAATTAATTTAAAATTTATCTTCTAATTGAGTTCCTGAATTAAATATTTCTTTATAAAAATAATTTGATGAAAGGTGTTTTTTTCTTTTGTGATATCTATA
>JAEEGL015416614.1_pt1 | contig 13072 bp, 6 predicted proteins | sample 9134231 | NCBI WGS metagenome assembly JAEEGL01 (sample SAMN16246548, study PRJNA631951) | gut metagenome | biome: gut microbiome; feature: rumen; material: fiber-attached | host: Bos | place: Iran: Karaj | collected 2018-10 | reverse complement strand
TTGTCGACGTACCTAACCATCTCGACGTCGGAGTCGTCGTAAAGCGCCTTCATGATAGGCGTGATGAGGGTGATGTTGGCGTCCTTGAAGCCGATGATGGCGGAGTCGCCGGTGTCCTCGATAAGGTAGGTCTTCATGCCGCCGCCTATACTATGTTTATAATTAATGTTTCCCGTGGGTTCTCTCCGAGCCATAAGGTACGGAATCAGAGTCCTGCCAAGGTCTTTGTCAGAGGCGTTCAAGGTATTACGTCGTTTGGGAGATTGCCGCAGGCTACAAGATAAGCAAGTAATAATATAAACGCATGCAACAGTACGCAAGGATGTATTGTCCAATCACGTCTTGCATGTAAACAATTCCAATAAAGGATTGGAAGATAGGCTCTATGTGGCATATCTGTCCATTAACACGATGAACAGCTGCTCCATGGCTGCATCTTGCCGGGATCTGGAGTGGGTGGCCATCGACATCAGGGTGACCTATGCGGATTCCAGTGCTTTGGAGAACGATGAAGAGGCATTCATGGAGTTCTTAGATGCCGCCCGGGAGTCCGATGTCCTGGTTGTCAACTCTCACGGGGACCCGCGTTCCATGTGGAAGTTCGAGCGTCTCATATCGGTAGTCTCGTCCAACAGGACGCGTTTGGTTTTGATCGGGCCGTCGGAAGACATCGAGTCGCGTTACGCCCACATGTCCGAACTATCCGACCGCAGCAGGTCGGAATTAGGCGATTACATACGTGTCGGAGGGGAGAAGAACAATCTCTCTGCGTTGCTATGGCTTTGCCGGAATGTCAAGGGATACGATGTCCAGGTCCCTTCGCTTTCTAATTCCTTGCAGCAAGGCATATACCGTCCTGGCATAGGGGTCGTCAAGGACGAGAAGGGATTCATCGCGTCCCTCCCTTCGGACAGGCCGGTCGTGGCCGTCCTCTTCCATCAAGGGATGTGGCTGGAGAATAATCTGGCCCACATAGACGCGCTGGTAGAGAGCATCGAATCCCTAGGTGCCGTGGCGTATCCCGTGTTCTTTTCCTCTTTAGAGAACCCCCTATCCGGATCGATCGGGATCGATGCCGTCGTGAAGAGGTATCTGGTCAGCAACAGGAAGTCGGTCGTCGATTCTATTGTCATGGTCGGAGGCTTTTCGCAGGACACCTTCTGCCGTGAGGGGGGCTTTGACAATGTTTTCTCTCAGACGGATGTGCCGGTGATTCAAGCCAACATACTCAATATGACCGTCGATGCCTGGAGGGAGGGGGTGGTCCCGCTCAGCCCTTCCATGGTCTCTTACTCATTGGCCCAGCCCGAGTTTGACGGCCAGATCATTTCGGTGCCTCTCTGCTTTTCCCAGATCGACGACAAGGGGTGCTACAGTTCCGTGGCGCTGGAGGACAGGGTCGGCAGGATAGCCTCCTTAGCGGTGAACTGGGCCCGTCTAGGGCTCAAGCAGCCGGGCGATTTGAGACTGGCGATAGTCCTGAACTCCGACCGTCTTTCCGAGGGGCGTGCGGGGACGGCTTCGGGGCTGGATACTTTCGACAGCCTCAGGAAGCTTCTCATCAGGCTGTCCAAGGAGGGGGTCGTCGTGGGAGACGTTCCCAAGGGCTCTGTCGGGTTATTCAAACAGGTCATGCGGGCTTCGGATTCCGTGTCAGGATGGGCGGAGGTCTCCGAGGGCCACCCGTCCATCGGTTCCGCGGTTTACCGCAACTGGCTGTCCGGGCTCCCGGAGCGCCTCGGGGAGAAGGTCGTCCAGCGCTGGGGAGAGCCCCCTGCGGGCGGCTTCATGCCGATGCCTGGCGTTCTTTACGGGAACGTCTTCGTCGGCATCGAGCCGGAGAGGGCCATAGACATCCATGGACGCATAGACGTCCCTTCGCACATGTTCTGCGCCTTCTATCAATGGATCAAGGGCCATTTCGGGGCGGACGCGGTCGTTCATCTCGGCACCCGCGGGACCGTCGAGCATCTTCCTGGAAAAAGCATGGCATTGTCTTCCAGCTGTTGGCCGGACGTCCTGATGGGCTCCATCCCGAACCTCTATCCGTTCGCCACGGACGACCCCGGTGAAGGGTCTGTAGCCAAGCGCCGCACCGCCTCCGTGCTGATAGGGTATCTCGGGCCGGCGTCATCGAAGGCGGGCGCATATGGCGACATACTGGAATTGGACGTCCTTATCCAGAGGCATCTGTCCGCCAGGGCATGCATGCAGGCGGACAAAGCCGAGGTCACCGGGCGCAGGGTATGCGACGCAGTCAGAAGGTCCCACGTCCTCAACGACCTCTGCCTCCCTTCGGACCTTTCGGACGAGGAGATAATCAGGCATATCGGCGAAATCCAGGGATACGTCATGGAGATCAAGAACGCGTCCATCGAGAGCGGCCTGCACGTTCTCGGGACGGTCCCCAAAGGCGGCGCTCTCGCAGGCCTCGTGGAGGCGGCGATATCTGACGGCAAGGGGTCTTGCAATCCTTTGATGGAGGCGTTGGCCCGTTGCAAAGGAATCGATCCGGAATCTATGCCTGCAGGCTGCGGGTGCGCTGGAAACGTCGATTCTTCTCTTTTGGAAACGGTGGAGGAGGAAGCCTCCGCCTTGTTGAGGTTCTTGGCCGACAACCGGTTCAGCAAAGAGGCCTGCGAGTCCGTGTGTGAAAGCCGTCCAGAGGTCAGGGAGGCAGTGAAGGACATCCGTGACAGGGTGTATCCTGCGATATGCGGGGTGAGGAACGAGATGGAGATGCTGGTCCATGGCCTCAAGGGCGGGTTCGTCCCGCCTGGGCCTTCCGGCCATCTTTCCGCAGGGAGGTTGCATATGCTTCCCACGGGCAGGAACATCTGCCTCTCCGACCCGGTCACCGCCCCTTCGGAGCTCTCGTGGGAGGCTGGGTCGGAGGCTGCCGAGGCGATGGTTAGCAATTTCGTCAGGACCAACGGCAGGTATCCGCGCATGGTCACGGTCATGCTGAGCTCGTTGGACCTCCTTGGGACCGGAGGGGACGAGCTGGCCATGGCCCTCAGGTTGATGGGGGTCAGGCCGGTGCGCGATTCGTCGGAGGGCCGCGTGGTCGCGGTGGACCCCATACCCTTGAAAGAGCTGGGGCGTTCCAGGGTGGACGTTGAGGCGAGGCTCAGCCAGATGGTGTCGTCTCCCTTCCCGTACGTGAAAAGGCTTCTGGACATGGCTGTCGAGGCCGTGTCGGATTTGGACGAGTCCGACGAGGACAACGCCATAAGGGCGCACCTCGCCGAGGACCAGTCCGAGTACATACGCGCAGGCATGGAAGCGGAGAAGGCCAGAATCCGTGCCAAGTCAAGGGTTTTCAGCCGTCAGGGGCCGGATGGCGATGGGGCAAGGCCCACGGACATATCCATAATCGGGTTCTCGGACCCCTTCGGAACCGGGATGGACTACATGATAGACGCCGCCTCTTGCTCAAAGGGCGCGAGGATGTTGGCGATCGGCCGTCGCAAGGCCTCGTCCGAGATAGCGTTCGTCATGCGCGCCAAAGTCCTGAACCCCAAATGGATAGGTGGAATGATGGAGCATGGCGCTGACGGGGCCGGGGAGGTGTCAAGGGTCATCCACGGCCTTCTCGCATGGTCCGAAGGGTCTGGATCCACGGAGGGATGGATGTTCGAGGGCGCCTTCGAGGCTTTCGTGGTCGATGAGAGGGTTAGGCGGTGGATGTCTGAATGCAACCCCTATGCGACGAGGTCCTTGTGCGAGGACCTTCTTGAAGCGGCAGGTTCGGGAGGATGGGACGCATCCGAGGAGAGCATCGAGGCACTCAGGAACCTCTTCCTGGAGGTCGAGGGAGCCATCGAGGACCATTCCGCCGGAAGATCTCGTCGAGGATATGCATGGCGCCTGTGACTCCGAACACGGGGCGGGGAATGAAACCGACCCTGTGCATGCTGGGGCGGTTGATGTCTATCCCTTTGACGCATCTGCCGGTCTTCTCCGCGAGCGCCGCATAGTTCCCGTCTGCGAACAGGTATCCAGTGCCGGGCCCTATGTCCTTTCCGAGCGCCTCCGCGCACCCGATCTCTTTCAGGAATTCCTCGAGCCTTTCCGCATACGGGTCGAAGGCCCCGTCTTCCAGGACTATCGCCGAAGGGATCATGCGGAGGTATGAGCGCAGCCACATTGTGAGCGGGAGTGCGATTGAGGAGTCTGCGATGCAGGAGAACCTGTGGAACTCCGTCCTTTTGGCGAGGACCGAGGAGGAGATGACGTCGTAAGCCCTTCTTTTAGCGGCTTTGATGCGTTTGAGGACCGGTTCGGGATCAGCCTTGGCCGTCTCCGCTATGAGGCGGATCCATGACTCGTACGTGTCGAATCCCACGGGGGCGCCTCCCTCGTAGCAGATCCAGGGAATCTCGTAGGATTCGAGATATAGCTCGGCGGTCCTGCGACAATACTCCATCTGGACGACGACATTGAACTCCGCCTCTACGGAGCGATCCATGTCGTCCAAGCTGCATCCCGCCCCGAGGGCGCACACCACCTCCAGGCCCATGGACCCCAGGTCGTCCGACAGCTCCTTCAGGGCGTCCTTCCAGTCGTTGGACGTCACAGGGATCCCGATGATGTTCACCGTCCCCTTGCGGACTCTTCTTTTTTCAGGCTTCTTCCAGGACAGGATAGACCTGAGGGTATGGTCGTAGCTCGGAGCGAAGGGCTGGGAGATCAGGGACTCCTCTATCGCCAATGCCCTGTCTGACAGTCCCGCCTCGGAGATCAGGTCGCCTATGTGGTCTCCTATGAGAGACGCCCCAGGCGACTGTACGAACACGAAGAAGCCGTCTGGGTCCGACCCGCAGACGTATGGGATGCAGTCGACGAGCTTCTCTTCCGTGCCGTTTATGTAGTCGTCCTCGTCGACGAAGGTGCAAGGTAGCCTCGGCATGCCCATGAAGTACTTTCCTGCGAACCTCTCCTGGTCTCCTGGCTCCGAGCGGGGGACGCATTGGGAGGACAGGAACGTGTGATAGTTCCTGCATCCTCCAGGGCCGTGGAGAACCGCATGCCCGTCGCTGAAGCTCTCTACGGCCAGAAGGGCGCCTGCGAACCCGTCCATCGGTGTCCTGTCGTTCATATCAGCCGCCACCCCTCGACTTCCGGGACCATGGTAAGGTCGGCTAGCTTTCTTGCGTATTCGAGGGTGCCGCCTATCCCGGGCCCAGGACGGGAGTAGATCATATGACGTTGACCCTCAGGGACCATCAGCGTGCTGTCAGACAGCACTGCATACGGCTTCAAGCGAGCGACGTCGTCCTTCAGGTCGTCCATGCCGTAATCCTCCATGAACCTCACCGATCCTTCGAACCTGGATCTGCGTGGCTCCTTCGCCCATCTATGCCTGGTCCCCCTGCCCACCAGGAGGACCGCCGCCCCCAGGTCGCCGAGGACCTCGAGCAGCCAGTCTATGTCCTGCGTGAACTTGTCCACCACAATCACGCTCTTTCCTCCGAAACGCCTCCCATACGCCTCCATTTCGGACCTGTACATGTCTTCAGCCTGGGAGAGGACCTTCCTGGCGGCATCGGGGTCCCCGGTATATGCGGCGATGCGGCCGGCGAACTCCCGGTAGCCGTTCATCCCGACCGGGACCATCCCGTGCTCGACGCGGATGCCCAGCTTTCTCTCTATGATGCGGGACACGGCGTCGGCCGCCCTGTCCTCCATAGCAGAGACCGTCAGGCCCGCCCTGCGGAACCCTTTGATCTCTTCAATGGACGTCTCATGCAGGAAGCGGCAGTTTATCCTCATCCCAAACGGGCGGAAGAGGTCGGACACGTCGTCTTCGCACTCCCCCTGCTTGAAGAAATACCTCTCGGCGACGATGTTGACCGACATGCGGTCGGGCTCCACGTCGTTTTCGACTAGCCCGAGGAGCATCTCGGCGCTCGCCGTATATCCGTTCTCCCATTCGCCTATCACGTTCCCGTCGGCGACGACGGCCCTTATGAACGCCTCCGGGTGAGACCCGCCTATGGAGCGGACCAGGTCCTCCACATCCTCCCCTATGATCCCCGATACGCATGATGTGACTACGAACACGTACCTGCGTCCAGAGTTCAGCTCGTCGAGGATTTTTTCGCGGAGGAGATCGAGGCCTCCGAAGACAGATACCGAGTCGTCCATGTCCGTGCATCTGAGCCTGTAGGATGCGGGGGACGTCAGCTTCTTGGACGTGATGTCCGTCAGGTCCCTCGAGGCCGCCATTATATGCGCGCAGCTGCGGGGGCCATGGAGTATCGCGACCGCGTCCTGCAGGAAAAGCAGCGGGTATACGGCCCCGGCCGCGCCGCAGGAGTGTATGATCCTTTTCTCGGATCCGGCGTCCGCCCCTTTCAGGGCGACGAATCGGCACCTACCACATCCAGGTCCAGACGGTTTTCCATCCTTTGCCGGTATCGGCAGGCCCCTGGCATACGACGACAGCTGTTCGTCGTCCAACGGCCTGGGGTGATACAGGTCCGCCTCCCCTTTGACGATCTTGGCGACATGGAACGCCGCCTTTCTCAAGCTGGAGGCCGCTTCCGACTCCGGGAACAGCTTGGCGACCACGGAGCCCTGGGACTCCGCAGAGGAAAACTCGGGACTTCTGGGCACGACGGCGACGATAGGCAGCCCGACGGCGTCGGCGAACGGTTTGACCGTCTCCATCTCGCCCTCGTTCCCCCGACAGTTCAGTATGATGCCGGCCACGCGCGGCCTTCCGTCGTCGAAATTGCGGAGGCCTTTGAGTATGTTGTTCGCCGCGTACACGGACATGAACTCCCCCGATGTGACCAGGAAGACCGCGTCGGAATACTCCCTGCGCAGCGGGACTGCGAATCCTCCGCATACCACGTCTCCTAGTACGTCGTAAAGCCTCACGTCCACTGGAAGGTCGTCCGCCCCCAGCTTCCTGAGCGTGTCAAAGGTGCTTAGTATCCCTCTCCCGGCGCAGCCGATTCCGGGCTCCGGGCCTCCGGCCTCCACGCACAGTATCCCGTTCTCCCCCTCGCACACCACGTCTTCCAGCCGCCTGTCGTAGGGGGCCGTGTCCCTGATGTACTCCAAGACGGTCCTCTGCGCCTTGTTGTTAAGGAGCAGGCGGGTGGAGTCGTGCTTCGGGTCGCATCCGATCTGCAGCACTTTCATTCCCATCTCCGACAGCAAGTAGGAGACGTTGGCGGAGATCGTGCTCTTCCCTATCCCGCCTTTTCCGTATATGGCCAGCTGTATCATGAGATCATCCCTTGTCTATAGCCATCCTCACCGAGCGTTCTATGTATTCTGCGTTCAGGTCTTCCAGCTTGAGGTAGGTCCCGTCCAGTTCTCTGCAGAGGTCGAGGGCGAGACCGAAGCGGAGCCTTCCCGCCTCGGTGTCTATCACTATGAAGCGTATGCCTGTGCGGGACAGGGACCTGGCGGTTCCCAGCATCTCGTCTACCGGGCTCATCCCCGGAGTGCAGGACACGTTGCAACGGCCATCCGAAAGGATGACCATGACAGGGTGGAACCCGCCTTTGGCGCTGTCTTTCAGGATGTCGTGCCCTTTGATCAGCCCCTGCGTCAGCGGCGTGCGCCCTCCTGTGGGGATCTCCTGCAGGACATGGTAAGCTTTCAGGATGCTCTTGGTGAGCGGGAGGACTTCTTCGCAGCGGTCGATGCGGAACACTCCCATGCCGATCCTATCCCTTTTTTGGTACGCGTCCTTGAGCATCGAGAGGATGGCGCCTTTGACGGCGACCATGCGCTTCTGGGCGCCGATGGACCCGCTTCCGTCGACCAGGAACAGGATGTCGTTACCCTGCCTCTTCTCGCGGACCTTCTCCCTGAGGTCTTCCTTCTTCAGGACGATGGCGAGGTCCGAATGGTCGCGGAGGACCTGGTACGGGGCGGCCGCCCTTATGCTGGCGCAGAGGGCTATGTCGGAGACCTTCCCCTTCGGGATGCGGTATCCTATGCATTTTCCGGAGGAATCCTCTATCCTAGAGCTGCTTCTGCGTCCGGACGACCCTCTGTCCAGCTTCTCGCCTTCCTTCGGCATGTAGTCGATGACTTCGAAGGCCGAGCCGACCTCGAACACCTGCTCCTTCATGTCCTCGGGGTCGGGAGCCGGCGGGGGGTCCTGCTGGAGGTCCTCCTGATTATCCTTGTCGGGCTCTTGCTCTCCTTCTTCAGGCTCCTGTTCGTCGGGGGGACGTCCGTCATCTTCGTCTTGATTGCCGTCGTTTTCGGGAGGGGGTTCCGGAGGAGGCTCCTGCGGGGGATGCTGGGAGTCGTTGCGCCTGTGCTCGAGGCATATGGCGGCCGCCGTCTTGAGGTCTTCCAGGTCGGCGGTGTCCCGGCCGTCCAAAGCCGCCAACGCGCACGCCGCGTTCATCATGGATATGTCGCCCCGATGCCCGGAGACGTTCAGCTGGTTGCAGACTTCCGATATGGCGCTGCAGTATCCGTTCGGGACCCTTGTGAACCTGGATCTGTTCCTAGCCTCCCTCACGGACTCCTCTATCCTGGCGGTTTCCGTGGCGTATTCGGATAGGAATCCTTCGGGATCGCGGTCGAAACGGCGGCAGCGTGACGCGAGCTCCATCCTCAGTCCCTCGTCGTCGATGGTGGAAAGGAATACGCAAATGTCGAAGCGGTCCAAGAGATGGTCTGACAGTCCCCCCTCCGCAGGGTCCATGGTGGCTATGAAAAGGAACCTCGTGTCGTAGGTCTCGGATATCCCCTCCCTTTCCACCGTGCAGAAGCCGTCCTCCGCCACGTTCAGGACTTGGTGGACGATGTATTCCGGGAGCAGGTTGACATTGTCCGCCAGGAGAATGTTCCCGTTGGCCCTCGCCAAGACGTTCCTCGTCATCGTCTTGCGGCCGGTGCCTATGGTGGTCTCGACGTCCATGCCTCCGAAGACTTGGTCCTCGGTGGACCCTGCGGGGAGGTTTACTATCCTTCTGCCGTCGGATATGCTTTCCATGGAGCGGGCCAGAACCGATTTTCCGGTTCCTCTGGCGCCGCAAATGAGCATCGAGTGTATGTCTGCCGACGAAAGGGCGACCTGGGCCGCCTTCACCGCAAGGTCGTTGCCGACGAACGCCGGGAACGGGAACCTCGGCTCGTTCCGAACGATTCTCTGAGCCATGCGTCTAGCTCTCCGGTGTCCAGGTTCGAGTCTTGGAACGGGTTCCTTCTCATGCGGTGGGGCATGACCAGCTTAGCTACGTGGGTGACGTCCGAAGGCCGTACCTCCGTCCTGCCCTGAAGTGCGGCATAGGCTTCGGCGGCCTTTATCAAGGTCAGGTCCGCGCGATGGCCGTCCACTCCCAAGTGGAGGGATATCTTCACGGCTGCGCGTATGACGTCCTTTCCGGTATCCATGTCAGCCAGGAGACGCCTGGCCTCTAGGATCCTGTCCCTGATTTCCTCGTTCTGCTCCTTATAGTCCTTGCAGAATCCTTCTGGGTTCTTCTCGAAATCCATGCGGCGCTCGATTATGCTCATCCTCTTGTCCTCGTCCTTCTCGGACACCACGTCAACCATGAGGCCGAATCTGTCCAGAAGCTGAGGCCTCAGATCGCCTTCTTCAGGGTTCATCGTTCCCACGAGGATGAACCGGGACGGGTGGGAGTAGGATATGCCCTCCCTTTCGATGTAGTTCACCCCCATGGCGGCGGCGTCGAGAAGAAGGTCCACTATATGGTCGTCCAGGAGGTTGACCTCGTCCACGTAGAGGATGTTCCCGTTCGCTTTGGCTAGGACCCCCGGTTCGAAGCATTTCTTTCCCGTGCTGATCGCGGCCTCGATGTCCAAGGTCCCGGCCACACGGTCCTCCGTCGAGCTCAAAGGGAGCTCCACCACCTTCATGGGGCAGACCGCGGATTCCAGGGCGCCCTCGGACGACCTCTCCTGGCAGTCCGGGCACATCTCTCCTGGGCGGTCCGGGTCGCATCCGCAGGGGCACCCTATTACGGCTCTTCTTTCGGGGAGCAGACCCGCGAGCGCCCTGACCGCGGTCGACTTCGCAGTGCCCTTTTCTCCCCTGATGAGGACTCCTCCGATGAGCGGGTTGATCGTGTTGAGGATAAGGGCCTCCTTCATGTCTTCTTGGCCTACGATGGCGGCAAAGGGGTAAGTGGGTCTCTTCATAGACATCCCTGTGACGAGATGCTTCTGATATAACGAATATAAAACCATCTGTCTTTGCCATGATTCTTACTTAATTATTTTTATTAATGTCGTCAGTTGAAGTCCATTTGTATCCTGAACGTGATGAACGTCAAGAAATCCAGCGCATGCGCCTGCGGCCGTCGTCTGGTCCTTCGGGCGGCATAGACACATGCTTCATTCCCATAGATACAAGGATCACATGCACCTGCTTCTCCGAGTACGACACGCCGAACTTCTCGTCGATGATCTCCTGGGCTTCCTTGGTGGTTGGATTAGCCTCGCTTAGAATAGACTTCAGTTGGGATTTCTGTGTTTCCGATAGGCACGGCCTGCGTCCGCCGTTGAAGTTGGGGAGGATGGATTCCATTTGATCCTTGTTCCATTCCCTCTGCCAGCGGTATCCTGTCTGCACGGTCACGCCTATGATGGCCGCCGCCTCCTTCACAGTGAAGTCCTTGTAGCGGAGGTGTATGAATCCCAGCTTCTGCAAGGCCCTGCTTATTTTCGGGACGCTCATGTCAGATGCTTTGAGCTTTTTCATGCCTAGGCTGATGTCTCCGAGGGGGACTGATTTGTCAATCTGATCATGGACAGTGTTAGGCACGCCCCGTCAATCGTCTGTGGACGTAAAATTGATTCGCGTCTGGTGTCCGGGTGTATAAGCTGGGAATCGGACGAAAGCCTTGTCGTTTCCCGGGAAAGGCCCCTGCAACTCTTGGGAAGGCGGGCACGTCTTGTCTGTCAATTAGCTGTTTTTTCCTAGTTTAATAAAAATAATTAGGTAAAAAATATCGATTATTGTATATGTTTTAAATATTGTTAATCAAAAACGGTGCCTGTTGGCAGTGAGTGCCAAGTCATACATCGAGAGGGAAGTGAACGAATGGATTCAAAAAGCAAAATCATCGTCGCCGTTATCGCGGCCGTTATAATCATAGCGGCGGTGGCAGCGGCGGTTCTCCTGACGAACAACGGGAGCGGTGGCGATGAGAAAGACAAGAGCGTGACCGTCGTCGACGGGATCGGAAGGACTGTGACTGTAGACAAGGCGGACAGGATAACCTCCGCGTCCGCGACGGCCACCGCTATGTTGTGCGGAATAGGGCTGTCTTCTAACATTGTGGCCGTGTCCAGCGACGACGGCGTGTATGACGAGTCCCCGAAAATCATCGGCGTCACGGACGACGATTTCCCGGAAGCCATAAAGAAAGGCATCCAGAATGGCACCATAACCCCTCTCGGCAAGATGTACAACATGTCCGCCGAGACGATATTGACCGTCCCCACCGACATCGTGGTCTTCACCGAGTACGGGTACTCTCCGGCAACGGGGGAGGCTTTGGACAAGGTCGGGACGAAGTTCATCGTCCTCGCCAACGAGAAGGACATAACCACCGCATACGACAACTTCGATCTCCTCGGGAAGGCGTTCGGGAAGGAGGCCCAGGCGGATAAAGTCGTTTCCGAGATGAAGTCGACTATTGGGAAGATCTGCGACTGGTGTAAGAACATCGTCAACAACGAGCGTGGCGGCGATAAGGTAGACGCTGCCCTGATGATATCCGCCACTTACGCCGCAGGGTCCCAGTATATCGCGGGGACCATCATATCCGACCTTTACGCCAACAATGTGTTCGCCGAGCTCGGGAAATACGGGGTGGTCTCCAAGGAAGCGATCGCCGAGAAGAACCCGGACTCCATCATATTCACCTCCCTAGGAATGGGCGACGGGATCACAGACATCCCGGCCTACATCGAGGAGCTTTGCAACGATCCCATAGTCGGAAGCACCGGCGCGGCGAAGAACAAGCGCATCTTCGCCACCTCAGGGGCCGCCAAGAACTCCATGAGCTACGTGGACCAGGGCACCGTGATGTCCTACGCCATGTGCGCCATGTTCCTTTACAAGGATTATCTGGCATTCGACGTACCGTCCGTTCTCGACGGAAGCAATTACTACGATCTCGTCGTCAAGTTTTGGGACCAGGTAAACGGTAAGATCTCCGCGGTCACCGTCGTCGACGGAATCGGGAGGACCGTGACCATCGACAAGACCGACAGGATAACCTCCGCGTCCGCGACGGCCACCGCCATGCTCTGCGGACTCGGGCTGTCCTCCAACCTTGTGGCCGTGTCCAGCGACGACGGCGTCTACGGGGAAGACCCCAGGATAGTCGGCGTCACCGACGACGACTTCTCCAATGCGGTCATCAATGGGATAAGCAGCGGGAAGATCGTCCCCCTCGGCAAGATGTACAACATGTCCGCCGAGACGATACTGACAGTTCCCACCGACATCGTGGTCTTCACAGAGTACGGGTACTCCCCCGCCACCGGGGAGGCGCTCAGCAAGGTCGGGACTAAGTACATCGTCCTCGCCAACGAGAAGGACATAACTACCGCCTACGACAACTTCGAGCTTCTTGGTAAGGCGTTCGGGAAGAAGGCCCAGGCGGACAAGGTCGTCTCCGAGATGAAGTCGGCCATCGGGAAGATCTGCGACTGGTCCAAGGGCGTAGTAGACGATAAGCGCGGAGGAGACAGGATCGACACCGCCGTCATGATGACTGCGACGTATGCCGTCGGCCCCGAGTACATCGCTGGTACCATCATCACCGACCTGTACGCGGACAACGTGTTCAACGACCTAGGCATGTACGGCGTGGTCTCCAAGGAGGCCATCGCGGAGAGGAACCCAGATGCGATGATCTACACCGTCCTCGGGATGGGAGACGGAGTCACCGACATCCCCGCCTACATCAGCAGCCTCTTCGTGGACCCCATCATAGGGTCCACGACCGCCGCCAAGAACAAGGCGATCTACTCCGTCAGCGGCTCCGCGAGGAACGCGATGAGCTACGTGGACCAGGGCACCGTGATGTCCTACGCCATGTGCGCCATGTTC
>JAEEGL013100547.1_pt1 | contig 13072 bp, 12 predicted proteins | sample 9134231 | NCBI WGS metagenome assembly JAEEGL01 (sample SAMN16246548, study PRJNA631951) | gut metagenome | biome: gut microbiome; feature: rumen; material: fiber-attached | host: Bos | place: Iran: Karaj | collected 2018-10 | reverse complement strand
CAGAGAGACACAGATCAAGGGCGTCAAGACGAACGCCAACTTCCTGATCAACGTACTGAACCACCAGACGTTCAAAGACGGAAACTGCAACACAGGCTTCATCGGAGACAATCCGGAGCTGTTCAACATAGCACAGAAGAAGGACGAAGAGACACGTATCCTCAAGTTCCTCGCTAACAAGTATGTCAACGAGACAAGAGGAGAAAAACCGGAGTTCAACGTACCTGTATTCCCGAAGATCCCGCAGGAAGAGATCGCCAAGCTCAGAGGTACGAAGCAGATACTCGACGAGCGCGGCCCGGAAGCTCTCTCGAAGTGGATACTCGAGCAGAAGGGACTCCTCCTCACTGACACGACGATGCGTGACGCCCAGCAGTCGCTGATGGCTACGAGAGTCCGTACGGTCGACATGGAGAAGATCGCTCCGGGAGTAGCTAAATACGGAAAAGACCTGTTCTCACTCGAGATGTGGGGCGGAGCTACGTTCGATACATCGATCAGATTCCTCGGAGAGGATCCGTGGGAGAGACTCGAGACTCTGAGAGAGAAGATCCCGAACATCCTGTTCCAGATGCTCATCAGAGGAGCGAACGGCGTAGGATACAAGAACTATCCGGACTACGTCATCAGAAGATTCGTCAAGCAGTCGGCCAAGAGCGGCATCGACGTATTCAGGATCTTCGACTCGCTGAACTGGATCCAGGGCATGGAAGTCGCACTCGACGAAGTCCTCAACCAGGGCAAGGTCGCTGAGGCATGCATCTGCTACACAGGCGACATCCTCGACCCGACAAAGACGAAGTACACTCTTGACTACTATGTCAAGATGGCTAAGGAGCTCGAGAAGAGAGGCGCTCACATCCTCGGCATCAAGGACATGTCGGGACTGCTGAGACCTGTAGCTGCAAGAGAACTCATCACAGCTCTCAAGAACGAGCTTACTATACCTATCCATCTGCATACTCACGATACGAGCGGCAACGGCGTTGCAACTGTATGTCTTGCTGCTATCGCGGATCTGGATATCGCGGACGCTGCTATCTCCAGCATGTCCGGACTTACGAGCCAGCCGTCGCTGAACTCCATCGTTGCGGCCTGCGAACACGCGCGTCGTGACACGGGACTCAGCCTCGACGACCTGCAGGTCCTCTCGGATTACTGGGCAGATGTAAGACCGGTATACAACAAGTTCGAGTCGGACTTCACAGCATCGACAGCTGAGATATACAAGTACGAGCTGCCGGGCGGACAGTACTCGAACCTCAAGCCGCAGGTAGAGAGCTTCGGTCTTGGCCACAAGTTCAAAGAAGTAAAAGACATGTACCGCGAAGTCAACCAGATGCTCGGCGACATCGTCAAGGTAACACCTTCCTCGAAGGCTGTCGGCGACATGGCGATATTCATGGTACAGAACGGATTCACTCCGCAGAACATATATGAAAAGGCACAGGGAGTAGACTTCCCGGATTCGATCGTATCGTTCTTCGAAGGAATGATGGGACAGCCGGAAGGCGGCTTCCCGGAGAGACTCCAGAAGCTCGTCCTCAAGGACAAGAAGCCGATCACATGCAGACCGGGCGAACTGCTCGAGCCTGTAGACTTCGACGCAGTCAAAGAAAAACTGCAGAAGGAACACGGCCTTGAAGGTAACGAAAAAGAGTGCCTGTCATACGCTCTGTTCGAGAAGGTCTATGAGGACTACCTCGACAAACTCGAGAAGGACGGCGACTACCGCAAGATGGGTTCCGACATCTTCTTCCACGGACTTGCTGAAGGCGAGACATGCGAAGTCAAGATCGAAGAAGGAAAAGAGTGGGTCATCAAACTCCTCGAAGTCAAAGAGCACAACAACGACGGAACTGTTGACTGCGTATTCGAACTCAACGGCGCACGTATGGTCATCAACGTCAGAGACGAGAAGGCCGGCGTGATCGGAACAGAGAATATCATCCTGTACGCTGATGAAGGTGATGATACTCAGGTAGGCGCTAACATCTCCGGAACGATCGTCAAGCTGCTCGCAAGCAGAGGACAGAAGGTCGAAGAGGGAGAGCCTATAGCCGTCATCGAAGCGATGAAGATGGAGACGAACATCCTGGCAACTATGACAGGTGTCGTCGAAGAGCTCTGCGTCAAGGAAGGTGAATCCGTAGACAGCGGACAGCTGATCGCGAAGATCGCTGAGCCGTCTGAGGAAGACGAAGAGAAATAGTCATAATAAGCAACAAGGAGATGCCAATGAGAACACTGCTTACCGGAGCAAGCGTATACAGCGGTAACGGATTCGTTTCCGCTGACGTAGTGACGGAAGACGGCAGGATAACGGACATTGGCCCCGACATAGGAGCGAAAGCAGAAAAAGTTATCCATTGTGATAACTTTTTCGTTATACCGGGGCTTATAGACGTCCATGTCCACTTCAGGGAGCCGGGCGCCGAATACAAAGAGACGATACTGACAGGTTCGTCATCGGCGGCGGCCGGAGGCTATTCGACAGTCCTGACGATGCCGAATCTTTCGCCGAGTCCGTACGATATGGAAGGACTGCGTCCGCAGCTCGAAGCTATAGAAAAGGATGCCGTGACAAGAGTCATCCCGTACGGAAGGATAACAGACGGAAAGAAGGTCGCTGACCTCGAGGAACTGGCGCCGTATGTGTGCGCCTTCTCCGACGACGGGGTCGGAGTGCAGGACGGCGCGCTGATGGAAGAGGCGATGAGAAGGGCGAAGGCCCTCGGCAAGCTCATCGTCGCCCACAGCGAGGATACGAACTATCCGCCCGAAGACCCGAGAAGCGAATACATGCAGATCGACAGAGATCTGGACCTCGCTCAGAAAACGGGGGCTTCATATCACGTCTGCCACGTCTCTTCGAGAGAGTCGATCCGTCTGATAAGAGAAGCGAAAAAACAGGGGATCGACGTGACGTGCGAGACGGCCCCGCATTACCTGGTATTTTCCGGCGAGGCGCTGCCCGACGAGGGAAGATTCAAAATGAATCCGCCCATCAGGACGGCGGCGGACAGGGACGCTCTGCTCGAGGCGGTGGCTGACGGCACGGTCGATATGATAGCGACGGATCACGCTCCCCACAGCGCCGAGGAAAAGTCCAGAGGTTTCAAGGGAAGCCTTAACGGGATACTCGGTCTTGAGAGCGCCTTCCCGGTGATGTATACACAGCTCGTCGAAGGAGGCGTCATCGACGTCGCGAGACTGATAACGCTGATGAGCACGGCTCCGGCGCAGAGGTTCGGCCTGCCGGGCGGAAGGATCGAAGCCGGCGCGGCAGCGGATCTGGCCGTCGTGGATCTCGAAGAGCAGTTCAGGATCGATCCTTCGGGCTGGAAGAGCAAGGGAAGGTCGACGCCGTTCGAGGGAATGGATGTCAGCGGCAGGATATTGTTGACGATGACAGAAGGAAAGATAGTTTATGAAAGATGAATTATTCACGATAGAAAAAAACGATCTTCTATGTAAAGGCACATATCTGATGAGGCTCAAAGGAGACACCTCACGGATCAGCGGCCCTGGTCAGTTCGTGAACATAAAGATCGAAGGGCTGTACCTGAGAAGACCGATGTCGATAGCCTGCTACGACTTTGAGGGCATCGATATAATATACAAGATCGTAGGCAAGGGAACTGCCGAGATGGCGGCGATGGAGCCGGGAGATACTCTCAGCTGCCTCTGCCCGCTCGGAAACGGCTTCGATCTTTCGCAGATACCGAAGCACGCGATACTTACGGGCGGCGGCGCCGGCGCGATGCCTATTTACCAGCTGGCGAAGATCCTCACAGACGCGGGGATGGCCCCGCACGTGGTCATCGGCTTCAATAATGAAGAAGAGATGTTCTTCGCAGAGGAGTTCAAGGCTGTCGGCTGCGACCTTACGATAGCGACGATGGACGGAAGCGTCGGTGTCAAAGGAACGGTCGTCGACGCGATGAAGAAGCTGAAGGAAGAAGGAAAGAACGATCTTGCTTACGCCTGCGTATGCGGACCCGACCCGATGATGAAGGCAGTAAGCGAGATAACGGCTTCCGGCCAGTACGACCTCGGAGGCAGGATGGCCTGCGGTTTCGGAGCGTGCATGGGATGCACTATCGAAACAGCCAAAGGCCCGGCGAGGGTATGCAAGGAAGGACCTATATTCAGGCAGGAGGACATAATATGGTAGATACGAGAGTATCGCTCGCGGGCGTGGTGCTGGACAACCCGATAATACCGGCGAGCGGAACGTTCGGCTTCGGCCGTGAGTTCAGCGAGCTGTATGACATATCGAAGCTCGGATCGATATCGTTCAAAGGGACGACAAAAGATCCGAGGCTCGGTAACGAGCAGCCGAGGATAGCTGACTGTCAGGCGGGGATGCTGAACGCTGTAGGTCTCCAGAACCCGGGGATCGGAGCAGTTCTGATGGAAGAGATACCCAGACTCGAGAAGGTCTTCCCGAAACCCCTGATCGCAAACATCAGCGGCTTTTCGGAGGACGAATTCGTTGCCCTCGCAGAGGCGATGGATAAGGTGCAGGCGGTGGGGATCATCGAGGTCAACGTCAGCTGCCCGAACGTCCACGCGGGAGGTGTCAACTTCGCGAGCGACAGGAAGGAGACTGAGAAGATCACACGCGCCGTCAAGGCCGTGACACACAAGCCGGTCTTCGTGAAACTGTCGCCGAACGTGACTGATATCGCGGACATGGCAAAGGGATGCGAGGAGGCCGGAGCCGACGGCATCAGCCTCATCAACACTCTCCTTGGCATGAGGATAGATATAAAGAGGAGAAAGCCCGTGCTCGCCAACAGATACGGCGGGTATTCCGGGCCGGGAATATTCCCGGTCGCGCTGAGGATGGTCGATCAGGTAAGGTACGCGGTGGACATACCGATCATCGGCATGGGCGGCATCGCTACAGTGGATGACGTCATCGAGATGATAATGGCCGGGGCGAGCGCCGTCCAGATCGGGGCGGCGAACCTTGTGGATCCGTGGACCTGCTCGAGGCTGGTGGACGAGCTTCCTGAGAGGATGGAAGAGCTCGGGATAGAGAGCCTCGATGAGATACGCGGGATAGCGTAAGCGGAAAGGAACAACGAAATGGCTAAAGATGTTATTATCGCGCTGGATTTTCCGACAAAGGAAGATACCCTCGCGTTTCTGGACCGCTTCACCGGTGAGAAGCCCTTTGTCAAGATCGGCATGGAACTGTACTATGCGGAAGGACCGGAGATCGTGAAAGAGATCAAGGAGAGAGGACACAAGATCTTTCTTGACCTGAAGCTCCACGACATACCGAATACTGTAAAGAGCGCTATGGCTGTGCTCGCCGGACTCGACGTCGACATGACGAACGTCCACGTCTCAGGGACGAAGATGATGATGGAGTGGGCGCTCGAAGGTCTCAGATCCGGAGGCAGGGATACGATCCTCATCGGCGTCACGCAGCTGACGAGCACGGATGAGAAGAGGATGAACGAAGAGATCCTTATCCCCGGAAAGATGGAAGACGTGGTAGCTTCCTACGCAAGGCTCGCAAAAGAGGCAGGCCTTCAGGGAGTCGTATGCTCGCCGCTCGAAGCCGGCATAGTGAAGGAAGCATGCGGCGAAGACTTCATGACAGTGACGCCGGGCATCAGGTTCGGCGGCGCTATGATATGCGACCAGACCAGAATCACGACGCCGAAGGATGCGGCGAAGGGAGGCTCCGACTATATCGTTATGGGCCGTCCGATAACGAAGGCGGCCGATCCTGTGGCGGCTTACAAGCGCGCAGTAAAAGAGTTCCTAGGATGATGATAAAGGCGTCCGCTTGCCCGGAAAGGGCGGCGGATGTTTTTCTTTTTCTTGTGTCACCTGCAGGCATCTTTATGCTAATATATAATGGAAGTTAACGGAGCGCATCACGGGAGGAAGACGATGGATAAGAAACTGATAGCAGAGAAATTACTGGAGATAAAGGCGGTTTTCCTCAGACCGGACGAGCCGTTCACATGGGCGAGCGGCATCAAGAGCCCGATCTACTGTGACAACAGACTGATCCTCACAGCGCCTGAGGTCAGGAACATCGTAGAAAAGGCGATGGCAAAAGAGATAGAGGAAAAGTATCCCGACTGTGAAGTCCTGATGGGAACGGCGACGGCGGGCATCGCTCACGCGGCGATCTGTGCTGATATCCTGGGACTGCCGATGGGATATGTAAGAGGCTCGGCAAAGGATCACGGCCGCGGCAACAGGATAGAAGGCGAACTGAAGCAGGGCGAGAAGGCTGTCGTAGTTGAAGACCTTGTCAGCACAGCAGGCTCGTGCGTGGACGCCGTTCAGGCTCTGCGCGAGGCAGGGGCTGAGGTCCTCGGCGTAGTAAGCATATTCACATACGGAATGGAGCGCAGCATAGAAAGGTTCGAGGAGGCGGGAGTCAGATATACATCGCTGCTCGACCTCGACACCCTGATAGAGACAGCGCTCGAAAAGGGATATATCAACGACTCTGACAAGGACAAGCTCCTTGCGTTCAGAGACGATCCCAAGGATGAGAGCTGGATGAAAGGAGGTTCGAATTGAGAGACCTTATCAACGTTACAGACCTTACGGAAGAGGAGATAGAGGAGCTGATAGACATCGCATCTGAGATGATGGCTGCTCCGGAAGATTATCTCGATCTCGCGAAGGGGAAGATACTCGGAACTCTGTTCTTCGAGCCGAGCACGAGGACGCGTCTCAGTTTCACATCGGCTATGATGTCGCTTGGCGGGAACGTTCTCGGATTCAGCGAGGCCGCCTCGAGTTCTTCGGCGAAGGGCGAGAGCGTCGCAGATACTGTCCGCACCGTCAGCTACTACTGCGACATCATCGCCATGAGGCATCACAAGGAGGGCGCGCCGAGGGTGGCTTCCCAGAGCAGCACCGTGCCGATCATCAACGCGGGAGACGGAGGACACTTCCATCCGACGCAGACGCTGACGGACCTTACGACTATAAGGCTGACCAAGGGAAGGTTCACCGATATGACGATCGGCCTCTGCGGAGACCTGTGCTTCGGCAGGACGGTCCACTCCCTCATCGAAGCGATGAAGAGGTACGACGGTATAAAGTTCATCCTCATATCGCCTCCGGAGCTGAGGCTGCCGAAATATATGAGGGACGACCTCGACAGAGACGGCATAGAGTGGAGAGAAGTCACGGATATGGAAGAGGTCATGCCCGAGCTGGATATCCTCTACATGACGAGGGTCCAGAGGGAGAGGTTCTTCAATGAAGAGGAATATCTGAGACTGAAGGACACATATATACTCGATATGGACAAACTCGAGACAGCGAAGGAGGATCTGTCGATCCTGCACCCGCTGCCGAGGGTCAATGAGATATCGACGGAAGTCGACAGCGATCCGAGAGCGAAATACTTCGAGCAGGTAAGATGCGGAAGGTTCATCCGCATGGCCCTGATAGCGAAGATGCTCGGTTTGAAGTAACAGTAAGGAGAAAGCGATGAATATAGACGGAGTGACTACCGGTATAGTGCTCGACCATATACAGGCGGGAAAGAGCATGGAGATATACAAGCTCCTCGAGCTCGACCAGCTGGAGTGCAGCGTCGCTATCATACAGAACGCTGTCAGCACTAAATACGGAAGAAAAGATATCATCAAGATAGACGAGCAGATCGAGCTCGACTTCGATGCGCTCGGATATATCGACCCGAACATCACGGTCAATCTCGTGAAGGACGGAAAGCTCGAAAAGAAAGAACACCTCGAGCTGCCGCAGATACTGACGAACGTATTGACCTGCAAGAATCCCCGCTGCATAACGACGGAGGAGAGGGGCGTGGCTCAGAGATTCTATCTTGCGGACAAGGAGAAGAGGGCTTACAGATGCGCTTACTGCGACGTGGAGCACACGGACCACAAGTAAGCATCCTTTGAACAGCAAAGAAAAAAGCAACGGATCCGTCCGTTGCTTTTTCGCGTCATACTATTTTCTCTTTGGGGTCGTACTCTCGATATGCTCCTTGAGCTTCGAGAACGTCTCTTCGCTGATGTAGTGCTCGACCCTGCAGGCGTCTTCTTCGGCGACGTCTGCGGAAACGCCGATCCTCATCAAAAGGTCTGTCAGAAGGACGTGCCTCTCGTAGATCTTCTCGGCGATCTTACGGCCTTCGTCTGTCAGCTCTATATTGCCGCCGTCCTCGACCACGATATGGCCTTTTTCGCGGAGGCGTTTCATCGCTATGCTGACGGAGGGCTTGGAATAGCCAAGTTCGTTAGCGATATCTATGGATCTGACATTGCCGTTCGAGGCTTTCAACATCAGTATCGTTTCCAGATAGTTCTCTGCGGATTCCATTATTTTCATCTCGTAGCCACCTCCAGGGCAAGTCTTATCATGTCTGAATTAGCTTTTTCTCTTTCCTCGGTAGAGGATCTCTCTCCGGTGACGAAGTGGTCTGTGATCGTGACCATCGCAAGCGCGTTCGCCCCGGTATACGCGGCGTTCATGTAAAGGGCCGCAGCTTCCATCTCTACGCCCATGACTCCCATCTTCGCCCAGGCTTTCCACCAGTCCGGGTCGGTCTCATAGAAGACGTCGCATGATACGAGGTTCCCCGCTTTGAGAGGAAGCCCGATCTCTTCGTTCGCCTCGCGGGCCTTGAGGAGCAGTCCCCAGTCGGCGCACGGCGAATAACCGGACGGAGCGGGGAAGGCGTGTATATAGTTCGAGTCTGTGCTGGCCGCTATACCCATGACCACATCGCCGATCTTTATATCTTCGTGGAAAGAGCCGGCCGTGCCGATGCGGATGAGGCTTTTGACCCCGTATTCAGTCATGAGTTCCCAGGAGTAGATGCCCATGGACGGCATGCCCATGCCCGTCCCCTGGACGGAGACTTTTTTTCCGTTGTACGTTCCTGTGAACCCGTACATATTTCTGATCTCGGTGTAGCAGTAAGCATCTTCGAGGAAGTTCTCCGCGATGTACTTCGCTCTCAGCGGATCTCCGGGAAGGAGAACGCTCTCAGCTATATCACCGACTTTTGCAGCATTGATGTGTGTGCTCAAATCTTCACCCTCCAAGTTCAGTTTGATGATACATAGAAGCAGTTCTATGATATAATCATTTCAAAGTACGCTTATTGAAAAAACGCTGTTTTGAAGCATAAAGCCTGTTTATCTTTCGCATTATTATATCATAACGTGCTTCGATTAGCGAATAGGAAAAACGAGAGGTAGAGAGTTTATGGCTGACGACAGATTCAGATGGCATCATGAGGTCGAGGATGTTGATACGATCAAAGGTATGATGGCTATCAGCACATCTTTGTACCCAGACAAGGCTGCTTACAAAGTAAAGGAAAAGAAAGGCGCTCCATACAAGGAGATCACATACACGCAGTTCAAGGAGGATGTCGACGGGCTCGGTACATATCTGGTCGAAAGCGGTCTTCAGGGAAAGAAGATCGGCATCATCGGCGCGAATTGCTACGAGTGGGTAGTGGCTTACTTTGCCGTCATCTGCGGCGTCGGCGTGGTCGTGCCGCTCGACAAGGAGCTGAGCAGCGAGGAGATCGCCAACCTCAGCGAAAGAGCCGGCCTGAGCGCCGTGTTCTACACAGGAAAATACGACAAGGCGTTCGAGGGCCTGGACATCGAGCGCAAATTCAACATGAGCGTATACGAAGACAGCGCCAACGCTGACGTGCCCGGCCACATCCTGAACGCGGTGAAGGAAGGCAGGAGGATGGTCTCCGAGGGCGTCACATCATATACCGGCATAGAAGTCGACCCCAACGCTCTGGCCGCGCTGCTGTTCACTTCAGGGACGACAGGTATCCCTAAGGGAGTCATGCTCTCGAACAGGAACATCACCTTCGCGAGCCTTGCCGCGAGCCGTTGCGTACATCTGAAGGACGACGATGTCACGCTGTCCGTGCTTCCGATCCATCATACGTTCGAGTGCACGATGGATATACTCACGGTCTATTCTCAGGGAGCGTGCGTAGCGTTCTGCGAGGGGCTCAAGTACGTACAGAAGAATATGGCCGAGGCGGGAGTAAGCATCCTCGTCGCGGTACCTCTTATCGTGGAGTCTCTCTACACCAAGATCATGAAGCAGGTCAAAAAGCAGAAGAAGGAAAGGGCTCTTAAGGCCCTGATCGTACTGAACAGGAACCTGATGGCTCTTGGGATCGACAGGCGCAGGAGCCTCTTCAAATCTATATACAAGAACTTCGGTGGAAAGCTGAGGCTGTTCATCGTAGGAGCGGCTTCCATCGATCCGGTTGCGATGAGGGGGCTGATGGATCTCGGTTTCGATATCGCTCAGGGATACGGCCTGACGGAGACGGCGCCTCTGATCTCCGGAACGCCGGAGAAACTGAGGCACGACATATATATCAAGGCGGGCTCTTGCGGACCCGAGGTGCCTTACGGAAAGATCACAGTCGAGGATCCGGATGAGGACGGCATCGGTGAATTCGCTTACGAGGGACCGAACGTCATGCTCGGCTACTACGAGATGCCTGAAGAGACCGCAAAGGTAATAAGAAACGGAAAATTCTACACCGGCGATCTGGGATTCAAGGACGAAGAGGGGTGGGTCTACATCACGGGAAGATCGAAGAACGTGATCGTTACGAAGACCGGAAAAAATATTTATCCGGAAGAACTTGAAGTTTTGGTGAACTCGCTTCCTATTGTGACCGATTGTATGGTATATGGTAAGGAGGAAGAAGACGGCAGGGATATGATAGTCGCTGCGCAGATCCTTCCTGACGAGGAATATATCAGGGAAAACATCTCTGAAAACATGACGGAAGAAGAGATGTTCGATATGTTCAAGGAAGAAGTTCACAAGATCAATATGACGCTGCCTGACTACAAGAGGATCAGGAACATAATGCTGAGAAAGGAAGACTTCATCAGGACGACGACCAAGAAGATAAAGCGGCAGGAGAACCTCTGAGGCGGCAAGGAACGGGTCGGGCGCACCGGGCGTCCGAGAAGAGGTATGATGAAAAACGGGTTTGGAAGAAATGTGAAGGCGAGGGCGCTTGCTTTGGCGCTCTGTCTGGTGATGGCGGTAACGGCCGCTCCGGTATTCGGCGGAGCGGGCGCTTTTGGTGCTGAAGAGGCGAAGGCAGCTGCTGAGGGCACGGAGCCGTTCAACAGTCAAAGTCTCGTGAAGACGGACGAAGAACTGCGGGGCCTGTGGGTAGGTTTCTGCGATTTCTATATGCTGGGTCTGTCGAACAAGAGCAAGAGTCAGTTCACGAAGAATACGAGAAAGCTGATGAACAAGGCGAAGAAGTACGGATGCAACGTGATCTTCTTCCATGTCAGGGCTTTTGACGACGCTTCATGGAAGAGCAAGAGTTTTCCGGCTTCGAAGTATCTGACGACGAAGGCGAGGCGCTCGAAGTCTGCTTATAAAACATACTCCTACGACCCGCTGAAGATAATGATCAAAGAGGCGCACAAGCGCGGCCTCGAGCTGCACGCGTGGATGAACCCCTACAGGATCACTCAGGCGACATATCTCGATCCGAAGCTCGCATCGAGCAGATCGAGGGTCCTGAAAGCGATCAAAGAGCTGCAGGAATATGATATCGACGGTATCCACTTCGACGACTATTTCTATCACGGAAGCCGCTACGTCAAGACTACGAAGCGCAGCAAGAGATACAAGGTCAGGATCGGCGCGAAGAGCAAGCGTAAGAATGTCAACAAGCTGATAAAGGCTGCTTACAAACAGACTCACGAGAAACCCAACATGGTATTCGGCGTAAGCCCCCAGGGCAACTACGAGAACGACATGAATGACGGCGCTGACGTCAGGACATGGCTGAAGAAGACGGGATATGTGGATTATCTGATGCCGCAGATCTACTGGACGGACAAGTGGGGATCCCGCGGTAAGGTGAAGATGTTCACGAACCGCCTGAACCAGTTCATGGGACTCAAAAGAGCGAAGAGCATAAAGATGTATATCGGGCTCGCTCTCTACAGGACGGGATACAGATTCAGCGATGACAAGGGCTGGAAAAAGTCGTGTGTGAACATACGGAACCAGATCAAGAAGCTGAGAAAGAAGGGGGCGAACGGATACTCGATGTTCGGCGCGCCTGATATGAATATGAAGCATACCCAGAAGGAACTGTATTTCCTGAAGAAGTATCTGGGACTGTAGATATGCGACTTGTATGCTGCGCCGTTTCGGGGATGCAGGCTGCGCAATGAGAACAGAGCAATAAATGAGCAATAAAAAAACCATGGGAGACACTGCCATGGTTTTTATCTTTTTTGCGCGTACTGAACTTTGTACGCTGTGCGTATTTAACTTATACGCGTGTGGGGACGGGCGAGATTAAGCGTTCTTCGCTTTGTTGAATCTTTTCGTCAGTCTGCCGACTTTGCGCGATGCAGCCTTCTTGTGGATAGTCCCCTTGGAAGCCGCCTGCATGAGTTTCTTCTCAGCGAGTTTGAGCTGCTGCTCTGCTGCTTCGAAGTCGTTCTCTGCGATAGCTGCGTCAAAGCTCTTGAGTACTGCCTTGATGTGCTCCTTGACTCTCCTGTTGCGCGCTGTCTTCTTGTCGATTACTTTGATTCTTTTTTTAGCGGATTTGATGTTTGCCATTTGTGTTTTTCACCCCACTTTACATTAAAAAAATAACATTCTGCAAAATCGCCAAGTGATAGTATAAATGATTTGAATGTTGAAATCAAGGGGAAAATACAGTAAAATGACCATTATGACAGCCCCGGCAGGTCTGTTCGTCAAAGAGGACGGACGGCGGGAAGCCGGGGCGGAAAAAGTAACTGGAAAAAGAAACGGACAACATGGACGATTACAGAGAACAAATAAGGAATTTCAGCATAATAGCGCACATAGATCACGGCAAATCGACTCTTGCGGACAGGATCCTCGAAAAGACCGGTGTAGTTGCAAAGCGTGATATGAAGGAGCAGTTTCTCGACAATATGGATCTCGAAAGAGAAAGAGGTATCACGATCAAGCTTCAGACGACCCGGCTTGCTTACAAAGCAAAAAACGGCAAGGAGTACATCCTGAACCTGAT